>ERZ772906.1470-NODE-1470-length-12893-cov-16.201901_pt1 | contig 12893 bp, 6 predicted proteins | sample MGYA00511338_ERZ772906 | MGnify/ENA primary metagenome ERZ772906 (study PRJEB29015, sample SAMEA2738076) | human oral metagenome | biome: human oral; feature: human-associated habitat; material: saliva | place: China | collected 2212 ... | reverse complement strand
TGATGAACATGAGCGGCGTGATTCAGGTCGGCAAACCGGTGAACAAAGCCAAAGCACAAGCCGTTGTCGATGAAATGGAAAACCGCGCCATGCAAAGCAAAGGCCGTCTGAAAAAATACATGGCGCAAGTGAAATAAACGCGTTTATACCTGCATTAAAGGCCGTCTGAAACCTTTCAGACGGCCTGTTTCCTTTGCGTAAAACACGCATCAAAGCTATATCTTCCGTTTCAGTTTCCGATAAAATAGGCCTATTCCGACACAAGACCCGTAAGCATGATACGCCGCCTTTACGCCACGCTGTGGCACCTCGCCCCCGTCCTGATCCGCCGCCACCTGCGCCGCCGCGCCCTCAAATCCCCAGCCTATCTCGAGCATTGGGACGAGCGTTTCGGGCAGGCGTATCCCAATCCCGTACAACGCCCGATTTGGATACACGCCGTATCCGTCGGCGAAACGCGTGCGGCCGAACCTTTAGTCCAGGCATTGCGCCGCCATTTTCCCGACTCGCCGTTTTTGATTACCCAAATGACGCCGACCGGCCGCGCCACCGCGCAATCCCTGTTCCCCGATGCGCAATGCCGTTACCTGCCCTACGACAAATCCGAATGGGTCGCCCGATTTTTAGCCGAACACCGCCCCATCTGCGGCATTTTGATGGAAACCGAAATCTGGCCCAACCTGATGCACGGTTGTCAAGAAGCAGGCATTCCCCTCTTTTTGGCCAATGCGCGCCTCTCCGAAAAATCCCAACGCGGCTACCTCAAAATCCGCAAGCTGGTCGAACCTGCCATGCAGACCCTCTCCGGCTGCTTTGCCCAAACCGCCGCCGATGCCGAACGCCTGCACCTCATTGGCGCATCCAACGTCCACGTCTGCGGCAACACCAAATACGACATCGCGCCCCCCGACGACTCGCGCCCACTTGCCGCCGCCTTTAAAGAACGCATCGGCGCACGCCCCGTCGTCGTCTGCGCCAGCACGCGCGTGTACAAAGGCACAGACGAAGCCGAGCTGCTCCTCAAAGCATGGCAGGGCTACCGCGGCAATGCCTTGCTGGTCATCGTACCGCGCCACCCTGAAAACTTTCAGACGGCCTACGATACCGCCAAATCGCTTGGTTATACCGTCCAAAAACGCAGCGACGGACAACCCGTCTCCCCCGATACACAAGTTTGGATAGGCGACAGCATGGGTGAGCTTGCCGCCTACTACCTCAGCGCAGACATTGCCTTCGTCGGCGGTAGCCTCGTTGATGCCGGCTGCCAAAACATCATCGAACCCATCTCCTGCCGCGTCCCCACCCTCTTCGGCTACTCCAACTACAACTTCGCCCAAGCCTGCAAAGGCGCAGTCGAAGCCAAAGCCGCCGTCCGCGTCGAAACCGCCGAAGCCTGGTATAGAACCACGCGCCAATATCTCGACGATGAAACGCTGCGCCAACAGCTGATCAGCCACACCGAGCAATTCATTTCGCAACACCAAGGCGCCAGTGCCAAAATTGCCAAAGCGATTGCAGATTGTTTGAATCAGCGTTAAGAGATAAAAAGGCCGTCTGAACCCCAATTTTTTGGGTTTCAGACGGCCTTTTCTCAATCTACAAACTTAGCGTCCTGCTTTCAACACGCGGCGTGCAAACACGAACATACCGAAAACAAAAAATGCCAAGCCCAGCCATTTGGCGGCCGTATCCCAGTTTTCCAGGTTCAGGGCCAAAGGCGCATCCGAACCGCCGTTGGTTACGGAGAAGGCGATGATAAACGCCATAATCACACCGATCAGGCTCTCGCCGACAATCAAACCGGCGGAGAACAGCGTACCGATACGTTCCGCATTTTTCAGACGGCCTTCACGGTTTTCTTGACGACGGGCGATAACGGATTTCAACACAGCCGCCAATACCGCGCCGATCACAATCGGCATATTTATAGACGGCGGCAGGTAAATGCCCATGCCCACGGCCAACACCGGCAAAGCACGCTTGCCGCCGGAAGATTTGCGCAATGTGAAATCGACCGCGATCAACACCACGCCGATGGCCACGCCGGTGAAAATATAATCCCATTGCAGATTGTGCGAGAAAATACCTTGGGCGATGGTGGTCATCAAAGTTGCCTGAGGCGCGGCAAGGGCTTGGGCCGCATCCATGCCTTCACGTGGCATTGCGCCGGTAAAGCCGTAGGCTTCATACAAAAGCTCCAACACAGGCGAAATCACCACGGCACCGACAACACAGCCGATAATCAGCGCAACCTGCTGTTTCCAAGGCGTTGCTTTTACCAGATAACCCGTTTTCAAATCCTGCAGGTTGTCATTGGAAATCGAAGCCACACAAATCACAGACGCGCCGCAAAACAGCGTCAACGCCAGCAGGAATTTGCGGTTTGCCTCGTCAGCCATCAAGCCGCCGGATTCACCGACCAGCAGCAACACCAGCGAAATGATAACGATAGAGACGATGCCCACACCCGAAATCGGGCTGGAAGACGAACCGACCAAACCGGCCATATAACCGCAAGCCGCCGCCACCAAAAAGCCGATAATCGAAGCCAGCAGCGTACATACGACCACCAACAGCCAAGCCAAACCGCCGGAAATATGCGAGTCGCCGATAAAGTGGAAGAAAGACACGCCCAACACCAGCATCATCGCCAACACCCAGGCAATCATCGCCTTAGGCGACAAATCCTGTTCCGTCCGTTCGGTCATCTGCGCACCGCCGAAATTGCGGAAAGACAGGCGCATACCCTCGACCATCGGTTTCATCAAAGTCAACAGCGTCCAAATAGCCGCAATACCGATCGTACCCGCGCCGATAAAACGGACTTTTTCCTTCCACAAAGACATCGCAAAAGGAATCATCTCCATATCGGCAGGTTGCGGAATATGCGCCGACAGATAAGGCACGGCCACACCCCAGGCAATCGAAATACCCAGCAAAATCGCGATACCGCCGGTCAGGCCGACCAAATAGCCCGCGCCCAGCAACGCCAGCGAAAAGCCCATCGGCACTTGGAACACCGACGCGCCGCCTTTAAACCAAAAGCTCGCGCTGTCGGCCACCACGCGCAAACCGCTTGCGCAGAAGCTCATCAAACCGGCCAGAGCGCCGCCCGACACCAATTCCTTGATACCGCTGCCGCCTTCCTGTTGGTCCGCATCATGGTCGCCGACCTTCAAAATCTCGGCCGCCGCCACACCTTCCGGATAAGGCAAATCGCTCTTCACCACCATCGCATAACGCAAAGGCACGGTGAAAATCACGCCCAAAATACCGCCGGACATACACAGCAGCGTAGTCTGCCAAAACGGAAAGCCCGCCCAATAACCGGCCATCAGCAAACCCGGCAAGATAAAAATAATACTGGAGAGCGTACCCGCAGCCGAAGCCTGAGTCTGCACCATATTATTTTCCAGAATATTGCTGCCTTTAAAAAACTTCAAAACCGCCATCGAAATCACCGCAGCCGGAATCGAAGACGCAAAAGTCAGGCCCACCTTCAAGCCCAAATACACATTGGATGCCGTAAAAATCACCGTAATCAACGCGCCGAGTATCATCCCCCGCAGCGTCAATTCACGGAAACTCGCATAAGGATCAACCGCCTGTTTCATAAAAATCTTCCTGTATCAGGTAAACAATCAAATCAAAACTTTTCAGACGGCCTTTTGATACATCCATCAGGCCGTCTGAAAAGCCTCTCTCTTACCATTTTAATAAACTATCCGACTACACGCAAAAGCCGCACAACAATCAATGACATTACTATATAGAACCACTATAATCCCAAGATTACGAAAATTTTCAATCAAAATTAAATTATTGTTTTTTCAAAATAACTATATCAAGGATTAAGATATGAGACAGACTGGTGCAAACCATGCGCTTGAACAAGCCTTCCTAAACGATCTAGATGAAAAACTTTGGTCATCTGCCGATAAACTGCGCCAGCAGCTTGATGCCGCCAATTACAAACACATCGTACTCGGCTTAATTTTCCTTAAATACATCTCCGACAGCTTCACCCATCAACAAGCCAAAATTCAGGCGGAGCTGAGCGACCCCGAAAATCCACTCTATCTTGACCGCACTTTCTACGATACGGACGAAGAATATCAAGAAGCCTTAACCGCTGAACTGGAAAACCGCGACTACTACACTGCCGACAATGTGTTCTGGGTGCCGCAGCAAGCCCGTTGGGACGAGATTAAAGCCGTTTCCATCTTAAACATCGGCGCAGAGCTGCCTTGGGGAGGGAAATTCTCAGGCGTTGCCAAACTGATTGACGATGCCTTCGATGCCATTGAAAAAGACAACGAAAAACTCAAAGGCGTACTCCAACGCATCAGCGGCTATGCCGTAAACGAAGACACCCTGCGCGGACTGATTATCCTCTTCTCCGATACCAACTTTACCCGTCCGACTTACAACGGCGAGCCCGTACATTTAGGCGCAAAAGACATTCTCGGCCACGTTTACGAATACTTTCTCGGCAGATTTGCTCAAGCCGAAGGCAAACGAGGCGGCCAATATTTCACGCCGAAATCCATTGTTTCCCTGATTGTCGAAATGCTCGAGCCATACTCTGGCCGCGTGTATGACCCGGCCATGGGCAGCGGCGGCTTTTTCGTGCAAACCGAACGCTTTATCACCGCCCATCAAGGCAACATCAACAACGTTTCCATCTACGGGCAAGAATTCAACCCAACCACCTGGAAACTCGCCGCCATGAACATGGCCATCCGCGGCATTGATTACGATTTCGGCAAGCACAACGCCGACAGCTTCACCCAGCCGCAACACATCGACAAAAAGATGGATTTCATCATGGCAAACCCGCCATTCAACATCAGCGATTGGTGGAGCGAATCCCTGGCCGACGATCCACGTTGGGCATACGGCACGCCGCCGAAAGGCAACGCCAACTTCGCTTGGCTGCAACACATGATTTACCACCTCTCGCCAAACGGCAAAATGGCATTATTGCTGGCCAACGGCTCCATGAGCAGCCAAACCAACAACGAAGGTGAAATCCGCAAAGCCATCATCAATGCCGACTTGGTGGAATGTATGGTTGCCCTGCCCGGCCAGCTCTTCACCAATACCCAAATCCCCGCCTGCATTTGGTTTTTAAACCGCAACAAAAAGCGCAAAGGCGAAGTGTTGTTTATCGATGCCCGCCAAATCGGCTATATGAAAGACCGCGTATTGCGCGATTTCACTGCTGACGACATCGCCAAAATTGCCGACACCCTCCACGCTTGGCAAAAATCAGACGGCTACGAAGACCAAGCCGCTTTCTGCAAATCCGCGACTTTAGAAGAGATTGCAGACAACGACTTCGTCCTCACACCGGGACGCTATGTCGGCACTGCAGAACAAGAAGACGACGGCGTGCCTTTTGCAGAAAAAATGCAAAATCTGACCACTCTTTTGAAGGAGCAGTTTGCGAAAAGTGCAGAGTTGGAAGCAGAGATTAAGAAAAATTTAGGAGAATTGGGGTATGAGTGATTGGAAAGAGTATTCTCTGGGTGATATATCAAGAAATATATCAAGAAGATTTGACTTTAATGCATACCCAAATGTTGTATTTATTAACACTGGGGATGTATTAAATAATCAATTTCTACATTGCGATATATCAAACGTCAAAGATTTACCAGGCCAAGCTAAGAAAGCCATAAAAAAAGGCGATATTCTATATAGTGAAATAAGACCAGGTAATGGACGATATTTATTTGTAGATAATGATTTAGACAATTATGTTGTTTCCACAAAATTTATGGTAATTGAGCCTAATGCTAATATTGTATTACCAGAATTCCTGTTTTTACTACTAATTAGCAATGAAACAACCGAATATTTTAAAATGATAGCAGAATCAAGATCTGGAACATTTCCACAGATCACATTTGATTCGGTTTCAAGTTTATCTTTAAATATACCAAATAAAGAAACACAACAAAAAATCCTTGATATTATTACCCCATTAGACGACAAGATAGAACTCAACACCCAAATCAACCAAACCTTGGAACAAATTGCCCAAGCCCTGTTTAAAAGCTGGTTTGTCGATTTCGATCCCGTGCGTGCCAAAGTCCAAGCGCTTTCAGACGGCCTTAGCCTTGAACAAGCAGAACTTGCCGCCATGCAGGCAATCAGCGGAAAAACACCCGAAGAGCTGTCCGCACTTTCACAAGCACAGCCTGAACGCTACGCCGAATTAGCCGAAACCGCCAAAGCGTTTCCGTGTGAGATGGTGGAGGTTGATGGGGTTGAGATGCCGAAGGAGTGGAAACAAACAACACTTTCAGGAATTTGTGAAATGCAGAATGGTTATGCATTTAAAAGCTCAGAATGGACTGATACAGGAATTCCTGTAATAAAAATTGGCTCTATACAATCAAAAATTCTCACAGTAGAAGGAAATGGTTTCGTTTCAGAAGATAACCTATCTTTACGTTCTAATTTTGTTTTGAATGGTGGAGACATTGTCATTGGACTAACAGGTGCTTATGTTGGAAAAGTAGGAAGAATGCCAGCAAATAAAAAGGCTATGTTGAATCAACGTGTAGCTAAATTTCTGGCTAAACGAATAAATGAATCTGAAACATTTTATAGCTTTATATATATGAATGTAATTCAAGAAGAATTCAAAAACTTTGTTGACTTTACTGCACAAGGTTCTGCACAGCCAAATATTAGCACTAAAGATATTTTAAAATATCCACTATTGCTAGCGAATAATGATGTACATTTAGCTTTTGAAAAGTTATTAAAGAAAATTCTAGATAAATCTATATTTAATAGCTACCAGAACGAAATCTTATCTAATTCTAAAGATCTATTGCTACCTAGATTATTAGATGGGGAGAATTATGAATAACAATTATTTAGAACGCCTTTTCATTGAAGAATTAAATTCAGAAGGAGAAGAAATAGTTATCAGAGGAAGTGTTTTTCTTCGAGACCAAATTTTATCTAAACTAGAACCTGAAACTTATGAGTTAGCCTTTCAAGACTGGAAAAACCAACGTAAACAACAAGCAATTGACACTGCTAATCAGATTTTAGAAATTGCAGATAATAAACAACGATTCCATAAGCTAAAAGAAATCTTTAGAAGAAATAAACTCACCCCATTTATTGGAGCTGGGCTTTCTATGCCTTCAGGATTTCCATCATGGAAAGGTTTTCTTTATGAAGTACAAAAAGAATCAGGAGCAGATTTCTCTATTTTTGAAGAACATATTCATAAAGGAGAATACGAAAAAGCGGCACAATTATTATCTGATGCTGATGAAGGTCATCTACAAGAACATTTAGAAAATCGATTTGGTAAATCTTCAAATCTTGGAGAACTACAAGGAATTATATGTAGACTACCTGAATTTTTTAAAGAAACCATAATTACAACAAATTACGATGATTTACTTAAAAAAATATATGTAGATCAAGATATTAATTTTGATCAAGAACTATTTGGTATTGATGCTGAAGAGTTTAAAAAATTATTTGGAGAGGGCTATCGAATTCTTTTAAAGCTACACGGAACATTTATAAGCAAAAACAAAAGAGTACTGACCCAAGATGATTATCAAAGACATTATTCCGAACGCAATATCCTCAAAACCTGTGTAATGGAATCATTATTTTCTCAATCTTTGCTATTTTTAGGTTGTAGTCTAGATAAAGATAGAACATTGCAATGTATGGCAGAAATTGTTGAAGAACGAGGCAATGATAATCTACCTAAACACTATGCTTTTTTATCTTGTGAAAATTTATCCGAGAAAGAACGAACAGCTCGCAGAAAAGCACTTCAAAAATCCAATATTTTTCCAATTTGGTATGATGGCGATCATGATGAAAGCATTGAAGCCTTATTGGAATTATTAAATGATGGAGAATCATAAAATGCTCAACGAAAACGACATCGAACAACTCACTCTCCAAAAACTGAAACTCCTCGGCTGGGAATGTCGCTATGGCAAAGGCTTGCTTGTTCATGAAGGCGAATTTGCCCGTGATGACTTGAGCGGCGTAGTTTTTATTGAGCAACTGCGTGAGGCAGTGCGTAAACTCAACCCGCAGCTGCCTGAAAGTGCAGTTGATTCTGTGGTGAAATCCGCGACAAAAAGCGATATTGGCGACTTGGTGGTGCGTAATCAGGCGTTTTATAAGCTGCTGCGTGATGGCGTGCGGGTGGAATATCAGGCTGATGGTGAGCAGAAAATCGAGATGGCGCGCTTGGTGGATTTTGAGCATGTGGAAAACAACCGCTTTGTTGCCGTCAATCAGCTAGAAATCCGCAGCCGTAAAGGGGGCAAACGGATTCCCGATATTATCGGCTTTGTGAACGGCCTGCCCTTGGTGGTATTTGAGCTCAAAAATCCGCTGCGTGAATCGGCGGATTTATTGCAGGCGTTTAATCAGTTTGAAACCTATAAAGATGAGATTGCCGAGCTGTTTGTTTACAACCAAGCCTTGATTATTTCAGACGGCATTGCCGCACGTTTGGGCTCGCTTTCGGCAGATTTCCAACGCTTTACGCCGTGGAAAGTGGTCGATGAAAAAAATAAAAGCGCGCGCTTATATTTTGACGATGAATTGCAAAGCCTGCTCACTGGCTTGATGAAGCCTGAGGATTTATTGGACTATATCCGCTATTTCGTCTTATTTGAGCGGGATTCCAACGGTAAAACCATTAAAAAAATTGCGGCGTACCATCAATATTACGGCGTAAATGAAGCGGTCGATTCCACTCTTTTTGCGACTTCCGAAAAAGGCGACCGCCGCATTGGTGTGATGTGGCATACGCAAGGTTCGGGCAAGTCGATTTCCATGTTGTTTTATGCCGGCAAACTGCTTGCGCAGCCTGAATTGAAAAATCCCACTATTGTGGTGGTTACCGACCGCAATGATTTGGACGGTCAGCTCTTCCAAACCTTTTCTTCAGGTAAAGATTTAATCAAACAAACACCGCAACAAGTGGAAGAGCGCGATCAACTGCGCCAACTGCTCGCGCAAAATGAAGTCGGCGGCGTGTTTTTTACGACGATTCAGAAATTCGCCCTAAATAAGAAAGAAAGCCACTTCCCTGTTTTAAATGAGCGCAGCAATATTATTGTGATCAGCGATGAGGCACACCGCAGCCAATATGGCTTTACGCAAAAGCTACATGAAGGCAAATTTCAGGCAGGCTACGCCCGCTATTTGCGCGATGCGCTGCCTAATGCTTCGTTTATCGGTTTTACCGGTACGCCGATTAGCCTAGAAGATAAGGACACGCAGGATGTGTTCGGGCGTTATGTGTCGATTTATGACTTGCAAGATGCGGTGGAAGATGGCGCAACCGTACCGATTGTGTATGAAGCGCGCCAAATCCGCTTAAACGAAAAAGAACACGATGAGCTATTCAAAGAAATTGATGATTTGCTGGAAGAGGAGCAATCCCCAGCCCTGCGTTTGCAGGAAAAATTGTTGGGTTCGCAAGCCCGTCTGGCTGATTTAGCCGCGGATTTTGTGCAGCATTTTGCCAAACGCAATGAAGTCGTCGACAGCAAAGCGATGATGGTGGTTTCCAGCCGTCAGATTTGCGTGGATTTATACAATGAAATCATCAAACTGCGCCCTGAATGGCATTCAGACAATATCAACGAAGGGGCAATTAAAATTGTGATGACGGGTTCTGCTTCCGATGCGCCGGAAATGCAGAAACACGTTTACAGTAAACAGGAAAAACAAACGCTGGAACGCCGCTTTAAAGACCCGAACGATCCGCTGAAAGTGGTGATTGTACGCGATATGTGGCTAACGGGCTTTGATGCGCCTTGCTGTAATACGATGTATATCGACAAGCCGATGCAGGGGCATAACCTAATGCAGGCGATTGCTCGGGTTAACCGTGTATTCCGCAATAAAAGCCGAGAAAACGGCGGCTTGATTGTGGATTATGTCGGTATTGCTGAAAAACTCAAAGAAGCGACCCAGCAATACACCAATTCGCAAGGCAAGGGCAAGCTGACGGATAACGTGATTGATGTGTTCTTTAAAATGAAAGAGCATTTGGAATTTATCCGCAGCCTGTTTGCAACGCCGGTTGAGGGGAAAACCTTTGATGTTCAGACGGCCTTAGAAAAAGATAATCCAAAGGATCTTCTGATGGCTATTCGTTTTGCCGCCAACCATATTTTGGGCCTCGATCGATTACCGTTTGATGGCAAAGCGCACGAGCAACATTGGTTTAATAAAAAAGAAATCGAGCCACGCAAAAAAGCCTTTTTGAAAGCGGCGGGATTGGTGAAAAAAGGCTATATGCTATGTGGTGCCTTAGCGGAAGTTGAACCGTATAACCAAGAAATTGCTTTTTATGATGCTGTACGAGCAATATTAACGAAACGCTCCCCAGGGAAAAATCCAACGGAAAGACAGATTTTATTGAAAAAATTGGTCAATCAAGCCGTCTATTCTGAAGGCGTAATTGATTTGTTTGACCTACTGGAAAAACCGCAACCACAAATCAGTTTGCTTTCCGAAGAGTTTTTACAAACCATCAGAAACAGCCCGACTAAGAATTTATGGGTCAGCGCGGTGGAGCGTTATTTGGCAAGTGAAATCAAAGCCAAATCAGGCGCGAACCTCACCTTGCAAAAAGACTTCGAGCAGCGTTTAAAAGAAGCCCTAAATCAATATCACAACCATAATTTAAGCGTGGTAGAAATTTTGGATGAGCTTTTCAAAATGAGCCAAGATTTCCAAGAACGCTTAGCTTTAGGTGAAAAGCTGGGACTGAAAAAAGAGGAACTCGCCTTCTATGAAGCCCTAGCCCAAAACCAAAGCGCCCGAGAGCTCATGGGCGATGAAGTATTGAGCAAACTTGCCAAAGAAATTACCGATACTTTAAGACGCTCAGTTACCATCGACTGGCAATACAAAGAAGGCGTTCGCGCCAAAATGCGTATTCTCGTGAAACGAGCTTTACAGCGTTATAAATACCCGCCTGATAAACAGGAAGAAGCCGTGAGCTATGTGATTAAGCAAGCGGAGGAAATTGCAGAAGATTTAACCGCTGAAAAATCACTATAGACGTTAATTACATGTAATAAAAAACCGAGCAATTTCGCTCGGTTTCTTTTTACCTATACCCTATTTTGCTTCAGCTTGGGTCTTTTTCTCTTCAAGTTCTTCCCATCGCATAAATGCAGTTTCAAGCTCCGCTTCCGTATCCGCTAATTCTTTTAGCTTCACATCCGTTACATCATGGGCTTGTTGGAAAAAGTGAGGGTCACCAATTTCAGCTTGAAGTGCGGTGATTTTATCTTCCAATTCTTCCAATAATTGTGGTAGCTGTTCTAACTCACGTTGTTCTTTGTAAGAAAGTTTAACAGATTTTGGCTTTTGAGAAATAACGTCATTTTTAACCGCACTTTCCTGTGCTTTTGGTGCTTCTTTTTTGATTTTTTTAGCTTCTTGCTCTGCTTTCATGGCAAAGTAATTGGCTTGTTGTCCTTTTGCATCAAAGAAACCGCCCACGTATTTATTCAATACGCCGTCGCCTTCAAAGAAATAACACTCCGTCGCGACATTATCAATAAACTGACGATCATGGCTGACAATCAATAAGGTACCTTGATAATCCGTGAGAATTTCTTCCAATAATTCTAAGGTTTCTACATCCAAGTCATTGGTTGGTTCATCGAGAATCAGCAAGTTATTCGGTTTCAGTAATAATTTAGCCAATAACAAGCGATTACGTTCACCACCAGAAAGCGCTTTTACAGGTGTCATCGCACGTTTGGGTGGAAATAAGAAATCCTGTAAATAGCCCAACACATGACGTTTTACACCATTGACTTCAATATCCTGCTTGCCATCAGCAACGTTATCCATCACTGTTTTTTCTGGATCAAGATCAGCACGATATTGGTCAAAATAAGCGATATCTAATTTTGTACCACAATGAATGCGACCGCTGGTTGGCTTGATTTCACCTAATAAAAGTTTAATAAAGGTGGTTTTTCCGCAGCCATTTGGGCCAACCAATGCAATTTTATCGCCACGTAAAATGGTCGTGCTGAAATCTTTAAGCAGCTGTTTGCCTTCAATTTCATAACTCACATTTTCCATTTCAAACACGATTTTGCCTGAACGACTCGAGTTATCTAATTGTAACTTGGCCGTACCCATCACCTCACGACGTTGGCGACGTTCTTCACGCATCGCTTTTAAAGCTCGCACACGGCCTTCATTACGCGTACGACGAGCTTTAATACCCTGACGAATCCAAACCTCTTCTTGCGCTAAACGCTTATCGAAAAGCTCGTTCTGTAACGCTTCGACACGTAAGTTTTCTTCTTTCGTGGTGAGGTATAAATCATAATCACCAGGATAAGACACTAATTTACCGCGGTCTAAATCCACAATACGAGTCGCCATTTTGCGGATAAAAGAACGGTCATGAGAAATAAACACAATACTTCCGGTGAATTCTAATAAGAAGTTTTCTAACCATTCAATTGCATCCACATCCAAGTGGTTAGTCGGTTCATCTAATAACAAGACATCAGGATTACACACCAACGCACGAGCAAGAGCGGCTTTACGCAACCAACCACCCGATAAATCGGCTAATTTAGTATCGGGATTTAACTCGAGCTTTTGCAGGACTTCATTGATTTTATTTTCAAACTGCCAACCGTTGGCATGCTCTAATTTAGCTTGCACTTGTGCCAGTTGATTAAGAATTTGTTCACTGTAATTTTGTGTTAATTCTTGCGAAATATGATGATATTCCTTTAACAAATCCGCTAAATGCTCAATCCCTTCCGCCACATAATCAAATACATTCCCTTCAGCATGACGCGGCGGGTCTTGTTCTAAACGCGAAACCA
>ERZ772906.1467-NODE-1467-length-12905-cov-2.794630_pt1 | contig 12905 bp, 8 predicted proteins | sample MGYA00511338_ERZ772906 | MGnify/ENA primary metagenome ERZ772906 (study PRJEB29015, sample SAMEA2738076) | human oral metagenome | biome: human oral; feature: human-associated habitat; material: saliva | place: China | collected 2212 ... | reverse complement strand
CAAAAAGGCGGGTATACGTGTCATAAGCAGCTTTTGCTTCAGTAGCTTTTTGAGATATTTCTTTCGCATGGTCTCCGTTTTCCCAAAAAGACGGATCACTCATTTCTACATCATAACTTCTAATTTTCTCCTCTAATTGAGGTAAGTCAAAGTGAATCCCTTATTTCTTTTTCATGTTTAAGCAGTTCTGTCAATGTTTTTTTCAAATCTTCCAACATCTGTTAATCATCTCACTTTCAGTTTTATCTATTAAAAATTATCATTTATCATTTTCGCTCACTTCAGAATTATTCACAGAAGAATCAATTCTTTCTTTTTTAGAAGGAGCATCATTTTCCGGACTCGGTGTAAATTGGATTTGAATATGATAGAGATATAAAATGATTGTTTCAATCATAGACTGCTGCATTTCACTGAAAATATTAAATGCTTCCACCTTATATTCAACAATCGGATTTCGCTGCCCATATGAACGAAGTCCAATTCCTTCTTTCAACATATCCATATCATCCAAGTGTTCCATCCACTTGGAATCAACAACCTTAAGCATGACAGCCTTTTCCAATTCACGCATCATGGAAGATCCAATGGATTTTTCCCTTGCTTCATAGGTTTCATGCGCGATATCCATGAGTTTCCGCCCAATTTCTTCGCGGCTCATATTCTCAATTTCATCAAGTTTAACTTCACCGGGGGCAAGAAAATACTTTTCACAATATTTTATCAGTGCATCAAAATCCCATTCTTCCGGATAAAGCTTCGGATTCGCATATGTTTCCAGTCCATGATTGATAAGCATGTCTACCATATTTAAAATTTGGTCTTTCATATCCTGGCCTTCAAGGATTTTACGACGTTGTTCATAAACAACTTTACGCTGCTGATTCATAACATCATCATATTCAAGCACATATTTTCGGATATCAAAGTTTCTTTCCTCTACCCGCTTTTGGGCTTTCTGAATAGCGCTTGAAACCATACTGCTTCTGATTTCTTCATCCTCTTCCAGTCCCATTTTTTCCATGAACTTCTTGATGTTATCTCCACCAAAAATGCGGAGCAAGTCATCCTCAAGTGACAAGAAAAATTGACTGGAACCGGGGTCTCCCTGGCGGCCGGCACGTCCGCGCAGCTGATTGTCAATCCTTCGGCTTTCGTGACGTTCTGTACCGATGATTGCCAAACCTCCCAGCTCGGATACTCCTTCACCTAAAACAATATCAGTTCCCCTACCGGCCATGTTGGTCGCAATAGTAACTTGGCCTTTTTGCCCGGCCTGTGCTACAATTTGTGCTTCTAGTTCATGATATTTCGCATTTAATACATTATGGACAATACCAGCCTCTTTCAGCATATGACTCAGTTGTTCCGACTGTTCAATAGACGTTGTACCAATAAGCATTGGCTGCCCGGTAGCGTGGCGCCTTTCAATTTCACGGACAACCGCCCTGTACTTGCCACGTTTCGTCTTAAAAATAACATCAGGCAGATCTTTTCGTTGGACAGGTCTATTGGTAGGAACTTGGAAAACTTCAAGTCCGTAGATTTTAATAAATTCCTGTTCTTCTGTTTTCGCCGTTCCAGTCATGCCTGCCAGTTTATCATACATTCTGAAATAGTTTTGAAATGTGATCGTTGCTAAGGTTTGGCTTTCACGTTGTACTTGCAATCCTTCTTTTGCTTCTATAGCTTGATGTAGTCCGTCGGAGTACCGGCGGCCATACATTAATCGTCCTGTAAACTCATCAACGATAACAACTTCTCCATCTTTAACGACATAATCACGGTCGCGCTCCATCATGGCCTGTGCGCGCAGTGCTTGTACAAAAAGATGATTCAGTTCCAGATTATCTGTATCATAAAGGTTATCGACCTTAAGCATTTTTTCCATTTTTGACACACCGGCTTCAGTCGGTGCAACAGTTTTCTGTTTTTCATCAATGGTATAATCCTCTCCTAATTTAAGTTGAGGAACTAATTTAGACATCACATAATAATTATCTGTAGATTTTTGGCCCGGGCCAGAAATAATAAGCGGCGTACGTGCCTCATCAATGAGAATACTATCTACTTCGTCAATTAAGCAATAATGGAGAGGCCGCTGTACCATTTGATCCAAACTGCTCACCATGTTGTCACGTAAATAATCAAACCCGAATTCATTGTTTGTCCCATAAGTAATATCTGAATTATAAGCAATTTTTCGTTGTTCAAAATCCAAATCATGCACAATAAGGCCAACCGATAATCCTAAGAATTTATATACTTGCCCCATCCATTCACTATCACGCTTAGCCAAGTAGTCATTGACAGTAATAACATGAGCCCCTTTGCCCTCTAATGCATTCAAATATACCGGTGCCGTAGCGACGAGAGTCTTGCCTTCTCCCGTACCCATTTCTGCAATGTTGCCACGGTGCAGAATAATACCGCCGATAAGCTGGACATCGAACTGCCTCATTCCTAACACACGGCGGGAAGCTTCTCTTATGACAGCAAATGCATCTGGCAGAATATCATCCAAAGTCTCACCTTTTGCAAGTCGTGCCTTAAACTCATTAGTCTTATTTGCCAAAGAAGAATCACTCAGTTTCTTCAATGCTGATTCCTGTGGGTTGATTTTTTCTTCCACAAGCTGCCGCATTTTCTTTATATCACGTTTATTAGAACCGTTAAATAAGCGGTCAAAAAACTTATTGAACATTAAAATACTCCTTATCCTACCAGCAAAAACAATTTTCATTTACACGAATATCTAGTATATTTTAGCAAAACATAGACATATAGTCAAAAAAGAGCGGATAAAACCGCCCTTTTTCAATCACTTCATTTAATTCTTATTTTGCAGCATCAATTAAACCGTATTTTCCGTCATCTCTGCGATAAACGACAGCCATCGCTTCTGTTTCAGAATTAAAAAACATAAAAAAATTGTGCCCCAATAAATTCATTTGTAAAATAGCTTCTTCCGGAGACATTGGGTTAATAGTAAAACGCTTTTGTCTGACAATCTCAAATTCACTCTCGCCTGGTACGGATTCTTTCTCACTGACAAACTGTTTGTTTAGAACATTAGATTCTTTAAAACGTTTGGCCAAACGGGTTTTATATTTGTGAATTTGACGTTCAACCTTGTCAAAAACCAAGTCAATAGACTTATACATATCGTCAGATTTTTCAACACCACGAAGAATAACACCATCCACAAATGCAGTTACTTCACAGGTTTTAGTCATGTTTGAAATTCTAAGGAGTACATTAATTTTAATCGGTTTATCAAAATATCTTTGTATCTTTCCGGTGTGTTTTTCTACATAAATACGTAAAGCTTCTGTGATTTCAAGATTTTTCCCTCTAACTGTCAATTCCATAAATGAATCCCCCTTTCACGAATGAGCAATTTATGTACTGCTCTTTATAGTTATTATAGTATATTCCTCTAAATTTTCAAATTGATAATAATCGGTTAGATGTCTATTTTATTAGATATTTGAATGTATTTGATACGAATGTAAAATGAAAATTACAATTGCTGCTAATTATACCAATTATTTATAAAATGCTCTCTAAACATTAACTGTGTAGAAGAAAAATTTACTAAATGGCAATAAAAAAGCAGAATCGAAATTCGATCCTGCTTTTTGAATCAAAAACCTACGCTTTATAGCTTCAGTAAGTGATCAGTCTACCACTTTTACATTAGCAGCCTGAGGACCTCTTGCTCCATCAATAATATCGAAATCTACTTTCTGGCCTTCACTCAGTGTTTTAAATCCTTCTGTCTGAATTGCAGAGTAATGAACGAAAACGTCGCCGCCTTCTTCTCTTTCAATAAAGCCGAAGCCTTTGTCTGCACTGAACCACTTAACTGTACCTTTCATAAAATGTTCCTCCTAAAAATATTACTACTTTGCCCCATTCGGACACGAATTAACATTATCACAAATCATAGATAGAGTCAATGATAAATAATATTTCACCTTACAATACTTGAGCCAGGAAGGATTTTGTCCTTTCTTCTTTTGGGGTTTTAAAAATCTCCTCCGGAGTTCCTTCTTCCAAAATCATCCCGCTGTCCAAAAAGAGTATTCTTGTACCCACTTCTTTGGCAAAGCCCATTTCATGCGTAACAACTACCATAGTCATACCTTCTTCCGCTACTTCTTTCATGACATCCAGCACCTCATGAACCATTTCCGGATCCAGTGCAGAAGTCGGCTCATCGAACAAAAGAACTTTTGGTTTCATCGCAAGCGCTCTCGCAATGGCTACGCGTTGCTGCTGACCTCCTGACAATTGGTTTGGCTTATATTTCGCTTTATCTTCAAGTCCAACTTCGCGAAGTAACTGTATTCCTCTTTCATAGGCTTCTTCTTTCCTTATTCCCCGAACCTTCATGGGAGCCAGCATAATATTTTGTATCACTGACATATGTGGAAATAAATTAAATTTTTGAAATACCATTCCTACCTCAGTACGTACAATATTAAGATGCTTTTCTCCATCCAAGGGCATCCCGTCAAAAGTAATAACTCCTGATGTAACGGTTTCCAATCCATTAAGGCATCGTAAGAAAGTGCTTTTCCCCGAACCGGAAGGGCCTATAATGACAACTACTTCATTTTTTTTGATTTTACTACTTATATCTTTTAAAACAGTTAAATTTCCAAACTTTTTCCCTATATGCTTTATATCGATAATATATTTTTCTTCATCCATAATTATCTCTTTTCCAGAAATGCTACAATCCTTGAAATCGCCATTGTCATTATTAAATATAAAACTGCTACGGTCATCCAAATTTCAAATGAACCATAGGTTTGTGCAATAATCAATTGACCGCGTCTTGTGAGTTCCTCAAATCCGATAACAGACACCAGAGAAGAATCTTTTAACATTGCAATAAATTCATTTCCCAAAGGCGGTAAAATATTTTTAAATGCTTGTGGCAATATAATGAAACGCATAGTTTGCCACCAGGTGAGGCCCAATGAACGTCCAGCTTCCATTTGTCCCACATCAATGGCTTGAATTCCTGCGCGAAAAATTTCAGAAACGTAAGCACCACTATTTATTCCACAAGCCGCGACTGCTGCGATAAAAGGTTCTACCCGCTGACCGATTGCCATGGGCAATGCAAAGTAAATCAAAAAGATCTGTACCAGCAATGGTGTTCCACGTATACAGTCCGCGTAAACCGCTGCCATTATTCGTAATATTTTAAACTGCGATATACGGGCAATTCCAACAAAGAGACCAATAAAAAAACCTATTGCTACGCTGAATGCAGTAATTTCTATTGTTACCCCCGCACCCATAAGCAGAATTGGCAATGCACGTTGTATAAGTTCAAAATCCATTTAAATATTAACTCCCCTAATATTATTTCGTACATGTATAGATATTTGTATGATTGTATAATTTATCCAAGCAAGCGTCAATAGCCTGTTCATATCCGTTTCGTAAAAGTAAAACCCTTTCAGATTAAAACTAAGACCCCCATTCGGAGGTCTTGGTTATCAGATAAAAATTTCCGGTAAATTCCGGTAAATATTTTTCAGAAATAGTTTAAATCACATTTTAACAATATTGGAGGCTGTCTTTTAAAAGCTGTACGGATTTCTTCTTCCCAAATAAAGCAATCATAGCATATAAGCCAGGGCCATGTGTTTCTCCGGTCAACGCAATTCTTATAGGTTCAAATGCCGCTTTTCCCTTAATTCCGGTTTTCTTCATCAAGAATGAAAAGCACTTTTTGATGGAATCCTCATCAAAGGAATCCAATGCGTCCAATGCATCAGCAAATTGACGGATAAGTACGGCACTGTTTTCCTGTTTCATAATAGAAATCTTTTCTTCATCAGTAATTTTAGGATGTGTCTCAAAAAATATTTTTACATTTTCTGGCGTTTGTGCTCCATAGTACAAATGGTCGCGGACGAACCATACAACATCTTTCAGCCACTGTTCCTTTTCTAAAGAAAGCGGCAATGATACATATCCCGCTTCAACAAGAAACGGCAGTGCTACTTGGAAAAGTTCATCAGGCGATAACTTCTTCATATATTGGAAATTAATCCAATTTAATTTTTCAATATCAAATACTGCATCATTAGCAGAAACACGTTTCATTGAAAATTCCGAAATGAGTTCCTCCCGGCTGAAAATTTCCCGCTCACCTTTAGGCGACCAGCCAAGAAGAGCCAGGTAATTAACCACTGCATCCGGGAGATATCCCATTTTACGATATTCATCCACAGAAGTCGCTCCGTGACGTTTGCTCATTTTTTTGTGGTCAGATCCGAGAATAAGAGATATATGTCCAAATTTTGGGATTTCATATCCGAGTGCCTGATATATAGCAATTTGACGCGGGGTATTAGATAAATGCTCTTCCGCACGAATAACATGGGTAATTCCCATAGATGCGTCATCAATGACTACCGCAAAATTATAAACGGGGATTCCGTCTGATTTAACAATAATAAAATCACCTACACCAGCTGCTTGAAATTCCACATGCCCGCGAACCATATCATCGAACGCAAATACACCATCTTTAGGAACGCGAAGGCGGATTGCGGGTTTACGTCCCTCCGACTTATATTGTTCGATCTGTTTTTCGGTTAAATGGCTGCAATGGTTATTATATATAGGTGTTTTCCCTTCCTTCAACTGCTCCTTTCTGCTTTCCTCCAATTCATCCGCTGAACAATAGCAATAATAAGCTTTCCCTTCCTCAAGGAGACGCTGAACAGCTGCATTATAAAGTGGAAGTCTTTCTGTCTGTCGATAAGGTCCGTTCTCACCACCTATGTCAATACCTTCATCCCAATACAAACCAAGCCATTTCATCGCTTTTTTTATATTTTCTTCAGATTCTCTTGTGGAACGGGCCAGATCTGTATCTTCAATGCGCACTAAAAACTTCCCATTTTGATGACGGGCAACTAACCAGTTAAATAATGCAGATCTTGCTCCGCCGATATGAAATGGACCGGTAGGACTTGGAGCAAAACGGACTTTAAATTCTTTATTCATTATATTCCCTCCTGAATAATATGACTGATGCAAGTGCCGCAATACCTTTCCCGCGGCCAATATCCCCTAATTTTTCATTCGTCGTGGCCTTTATATTGATTTGATTTTTTGAAATATTTAACGCAGCAGACATTATGGCTTTCATTGCTTCTATATACTCGGATATTTTGGGTTTTTCTGCAATAACAGTACTGTCTATATTACCAATCAAATAATTTTGTTTCGTAATGTGCCGACTTACCTGTTTAAGTAATTCCAAACTGCATGCCCCATCAAACCGGACATCACTATCAGGGAAAAAGTGGCCTATATCAGGTAGTCCTGCAGCTCCCAGCAATGCATCCATAATCGCATGAATCAGAACATCCGCATCGGAATGCCCCGATAATCCACCAGAATCAGCAATTTTTATTCCACCCAAAAATAAAGGGCGAGATATCTCAAAACGATGGATGTCATACCCCTCTCCGACTCTGATGTAAGCTGGTATTTTGCTTGGATATATCATATTGCTAAAGCGGTTCCAATCTTCCGTCGTGGTTACTTTAAAAAAGTTCTCGCGTCCGGGAATAATTGTGACCGGAATCTTTACCGCCTCAAATATCGAGGAATCATCTGTTATATTCTCTAATGACTTTATTTGCAATAAGGCTTTTTTGTACAAATCCGTAAGCACCCCTTGCGGTGTCTGGGCACGATAAAGTTTCGAACGGTCTACCGTTTTCTTCACTTGTTCATCGTTTATCTCCTTCATTGTATCTATACAGGGAAGAGCAAAAATGACGGCTGGATGCGCAGGCCCCAGCTTGTTAAGAATTTGATCTATCGCGTCTCCGCCGACCAATGGACGCGCTCCATCATGAATCAGGAGTTTCTCCGATTTAGAAGATATTTGAGAAATTCCATTGATGACAGAATCTACACGCGTATTTCCACCTTGTCCCCATTTAATCGGAATGGCATGTTTAAATTCTGAAAGAATCTGTTGAAATTGACTTTTTTCAGTATCTTTCACAACAATGACGATTTCATCTAGTAGTTTACTGTCTAAAATATTTTTAAAGGTATACCAGATTAAAGGATGTCCATGCATCTCCATAAGCAGTTTATTTATTGAGCCGCCTATACGGGTTCCCTCTCCCGCCGCTACTAAGACAAGGCTATTCATTATATCCACTCTCTAATTTAGCTTTTGCGAAAATTATTTGTCCGGCTTTTGTTTGCAAGACGGATGCAATAATAACAGGTATTTCCTGTCCGATAAATTGGCTCCCATTTTCGACCACGATCATTGTCCCATCATCTAAAAACGCTACACCTTGTCCTTCTTCCTTGCCATTTTTTACTAATTGGACATACACTTCTTCCCCCGGAATAACAGCCGGTTTTAATGCAATAATAAGTTCATTGATATTTAATACCGCAACCCCTTGTAATTCCGCAACCTTATTTAGATTATAATCATTAGTAATAATTTTATAGCCATGAGTTCTCGCTAGTTTTACTAATTTAGAATCAACTTCATTAATCTCCTCAAAATCTTCCGTCAAAATAATCAGTTCATCTTTGCTTTTCTTCTTTATCTGATTAAGAATATCCAATCCCCGACGTCCGCGATTTCTTTTCAATACATCTGCTGAATCAGCAATTTTCTGTAATTCTTCCAGCACAAAAACAGGAACGATGATTGGCCCCTCTAAAAAACCAGACTGATAAATATTCAAAATACGTCCATCAATAATAATATTCGTATCAAGCAGTTTCCCTACTTTTTTCTTTTTCTGTTTTGTACCGGATTCTGCCTTGAAATGAAACCATCCTGCAATTTCGGCCTTTTTGGAAATTGTCAGGTGCATTCCGATATATCCCAAAATTATACTGAGAGCCACAGATACATAAGGACCTATATATGGAATACTGCCAAACGCCAATCCAACTAAATTAGCTATAATAAGCCCTGCAAATAATCCTAAAGTACCAATTATAAGATCCTGTGTCGATATAAGCAGCAGTGATTTTTCGACTCGGGATGTAAAGGCAAACAAACTGCTAATCAAATAGCTCGAAATGACTCGTCCTACAAGTGCACCTAAAATTCCGCCTATCAGCATGACACCCAATGATAAAATTGTAATTCCCAAAATTGTCTCGGTCAAAACGTTTTTAGGAATGACTGCAGTAAGCAACGGTTCCGTCTGGGTAGACAACACTATTCCCAATACAGAAAAAAGCAGAATAAATATGGCCTTTAATACTTTTTCCGGCATATTATAAATTCCTCTTTAGTTTCCATAAAATAATTTCTGAAATACTACATTTACACATTTTAATTATAATAGCACAATCATAACGGATTGAAAAACAAACCTTTCTCTTATCTCACACCTGTGATTTAAAAAAATGGATCGCCTCTTCCAAATGATTTATAAATACCACATGCGAGAGTAATTCCTCCCGGTGATTATCTTTAAAATAGTTTTCGGCCTCTTCCTGATTCCTCGCGGGGAGGACAAATTCAGTAAAATTCATTTTGACCGCCTCTTTGAGTCGTAAGCTTAACTTAGAAACAGGGAGGATTTCACCGGTTAATCCAATTTCACCTAAAGCCATACAGAATTTTTTCAAAGGTATATCATATTTTACGGAAAATAATGCCAGTGCTACTGATAAATCCGCTGCTGTTTCTTTTAATTTATAGCCACCTGCCACATTGAGATATACATCATCAGCAGAAAATGGAATTTCCCCCTTTTTTTCCAGTACGGCAAGTAAAATAACCAATCTATTAAAATCGTAACCAGATGCAATTCTACGCGGAACTGCCAGTACGGAATGAACTGTAAGTGCCTGTACCTCAATCAAGATTGGACGTAAGCCTTCCATACAGGCAGCAACTGTACTTCCAGATACAGGAGCTTTTTGTATTCCTTTTAGAAGATACTTAGACGGATCATCAATCCCTTTCAATCCTTTCCGCCCCATTACAAAGAGTCCTGATTCAGATGTAGAACCAAATCGATTTTTCACAGTACGAAGCACACGAAATTGATAGTTTCTATCTCCTTCCAAATAAAAAACCACATCTACCATATGTTCTAATATACGCGGACCCGCAATATTTCCCTCTTTTGTAACATGCCCGATAATCATTACGATAATCCCTGATTCTTTAGCCATCTTTACAAGTATTGCTGTGCAGTCCCTGATTTGTGTCGGACTCCCCATTGCTGAAGAACTGTTAGGAAGATAAGTGGTTTGTATAGAATCAATAATAACCATATCCGGATGTAGTTTATCTACCTCGGCAAGAATTGTTTCTAAATTGCTCTCAGCAAAAACAAAACATCCCTCTGTATTTACAGAAAGCCGTTCTGCTCTCATTTTAATCTGTATATCTGATTCCTCACCACTGCAATATAGTACAGTTTTTCCCATCTTTGTAAATGAATCACATATTTGTAAAATAAGAGTTGATTTTCCGATTCCCGGTTCTCCACCCCAAAGAATAACGGAATCGGAGACTATACCGCCTCCTAATGGACGATCTAATTCTGTTATTCCCAATTTCATTCTATCTGTATCTTTTATTTCTATATCAGTTAAACTGGTAGGTTCTTTTCCGGATTGAAAAGATAACGTTCGTATGCTTTTGGGAATACTTCCTTCTATTTTTTCCTCTAATGAATTCCATTCTCCACAATTGGGGCATTTACCCATCCACTTAGGCGTTTCTGCTCCACAATTATGACATATAAACTTTGTCTTGGTTTTTGAGTTCATATTCGTCAATCTCTCCCGCAATATAAAATGGACATAGAGATCGTCCCTATGCCCATTATACTACTTTTTACCGATAAGCCTTAGTCTGCATTAAACACCAGATTGTTTTTTTCACCAACATCTACATGGATGGTACTCTTCCCTTTCAGCTTTCCTGATAATAATAATTCAGAAATTTCATCTTCCACTTCTTTTTGAATAGTTCTTTTCAAAGGCCGTGCACCATATTCAAAATCAGAACCGTCTGCAATCAAATGATTGCGAGCTTTTTCAGAAACATCCATTTTCAAATGAAGATGTTCCAATTTCTTTTCCACTGCTTTTAAAAGGAGTTTTGCGATTTCTGATAGATTTTCTGTAGTCAGCGGATGGAAAACGATAATCTCATCAATCCTGTTAATAAATTCAGGTCGAAAAGTATGTTTGACCTGGTCTATAATCATGGCTTTTGCACTTTCAAAATCTTTCTTGTCTTCATTCTTATCAATAAAGCCCAATTTCTTCTCTTTGCCGCGTAACAATCCTGATCCAAGATTACTTGTCATAATAATGACACAGTTTGTAAAATCAACGGTACGTCCCTGCCCATCTGTTAAGCGTCCATCATCAAGTACCTGTAGTAAGATATTAAAAAAGTCTGCATGTGCTTTTTCCACTTCATCAAAAAGAATGACACTATATGGATTCCTGCGAACGGCATCCGTTAATTGCCCGCCCTCTTCATATCCTACATATCCTGGAGGTGCCCCAACAAGGCGCGATACTTCATGTTTCTCCATATACTCAGACATATCAAAGCGAAGCATATTCTTCTCACTGCCAAACATAGTTTCTGCCAACGCCCTTGCCAATTCTGTCTTACCAACACCAGTAGAACCAAGAAACAGAAACGAACCAATTGGCCTTTTCGGATCTTTCATCCCTGCTCTGGCGCGCCGGATTGCCTTGGCAACAGCAGTTACGGCATCTTCCTGCCCAATAACACGTTTATGAAGTTCTTCTTCCAAATGAAGCAGACGTTCAGAATCCTTCTGTTTCAGATTCTGAAGGGGGACACCTGTCCACTTGGCAACCACCTCAGCTACGTCTTCTTCTGTAACAACTAAATGCTCATGATCACCGCCTTTCCATTCTCCCTTCATCTTTTCAATTTGTCCGGATAGCTCTTTTGCCTGATCCCTTAATATGGCAGCGCGTTCAAAATTTTGAGCAGATATGGCGGCTTCCTTCTCTTTCTGGACAGAGGCAAGATCCTCCTCCTTTTTTTTCAAATCGTCCGGTGTAGAAGAAGCCTCCATACGAACCTTAGCTGCGGCTTCATCAATAACATCAATTGCTTTATCCGGCTGGAAACGATCGGTAATATAACGAGAAGATAACTCTACCGCTTTTTTGATAGCCTCATCCGTAATTTTTGCTTTATGGAATGCTTCATATCTATCGCGAAGTCCCATTAATATATCAATAGTATCCTTAGGAGTAGGTTCTCCCACTTTTACAGGCTGGAAGCGGCGTTCAAGAGCTGCATCTTTCTCAATATATTTCTTATATTCTTTCAATGTTGTCGCGCCAATGCATCTAATCTCTCCTCTGGCAAGGGCAGGTTTCATAATATTAGCAGCATCCATGGAACCTTCCCCTGCACCGGCACCTACAAGAGTATGTAATTCGTCAATAAACAGAATCCAGTCCTCATGTTTCTTTACTTCTTCCAAGACTTTTTTTAACCGCTCTTCAAATTCCCCTCTATACTTTGTTCCCGCTACCTCGGAAGACATATTTAAGGAAATGATTCTACAGTTTTTTAAAATTTCGGGAACGTCATTATTGATAATTCGCTGTGCTAAACCTTCTGCAATCGCAGTTTTCCCCACGCCCGGTTCGCCAATAAGAACCGGATTGTTTTTATTTCTCCGTGAGAGGATTTGAATAACTCTGTTAATTTCAGTCTGACGCCCAACAACAGGATCAATTTTCCCCTGTTTTGCCCTTTCATTCAATGTTCCGGCATCCAATTCCATCAAAGAAGCCATCTGATCGATAAAAGCGCCGGTTCCTCCCGCACAGATTGAATTCATTCTCTG
>ERZ772906.1466-NODE-1466-length-12910-cov-10.400233_pt1 | contig 12910 bp, 13 predicted proteins | sample MGYA00511338_ERZ772906 | MGnify/ENA primary metagenome ERZ772906 (study PRJEB29015, sample SAMEA2738076) | human oral metagenome | biome: human oral; feature: human-associated habitat; material: saliva | place: China | collected 2212 ... | reverse complement strand
TTTCAAGAAAATAAAAAAGCAATTCATCCCCTACTTATAGAAGTAGGGGACTTCTTGCTAGATATTGTTAAATAATCTTAAGATATCATCATATCCATTTCTTATCTTTTGCCATTTCCTATAACTTGGTGTTGTTGTTTCTTGCCCTGCATATATAAAACTATGTGCTGTAAATGGATTTAATTTTTGTTTATTAATATAGAATGTTTTTCCTTCTTCTTGAGCTCTCATTTTATCTATATTAAAAAGTTCTTATAAATGATTATCTCTTATTACATTTTCAGCATTACCACCTACAACATTTGCAACTCCATCCATTTTATCATTTTTACTAAATGAAACATTTCCATTAATACTAAAATCAGTATTAAATCATTTCAAAAAACTTAATAATTTCATCTATACTAATAGGTTTAAAATTATTTGCATCAACTCCAACATCATATCTTCTTAACCCTTTTTTCAAGTTTTCGAAATTATATAAAGAATTATTATGTTGATGTCCATGTAAATGATAAGCTCCCCTATAAAACTTATTCCACTCTTCTAATGGATAATGAAATAGTACAAAGAAGTTACCTTCATATTCTAATTCATAATAATCCTTAACCCATTCAAATATATATGAATGAAAGTTTTTTTCTTCCACAAAATTGTCATGGTTACCTTTAATTAAATATTTTTTACCTTTTAATTGAGATAATACTGTATTTGCATTACTAGCCCCTTTCATAGTAACATCTCCAAGTATATATACTTCATCATTGGCTTTCACAATATTATTCCAATTAGCTATAATTTTTCTATTCATTTCATCAGCATTTTTAAAAGGTCTCTTTGTATGGTTTATGATATTTTCATGATAGAAATGAATATCTGCTGTAAAATATATCATATTTGAACTCCTTGTAGTTTTTATATATTATACAACATAGCCATAAAATAAAAAAGCCACTTATTTTTTAGTGTGTTATAATAAGATATAATAGAAAAGAGGTGAAGTTATGAAAAAAATATTTGTTATATTATTAGTTTTATTTTCTGTTACTGTGAGCGCAAAAACTCCTACTAAAAAAGTTACTGTAAAGGTCTATAATAGTAAAGAGTATTCTATAATTTTAGATAAATTTATGACAAGAGCTGAGAAATATCTTGAAACAGGAGATAAAAAAAGTCTTTTAGATGACTATATAAAAAATATTGAGAGCAGTAGAGTTATGAAAAAAGCATTGGAAGATAATTATGATAAAGATAAAGAAGCTTTTTCTTTAGTTGAAGTAGCATTATTTATGAAAAGCTCATATTCAGAAGGAGAAGATGCTAAGAAACTGACAGATGAAGATTATAAAGAAATGCAAGAAAAATTTGTAAAAACAAAAAAATATAAACAACTAGAAGATTATGCAACTATACAAACTACAAATGGTATAAAATAATAAAAAGAGGCTGTGAACTACAACAGCCTCTTTATTCTTAAATATTATAGTCTTTATCGTTTTGAAGTTCTTCCATTAACTCTTCATCAACAGGGATATCTTCTTCATACATACTTCTAATAACTCTTTCAAATGGGATAATACCAACAGATAAGAATAGACCTTTAGGTAAAACCATTCTAAAAGTTTTTAGTTTTATTAGAAATTCATCTATCTTTTGGTCTCCTAATGGTAAAGTTACTAAGGCATCTGAACCAGGCCAAACTTTTGTTTGTTGGTGCTTTATTGATTTGTCAATAGCTCTTTTAACATTATTTTCAACAGTATAATAGTAAATTCCTATTTTTTCAAAAAACTTTTCCAAAAGTCTAACTTGAGTGTCATTTATATGTAATATTATAAGTTTTAAATTTTCACTTTCAGTATCATTCATATTTCTTATCTTATTCATTATTTAGCCCCCTTCTTTTTTAAACCACCAAAAACTCCTTTTAATTTAGCAGCCATTTTTGTAGTAAAGCTATCAACAACAGAATATAATATAGGGATTAAAACTAGTGTTAAAATAGTTGAGAAAGCTAATCCAAATATTACTGTAATAGCCATACCTCTGTAGAATTCTGAACCTTCTCCTAAACCTAAAGCCATAGGTATCATACCGAATACTGTTGTCATAGTTGTCATAAGTATAGGTCTTAATCTTGTTTCACAAGAATAGATAATTGCATACTCTTTATCATAACCCCGAGTTCTCATAGTCTTAATAAAGTCTATAAGCACTATGGCATTGTTAACAACAACTCCAGCAAGTAGGATTACTCCTATCATAACCATTATATCTATAGGTTGTCTTAAAACTACAAGTCCCCAAATAACTCCAATTAAAGCTAGTGGTATAGAACCTATTATTATAAATGGTAATATAAAGCTTTCAAATTGTGAAGCAAGTAAAGCATAGATTAAGAAAATTGAAATAGATAATGCAAATGATAACTGACTCATAGTTTTTTGCATATTTTCAGATTGACCACCCCAACTATATGAAATAGTTGAAGGAGGCTCTAAGTTATTAAATTCTTCAATAATCTTAGATTGGATTTTTCCTAGACCAACACCACCATCATTACCAGAAATAGTAACAGTGTAGATACCATTTTTCTTTCTTACTTCAGAAGTTCCTTCAGCATATTGTAAAGTTGCAACATCTGATAACTTAACGAATTTATTATCTCCAACTTTAATATTTAAAGAAGATAAAGTATTTATATCATTTCTCTTTTCTTTAGGAAGTCTGACTAAAACATCAATTTCTTCACTATCTGTTTTTAAAGTTGCAGTATTAGCTTTATCTCCACCTAGCATATAGTAACTTACAGTTTGTGCAATAACAGCAGGACTGATACCATAACTTGCTATTTTATCTCTATCTATATTCAATCTTAGCTCTATAATTCCTGGATCAAGAGTTGAAGATATATCAACCATACCATCATATTTTTGAAGTTTTTCTAAAAGTTGCTTACCAAATTGCTTAATTTCATCTTGGTTAGAACCCTGTAATAAGAATTCAACATCTTTTTGAGTTTGTCCGCCAGAGAATTGGTTAGTCATAGACACTCTTGCATCTAAGACATTAGATGCTTTCTTTCTTATATCGTCCATAATTGTAAATACACTGTCTTTTCTTGTATTCTTCTTACCAACATTGGCATTTATAGAAATACTAGATGTACTTACTAACATTAAGTAACTTTCAGTATGAGGATCATTTTTTACAATTTCTTCCAATTCTTTTGCTATTCTTTCAGCCTTAGCTAAGTCAGTACCATTTTGTAATTCAGCTGTCAATGCATATTTTCCTTGGTCTTGTTTAGGCATAAATTCAAATTTAAGTAACTTAGGACCTACTAAAATACTGAAGAAAAATAGCCCAACCATAATAAGAACTGTCAATCCTTTATGAGAAACAGCACTATTAATTACTTTTAAATAGAAAGCTTTTACTTTTTTAAAGAATTTACCATCTTCAGATTTCATTGATTTTCTATTTAAGAATCTACTTGCCAACATAGGTATCAATGTTATTGCCACTATGATAGCAGCTAGGTTAGAGAAGATTATTGCATAAGCCATGTCTCTAAAGAATTCTCTTGCAAGTCCTGGAATAAATAATATTGGTAGGAAAACTACTATAGTTGTTAATGCAGAAGCTATAACAGAGAAAGTAACTTCTTCTGTACCATTTTCAGCAGCTTCTCTAACAGGGGAATTTAATTCAGTTATATGCCTATAGATATTATCAACAACAACAACCGAGTTATCCGTTAGCATACCAACCCCTATTGAAAGTCCCATTAGGGAAATCAAGTTAAGAGTTGTACCTCTCATTGCTAAGAAAGCAAAGGTAAATACTATTGCAACAGGAAGTGCTAATGAAATTAACACAGTTGTTCTGAAACTCTTTAAGAAAACAAACAGTATAATAGTAGCCAGTACCAGTCCTTGTACAGCAGAACTAGAAATATTGGAAATTGAATTATTAATATTTTCAGAAGAGTCCATTTCTATACTGTATTCAGTACCTGCTGGCATATATGGTCTCATTTCTTCTATAACTTTAAAAGCTGCATTATTTAAAGTTATAGTATCTCCATCAGAAGATTTTTGTAATAAGACTACTACTGACTCTTTTCCATTAAGATATCCTACATTATCAGCATCTTCTGTTGTTAATACAACATCGGCTACATCTTTTAATCTTAAAGTATTACCATTAGAACTAATTAATATATTTTTATATTGATCTATATAGTCTAAGTCTCCCATAAATCTGATGATCATATCTTTGTTACCAGTAGATAACTTACCAATAGGATATGTTGCAACAGATGTTCTAACAATGTTATATAATTCCATAGGTGATAGATTGTAAGAAGCTAATTTATCACTATCAACTTGAATTTGTAATTGTTTATCAGGGTTACCAAAGATATCAACTTGCCCTATACCTGGTAAACTTTCAAGTCTAGGTTTTAATTGTTCTTTAATAAAAGTTGTAAGTGCAGTTTTACTATCAGCATTAAAAGCTATAACTGCTGTCATATTACCAGAACCAGCTTCAACTTTTCTAACTAATGGAGTATTAGCATCACTAGGTAAATTATTTGTTATTTTTGAAACTTCTCTTTGAATTTGAGTAACTTTTTCATCTGTATCAACTCCATATTCAAAGTTTACAACAACAGTAGAGCTACTATAGGCAGATACTGTTTGTATCTTATCAATGGCCTCTACATTAGAAAGGCTGTCTTTTATTTTCTTTGTGACCTGTGCTTCTACATCCTCACTAACAGCACCACTCCAAGTGGTAGATATTGTGACAACGGGAATATTTATGTTTGGTATCAATTCTTTTTTCATTGAGAACATTGCAAGTAATCCAATGAAAATAAATGATAACATTACCATTGTTGTAGCAACAGGTTTACGTATTGAAATCCCTGCTAATGACATATTATTTCACCTCATTTTTAATTTCAACACTATCATTGTTTTGAAGACCAAATAGACCTTTAACAATGATTTTATCTCCTTCTTTAATTTCTGGAGAAGAAATTTCTGTATATGGTAGGTTTGTTGCTCCTACAGTAACTTCAACTTGTTTTGCTTTTCCATCTTCATATTTGAATACATAGTTTACTAAATCTCTTGTTACTATTGCTTCGTCTTCTATACTTAGAACAGAAGATTCTCCAACAGGAATAACAACATTTCCAAACATACCATCTTTGATTTCTCCATCAGAGTTATTAAGAGTTAGCTTAACTTTAAAGTTTTTAGTTGTGCTATCAGCAATAGGGTTAAGTTCAGTAATTTTAGCCTTGTATTCTTTTCCTAAAGCATCTATTTTTACATCTATTTCATCTCCAAGTTTTACCTTAGAGATAGCTTCAGGAGTTATACCTACATAAGACTGCATTTGTTTATCATTTAAGATTGTAAATAAAGTTTCTTTTGCAGCTATATCATTTCCTTCTTTAATAAATAAATTACCAACAATTCCACTTATATCAGCTTTAGCAACAAGTTTAGAGTAACTGTTTTGAGCATTCATATATGCAGCCTTAGCAACTTCTAAATTACCTTGAGCACTAGTAAATGTTGCTTCATAGTTTGAGAACTCTAAATATGAAATTAATTGTTTGTCATATAGAGTTTTAAACTTTTGATAGTTGTTTCTAGCTATGTTATAGTTAGCAGTAGCCGATTGGTAATTAGCCTTAGCTTGAAGGAAATCAGCTTCTGTTTGAGCATCAGAAAGCTTAACTATAATTTCACCTTTATTTACATATTCACCATTTCTCTTATAAATTTTTTCTACTGTTGCTCCTTTATTAGTTGAGAAATCAACCTTTGCTAAAGGTTCCCAAACTGCACTTGATTCAAAAAGTTTAGACATCTGTCTAGTTGTTACAGCTGAAACTTCTACAGGCTTAGCAGCTGTTTGTGTTTCAGTTACAGCAGCTTCATTTTTGGCATCTTTTGTTTCTTTATCTTTTCCACAAGCAACTACTAATAAACTAGTTGCAAGTAATATTGTCAATAATTTTTTCATATTTTTTTCCTTTCAAATTTTATATTAATAGTGATCTATATGTTTCAAATGCATAGTAATAATCAAGTAGTACTTTATTATACGCTATTCTTGCTTGTCTATATGTATTTTCAAAATCTAAATAATCTATAGTTGAAATAAGTCCAGCATCATATTTTTCTTGGTTCATTTCAAAGTTTGATTTAGCAGCTTCTACAGCTTTTCTTTGAGCTGCAACTTGTTTTTCTAAACTTACAAGATTTAGATAAGCACTCTTTACATTTATTTCAATATTTTCTTTAGCAGAAGTATTTTTTAATACTTGTTGTTCCTCTTCTAACTTAGCAATCTTATAGTTATCTAAATCTTTTCCGAAAGAGAATACTTTCCAAGAAACTTGAACTCCACCAATCAACTCAGCATCTTTATATGATCTTGAGAATGATGCTCTTTCTTGTCCACCAGTTCCATAAGAAATATAGGCACTTACTTGAGGTAATAAATCTCCAGCAGCAGCCATTCTACTAGCAGAAGCTACATTTACTTGTTCATCAGCAATTTTTGCAGATAAACTTTGATTTAAAGCTTGATTTAAATCAGTATTTAAATTTAGACTATCTGATAAATTACTAGGAATATCAAAACTTACTAAATTTAATGGTTCAGATTTGTTTATCCCTGTTCTTATGTATAATTTTTCTTTATTTGTATCAACTAAATTTTGTAAATTGATAATTTGTGCTCTTATATCTTCTAATGAATATTCAGTTTGAAGGATATCAGGTTTTGTTATAAGTCTTAACTTTAATTGTTCTTCTTGTTTATAGTGTCTTTTTAATAAGATTTCTTCTGAATTTTTTAGAGCAACTAGATTTCTTTCTGCATTTATGATATCTGAATATATTTTTATAGTCTCTAGTCTGTTTTGAATCTTACTTTGTAAATAAGAATAACTTGCTATATTTTCATAAGCTTTAGCACCTTTAATTCCTGCTGATATAGTTCCACCTGTGAAAAGAGGTTGAGTAACTTTTAAAGTTTGAGTATAACCTTTTTTCTTTGAAACATAGTTTCCTCCACTTTGAGTTAAAATGTTTCTTTCATGTTCTCCTAAAGTAACAGCACCACTATAAGTTACTGAAGGTAAAGCTTCTTTAAAAGCCTTAGTTACATTTAGTTTAGAAATTTCTAAACTCTTTTCAGAGATTTTCATCTCTTTACTGTTATTAAGCGATAAATCTATGGCTTGATCTAGAGTTAAATCTCTAGCTAAAGCTACATTTGCCAACAAAACAAAAAATGTTAATAATTTTTTCATTCTTCCTCCTAAAATATGTTATCTATATAAAATTTTTTTAATACTTTCTTTTATAAATTCAAGATTTTCTTTCATCTCTTGACTTCTGTATAAGTCTTTAACCTCATCTAAACTTTTTGATAAAAACTTATTATTTTCAAAATTAATATTTTGCATCATTAAAAATACTTCAGTGATACTAAATATCATCTTAGAACATTTTTCCATATCTTTTTCTTTGATATTTATAGATTTCTTATATTTCCTTAAAATACTCTTTATGAAATCTATTGTTTTACGTGCTGTATTTTTTAGTTTAATAAAATTTTCTTCATTAAAAACCTCATAGTTTCTTTTTAAACTTGTCATTACTAATTCTAATTTTAAATCTCTGTCATTTAAATTAAGCATAGAATTTACATAGTAATCCAAACATTCATCTATACTATTAGAATTTGAAGCTAAGTTTTCACTAAAAACTTTTGTATTCTCTGAATACTCATCTAAGATTTCAGCTAGCATATTATCCTTTGAAGGAAAATAAGTATAGAAGCTACCTTTTGATATTCCTAATTCTGATGTCAATTTGTTTATTGATAAGTTAGAATAACCTTCTGTTATTATCATGTCTTTTGCTTTTTCTAAAATAAGAATTTTCTTTTCAGTATCAAAACTCATATCATCTTTTTCTCCTTTAATTATAGTTAAAATTCTAGTTCTCTATAAATTTGACTATAGAGTCATTAACCAAGTGGTCAGATAACATACTATCAAATATTTTACTATTCGTCAAGTATTTAAAAAAAATTTAAATCTGCCTATTCTATAGTTATAGATTATTTTACTAAATTTTTTAAAAATGAATTTTCAAAATAAAAAAATAAAAATAGTATTTTGATGGAAAAGAAAAATTTAAATTATAGCTTGTACTAATTAATAAAATATGTTAGAATTAACTGAAATATTTGATATAAAAAGTATTTTTAAAACTTTGATTAGTTAGGAGAGAAATATGAAGAAATTTAGAAATGATAACGATGAAGATGATTTTGAAGATATAGAAGTAGAAGCAACAAGTGCAAAACACCCAGAGAAAGATAATAGAAGATTAATTAAGATAATACTAAATATAATTTTGGTTATAGCTATTATAAAAGTTGGACTTGGAGTATTTGAAAGATATTATTTCAATGAATTTTATTATAAAGCTCCAAACTTAACAGGACTTAGTATAGAGGAAGCAAAGAAAACTATTTCAAAGTCTCCTTTAAATATTAGAGAGATGGGAGAAGTTTATTCTGACTTACCTTATGGAACAGTTGCTTTACAAGAACCTGCTGAAGGAACTATAGTTAAAAGATCAAGAAATATGAAAGTATGGGTAAGTAAGGAATCACCTTCAGTATTCTTAGATGATTTAGTAGGTATGAACTATATAGAAGCAAGTTCTTTACTTAATAAAAATGGTATGAAGGTTGGAGAAGTAAAAAAGATGAGATCAGATTTACCTATTAACCAAATTATAGCGACTTCACCAAAAAGTGGAGAACCTATATCAAGAGGACAAAAGTTTGATTTCTTAATAAGTAACGGATTGGAATAACAGTGTAACTCACTTATTTATATTTTAAAAAGAAAAAAGGTATGGAGGTAAAAGAAAATTCAAGGCGTAGTAATTAACAAGATTCAAGGTTTCTATTATGTTGAAAGTAACAATGAAGTCTTTGAATGTAAATTGAGAGGAATTTTAAAGAAAACAAATAACAAATATAATTGTGTTGTAGGTGATAGAGTTGAAATCTCTGAGGATAATGCAATAGTTGAAATATTCGAAAGAGATAATATGCTAATAAGACCTATAGTTGCAAATGTAGATTATTTAGCAATACAATTTGCAGCAAAGCATCCAAATATAGATTATGAAAGAATAAATTTACTATTATTAACAGCATTTTACTATAAGGTAAAACCTTTAGTAATAGTAAATAAGATAGATTATTTAAGTGAAGAAGAATTAACAGAATTAAAAGAAAGATTGGCTCATTTAAAAAGTATAGGAGTACCTTCATTTTTAATCTCTTGTCAAGAGAATGTTGGGCTTCAAGAAGTAGAAGATTTCTTAAAAGATAAAACAACTGTAATTGGTGGACCAAGTGGAGTTGGAAAGTCGAGTCTTATCAATTTTTTACAGAGTGAAAGAGTCCTAAAGACTGGAGAAATTAGTGAAAGATTACAAAGAGGTAAACATACAACAAGAGATTCTAATATGATTAGAATGAAAGCAGGAGGTTATATAATCGATACTCCTGGGTTCTCTTCAATAGAAGTACCAAAAATTGAAAATAGGGAAGAATTGATTTCTTTGTTCCCTGAATTTACAAATATAGATAGCTGTAAATTTTTAAATTGTTCTCATATACATGAGCCAAATTGTAATGTAAAAAAAGCTGTGGAAGAAAATAGAATATCTCAAGATAGATATAATTTTTATAAAAAAACTTTAGAAATTTTATCAGAAAGGTGGAATAGGTATGACTAAGGGGATAAAAATAGCTCCTTCTATATTATCAAGTGATTTTTCAAAACTTGGTGAAGAACTTGTGGCAATTGATAAGGCAGGTGCAGACTACATTCATATAGACGTTATGGACGGTGAATTTGTACCTAATTTAACTTTTGGACCTCCTGTAATAAAGTGTATCAGAAAATGTACTGAGCTTGTGTTTGACGTTCATCTAATGATAGACAGACCAGAAAGATATATTGAAGATTTCGTAAAAGCAGGAGCAGATATTGTTGTTGTACATGCAGAATCGACTATTCACTTACATAGAGTTATACAACAAATAAAATCTTTTGGAGTAAAAGCAGGTGTTTCACTAAATCCTTCAACATCAGAAGACGTATTAAAATATGTTATAAATGATATTGACATGGTTTTGGTTATGAGTGTAAATCCAGGTTTTGGAGGACAAAAATTTATACCTGCAGTGGTAGAAAAAATAAAGGCAATTAAGAAAATGAGAGCAGATATAGATATAGAAGTAGACGGTGGAATAACTGATGAAACTATAAAAGTTTGTGCAGATGCAGGAGCTAATATATTTGTTGCTGGTTCTTATGTATTCTCAGGAGATTACAAAGAAAGAATAGACTTATTGAAATCAAAAGCAAACTAGAGGAGGAATTTCAAATGACGGTGAATATACAAAGAGTAAATGATGTTTTAGAAGAATATTACAAACTGTTTTACAAGACAGAAGATATGGCTTTAAAAAGAGGAATTAAAGCTTTAACTCATACAGAATTACATATTATTGAATCTGTTGGACAAGACACTCAATTAACTATGAATGAACTTGCAGATAAGATAGGAATTACAATGGGAACTGCAACAGTTGCTATTTCAAAATTATCTGATAAAGGATATATAGATAGAGCAAGATCTACAACTGATAGAAGAAAAGTATTTGTTTCACTTACAAAAAAAGGAATAGATGCTTTAACTTATCACAATAACTATCATAAAATGATAATGGCTTCAATAACTGAAAGTATACCTGAAAAAGATTTACAAAAATTCGTTGAAACTTTTGAAGTTATTTTAGAGTCATTGAGAAATAAAACAGACTATTTTAAACCTATGACTATTACAGATTTTAAAGAAGGAACAAAAGTTTCTATAGTTGAAATAAAAGGAACTCCTATAGTTCAAAACTATTTCTTAAGCCATGGAATAGAAAACTTTACACTTTTAAAAGTTTTAAAATCTGGTGATAAATCATTATTTAAAATAGAAAAAGAAGATGGAGAAGTTTTAACTCTTGATATCTTAGATGCAAAAAATTTAATAGGAGTAAAGGCTGATTAATATGTTATATATGGACGGTATATCTCTTTCAAAAATAAAGGAAGAGTTAAAAAAGACTTTAGAAGGAAAAAGAATAAATAGAATCTTTAAAAATAATGAATATACAATTTCTCTTCATTTTGGGAAAATTGAACTTCTATTTTCTTGTATACCAGCCTTAGCACTTTGCTACATTAGTAAAAATAAAGAGCAAGCAATTCTAGATATATCTTCATCATTAATTTCTAATTTAAGAAAGCATTTAATGAATGCTATGTTGACTGATATAGAGCAGCTAGGGTTTGATAGAATCCTAGCTTTTCATTTTTCTAGAATTAATGAGTTAGGTGAGATAAAAAAATACAAGATATATTTTGAATGTCTTGGGAAATTGTCTAATGTTATTTTTACAGATGAGGAAGATAAGGTATTGGATACATTAAAGAAATTCCATATTTCAGAAAATATAGATAGAACATTATTTTTAGGTGAAACTTATTCAAGACCTAAATATGATAAAAAAATATTGCCCACTGAGTTAAATAAAGATAAGTTTGATAACTTATTAGCAAGTGGAAATATTTTTTCAAATGAAGTAGAAGGAGTGGGAAAATATTTAAATAATATAAAATCTTTTGAAGAATTTACAAATATTTTAAATAGTCCTGTAAAAGCTAAAATCTATTTCAAAGATAAGAAAATAAAATTGGCAACAGTTTTAGACTTAGATTTTAAAGATTATGATGAAGTGAAAGAATTTTCTTCATATGATGAAATGATTAATTTCTATATAGATTATGAGCATACTACAACAAGTTATATGCTTTTAAAAAATAGATTGGAAAGTTTCCTTGAAAAGAAATTAAAGAAATTGAATAAGATCTTAAGCTTAATTAAAAAGGATATAGAAGATTCAGAAACTATGGAAAGCATAAAAGAAAAAGGAGATATTTTAGCTTCTGTTCTTTATAATGTGAAAAAGGGAATGAATTCTATAAAAGCTTATGATTTCTATAATAATGAAGAAATTGAAATTGAATTAGATAGTTTAATAAGTCCTAAGGAAAACTTAGACAGAATCTATAAGAAGTACAACAAGGTAAAAAGAGGACTTACAAATGCTATAAGACGTGATAAAGAGATAAGAGAAGAAATTTCATATATAGAAAGTACTTTACTTTTCATTGAAAGTAGTACAGATGTTAGTTCTTTGAGAGAGATTGAAGAAGAATTAATAAAATTGAACTATATCAAGAGTTTACATAATAAAAAGAAAACTAAACTTAAAAAAGAAGTAAAATATGGAGTGATTGAAGGAGAAGATTACTTAATTCTCTATGGTAGAAATAACTTAGAAAATGATAATTTAACTTTTAAAATCTCTGAAAAAAATGATTATTGGTTCCATGTAAAAGATATTCCAAGTTCTCATATCATTTTAAAAGCCACTAAATTAACAGATGAATTAATAGTTAAGGCTGCACAGGTATCAGCTTACTATTCTAAGGCTAATTTAGGAGAAAAGGTAACTGTGGACTATACTTTGAGAAAGAATGTATCTAAACCTAATGGAGCAAAACCAGGTTTTGTAATATATGTAAGTCAAAAATCTGTTGTTGTTGAAAAAGTAGAATTAGACAAAATTTAAAAAAGAGCTGTTGCAAAATAATGAAAAAGTAAAAATAGTTCGTTACTGAGTAAATTTCTTAACGATAAAAAATCAAGAATTCGCT
>ERZ772906.1461-NODE-1461-length-12946-cov-4.401520_pt1 | contig 12946 bp, 13 predicted proteins | sample MGYA00511338_ERZ772906 | MGnify/ENA primary metagenome ERZ772906 (study PRJEB29015, sample SAMEA2738076) | human oral metagenome | biome: human oral; feature: human-associated habitat; material: saliva | place: China | collected 2212 ... | reverse complement strand
GGGGGATAATTGGTTGGGGGACAGTTCTTACATATTTGTCCGGATTTAATTACGCAATACAAATAGCAAAAGAGGCTAAGAAATTCTTAGCCTCCATCTATTAAGTTTATTCCGGCTTCACGAAGACACCAGACACTTTGTAGCCTTTTTCTTGGAAGACGCGCGCGACTTCTTCAGAATCTTGAGTATCCACATGAACCACCACATTGGTCTTGTCATCCAAGTGGTAGACGTTCATTTGGGTGATGCTCCAGTTGTGCTTAGCGGTGGTCTCACCGATATCCTCTAGAATACCTGCCTTGTCATCGACTACTTCTACCACGAAACGAGTCCCTGGGGTGTAGTAGCCATTGATATCAATGAAGGCTTCGAAGATGTCCTTATCGGTGATAATCCCCACTAATTGGGCGTGGTCCATGACAACCAGGACACCGACGTCCATATTGCGCATCTCAGAAGCAGCTTGTTCCAAGAGGGCATCTGGACTAGTGGTAATGACGCGGCGAATCATAATGTCTGCCGCAGTCGTCTTGTTGAGCAAGTAGTTGAGTTCATGCACGCTCAGGCTGGTCGCGGTAGAAGGCGAGTTCTTGGCAATGACAGACTCTGTTAAGAGTCCTACCAATTGGCCTTTGACTACGACTGGCAAACGGTGAATGTCGTGTTGGCGCATCAAGTCCAGCGCCTTAATGACAGTGGTATCTGGCGTGATGGTCACCAAGTCGGTTGACATATAGTTTTTAACGTACATTTGCTTAACCTCCTAAGTATGCTTTTTGGACGGCGTCGCTCTCGAGGAGCTCTTGGCCGGTCCCGCTCAGAACGATCTTACCGGTTTCCAAGACGTAACCCCGACTCGCAATCGACAGGGCCATCTTGGCATTTTGTTCAATCAAGAGGACGGTGGTCCCTTGTGCTTGAATCTGTTGAATAATGTTGAAGATTTCTTGGATGAAGATTGGCGCCAAGCCCATGGATGGCTCATCCAGTAAAAGTAGCTTAGGCTTGGACATGAGGGCCCGGCCCATGGCTAGCATCTGTTGTTCCCCACCTGATAAGGTGGAAGCATCCTGCTTCTGACGCTCACCCAAGACTGGGAAGCGATCATAAACTGCTTGAATATCTTCTTCGATATTGGCGCGGTCCTTGCGTAAGAAGGCGCCCATTTCCAAGTTCTCGCGGACAGATAGGCCTTTGAAGACGTGACGGCCTTCAGGCACGTGGGAAATCCCTAACTGGACAATCTTCTGCGCGTTGGTTTTGGTAATGTTCTGGCCTTCATAGGTCAGACTCCCGGAAGCGGGCTTAATCAAACCAGAGATAGTCCGCAGGATGGTAGACTTACCGGCCCCGTTGGCCCCAATCAGGGAGACAATCTCCCCTTGGTTAACCTCGAAGTTAACGCCACGAACGGCGTTAATCATGCCGTAGTTGACGGCTAAGTTCTCAACACGTAACATTAGGCGTCACCTCCTAGGTAGGCCCGGATAACATCTGGGTTCTGACGAATTTCTTCTGGCGTGCCTTGGGCCAAGAGACGGCCGTATTCCAAGACATAGATGCGTTGGCAGATTTCCATAACCAAGGCCATATCATGTTCGATCAAGACAATGGTCAAGCCAAATTGTTGGCGAATCTGTTCGATTAAGGCGGTTAATTCAGCGGTCTCCGCTGGGTTCATGCCGGCTGCTGGCTCGTCTAAGAAGAGAATCTTAGGTTCAGTGGCTAGGGCCCGGACGATTTCCAGGCGGCGTTGTTGACCGTAGGCCAAGTTCTTAGCCTTGTCTTGAGCGTATTGGGCTAGGTCGAAGATTTCCAAGAGCTCTAAGGCCTTAGCCTTCATCTTAGCTTCTGTCTCATAGTAGGCTTTGGTCCGGAAAATGCTGGACCAGATGGCATCGTGGTTGTGCCCGTGCATGGCTACCATGACGTTTTCCAAGACGCTTTGATCTTTGAAGAGGCGGATATTTTGGAAGGTCCGCGCCAGACCTAACTGGTTAATCTTGTAAGGTGCCATGCCGTTCAAGGTCTTGACCCCGTCAGCAGTGGATAAGGTGACAGTCCCTTCTGTTGGCTCGTAGACGCCTGTTAAGAGGTTGAAGAAGGTGGTCTTGCCGGCCCCGTTAGGACCGATAAGGCCTACCAGTTCTTGCTCTTCTAACTTGAGGGAGACGTTGGACACGGCCGCCAAACCGCCAAAGTTTTTGGTAAGTTGATTGACTTCAAGTAAGGCCATTAGACTGCTCCTTTCTTCGCTTTATTCTTGGTTAAGAGGGAGCCTAGACGTAATTCCCAGGTTCCTAGGAGACCACCCGGTCTGAAGATCATGATTAGGATGAGGGCGATGGCATAGATGACCATACGAAGCTGCCCATAAGGTTGTAAGAGGGTGTTGAGAATCCCTAAGACTACGGCTGCCACGAAGGAACCGGTGAAACTCCCAATCCCGCCGAATACGACGATAATGAGGACATCAATGGACTTGTTGAAGGTGAAGTCCCCTGGGGTGACAACCCCGATGTTACCAGCATAGAGGGCACCGCCGATAGCGGCTGTGATGGCACCTAAGACGAAGGCGATCACCTTGTACTTAGTCACGTTCACCCCCATGGACTCTGCGGCAATCTCATCTTGCTCGATGGCATAGGTTGCCCGGCCCGCACTGGAGTAGAAGTAGTTGAGAATCAAGATAGTGGTCACAACCATGAAGAAGTAAACTAATGGCCAGGTTGCCACTTTAGGAATGGCGTTAATCCCTTGAGGCCCGTTAGTCAGGGTCTTGTAGTTGGTGATGACTACCCGGATGATTTCAGAAACACCTAGCGTGGCGATGGCCAAGTAGTCCCCGCGTAAGCGCAAGGTTGGAATCCCGACCAAGACTGCTAAGACAGCGGCGACTACCGCACCGACTAGCATCCCAGTCCAGAGACCCCCTAGGTCTGCATGGCGTGTCGCGAAGATGGCACCTGAGTAGGCCCCCACGGCGATAAAGGCCGCGTGCCCCAATGAGAACTGGCCAGCTACCCCTAAGACCAGGTTGAGCCCGATGGCATAGATGACATCAATCATAATCTTGATTAAGGTAATTTGGTAGTAGGAATCGATTAGGTTAGTCGACGTTAAGAGCCACAAGAGGCCATAACCCAGGAGGGCTGCCGTCAACCAAATCAGGTTGCGTTGATGGAATCGTTGCATGTGGCTTCACCTACACTTTCTCTTTGACGTTCTTACCGAAGAGACCTGCCGGCAAGACGAGCAAGATAACAATTAAGAGGGCATATACGGCCGCATCCTTGAAGGCAGAGCCCCCGAAGGCAGAGACGAAGGTCTCCAAGAGACCGATTAGGTAACCCCCGACCATGGCACCCGGAATGGAGCCAATCCCACCGACAACGGCAGCGACGAAGGCCTTAAGCCCTGGCGTCAAGCCCATGGTGGCCGCCATTTGGTTGGAGTAGAGACCGTAGAGGACGCCGGCTACCCCTGCCAGGGCAGACCCTAGCGCGAAGGTAAAGGAAATCACCGCGTCAACGTTAATCCCCATGAGTTGAGCTGCTTCTTCATCGACCGCAACCGCCCGCATGGCTTTCCCCATCTTGGTGTACTTAACAATAAATTGTAGAGCTACCATTAAGAGGATAGTTGTCACGAAGATTAAGATTTGTTTGGAGTTAATGACCGCTCCCATAACTTTGAAGGTGGTGGTCGTAAAGCTAGTTGGGTAAGCCTTGACTTCCGGACCGAAGAAATAGATCATGGCATTTTCTAAGAGGAAGGAGACCCCAATCGCGGTGATAAGGGCGGCTACCCGAGTTGATTTACGTAGGGGCTTGTAGGCTACCCGTTCAATGGTCACCCCTAAGACGGAGGTGAAAACCATGGTTAAAGCTAAGGATAAGTAGAAGTCCATGCCCTGGACATTAACCAGATAGAAACCGAAGAAGGCCCCCATCATAAGAATGTCCCCGTGGGCGAAGTTAATCAAGCGGATGGTCCCATAGACCATGGTATAACCCAAGGCGATCAAGGCGTAAATGCTCCCCGTCGACAAGCCGTTAAATAGTTGTTGTAAGAACCACTGGAGGTTCATAGGCATAAGCTCCTTTCTATGGATGATGGCTACAAATTAAGTATAGCAGTCCTAAGGCTTAGGCGCCATACTTCCTCATGAAAAAGGTCGTATTGTGCTATGACTGGATGTCCAAGCAACAATACGACACTAGCATGAAGGGGTCTGCTGTCGATTACTCAGCTGACACGTTCACAGCTTCGGTAACTTCACCTTTTTCGAAGTGGAGCATTACCGCTGTCTTCACTGGGTTGTGTTTTTCGTCAAATGAGAAGGTCCCGGTTACCCCTTTGAAGTCTTTGATCTTAGCCAAGGCTTTGTTCACTTCTTGTGGGTCAGTTGAGCCTGCATCCTTGATAGCTTGCAAGAGCACGTTAGTCGCATCGTAAGCGAGAGCTGCGAAAGTATCTGGCTTCTTGCCGTATTCTTTTTCATAGGCTTCTACGAATTTCTTAACTGCTGGGTCTTCACTCTTGTCAGAATAGTGAGAAGTGTAGAAGACGTTGTTAAGGTTGTCTTTACCTGCTAATTCAACCAAGGTGTCGTTAGCAAAACCGTCACCACCGACGATTGGCTTGTCGATCCCGAGTTCACGCGCTTGCTTGATGATCAAACCAGCTTCAGTATAGTAACCTGGTACGTAGAGGGCGTCGAAGTCTTGAGTAGAGATGTTAGTCAAGACAGTTAAGAAGTCAGTATCGTTAGTTTGGTAAGATTCTTTGGCTACGATAGTCCCGCCTTTAGCTTCAAATTGCTTAACGAAGCTGTCAGCCAAACCTTGTGAGTAGTCGTTAGCTTGGTCAACCAAGAGAACTACTTTCTTGTAACCTTGAGTATCCGCTAAGTAGTTAGCAGCGGCCACCCCTTGGAAGGAGTCTTCGAAGCAGACACGGTAGATGTAGTCGTAAACTTTGCCTGCAGAGTCGAGGGTAATCCCGTTACCAGTTGCAGCAGGGAAGATAGCTGGTGTTTTGCCGTCGTTAGCGACTGGAATTTCTGCTAAGGCATCCCCGGTAGTTGCAGGACCTACAATCCCTGCCACGCCGGCAGCGACTAATTTGGTTGCAGCCGCAGCGGCTTCCGTCTTATCAGACTTGTTGTCTTCGACTTGCGCTTCGACTTTCTTGCCGTTAACGCCGCCGTGTTCTTCATTGTATTGCTTAACAGCTAATTTCAAACCACTAGCCATTGGCGTCCCGTAAGCAGCCGCCGCCCCTGAGAGCTCGAAGTTACCGCCGACTTTAACGGTGTCTTGGGCTGAGACAGTAGCCAATGGGGATGCGAGCAAGAGACCCGCGAAGAGTGCTGTTCCTAACTTTTTAAAATTCATAGTGTACCTCCTAAAATATGGTTCCTAAATCATGATGATGAGAAAAGTATACACTACTCCGGATCATTTTACAATGCTTTTATTAAAGTTTTTTAATCTTTTGCTCATTTTCTTGTCTAGGCCTTATGTGGCGCGGAATCGGTGCCGTTTTGTGGGGCTTGCTTGAGGGGGATTTCTGGATTTCGGCCTGTTTTGGGTGGTTTCTTGGGGAGCCAGTGGTCCACTCTTCAAAGTGGTCCACTGGCTCGACGATTTTCCTGGATTTCGGCCTGTTTCCGGCAGTTTCCTGGGAGCTAGTGGTCCACTCTTCAAAGTGGACCACTGGCTCGGGGCTTTTTCTAGGTTCCGGCCTGTTTCCGGCGCTTTCCTGGGAGCTAGTGGTCCACTCTCCAAAGTGGACCACTGGCTCGAAGCTTTTCCCGGATTCCGGCCCGTTTTCGGCGAATTCCTGGGAGCTAGTGGGCCACTCTTTAAAGTGGGCCACTGGCTCGAGGCTCTTACCGGCTTTTGCCTATTTTCGACGGGTTCTTAGAAAGTTAGGGGCTTCTCCTAGCTATTGTCGCGATTTACTTGGAGGATTTGCCTGCTAACTTACTTAGCTCCCCTATTTATCTATTACATAGATAAATAGGGGGCGAGCGAGCAAAAATACGTGTCCAAAACTAAACAAAAAGGGGCGGATGCCCCTTTTTCTTCTTATATATATTGATGAGCTTCCAACTGGGTGGCTACTAGCTTAGCCTTGAGGCCGGCGCTAGCCTTGCCTTCTAGGCGGATCAGGGGCTCTTTGGCGAAGTAACGGAGGGAGGCAACTACTTGCCCGCCGTTAACAAAGACTTCTAGTGAGCTAGCATCTAGCCAAAGGTCTAAGTGCTTGAGCTCCTCTTCTAGCTGCATATGGCGCCATTCTTGCAAGCCGGTTAGCCAGTTGAAGCGAGCTAAACTTAGACGGCCTTGAGCGGCCTGGTATTTGACCGTCACGTTATCATCTAAGAAGAGTTGCCAATCTGCTAAAGTCTCAAAGTCCACTTGCACTCTTTGCGCCCGGCCCGCCAATTCTAGGCGGAAGTCTGCCGCGGTCCAGTCCAGCGGTTGGCTAGCTCCTGCCAGGCCTGCCAATTCTGCAATCGGCGTCTGATAGAGTTTGCCATTTACTAGGCGTAACTGGCGCGGAATGGTCAGGTGATGAATCCAGTCGTCCTGACGAGTTGGGATGGCGGCCTCCTGGTCAGGCCAGGTAATGCCCATCCAAGAGTATTGAAGCACCCGGCCATCGGGCGCCACAAAGGATTGAGGTGCATAGTATTCAAAGCCACGGTCACATTCCTGCATGTCAGCAAAGTCCGCATTATCCGGTAGGAAGCGACCAGTCTGGCTATCCCAGGTCCCGACTAAGTAAGTAGTATTAAAGATATTATGGTAGCTATCCCCAATTGGGTCGACCCCTTGAGGTGAGAAGATGAAGACGGCCTTGTCCTGACCTGTCACCTCGTCCGTCAAGAAGACCATATCCGGGCACTCCCACATATAGCCCAGGGGCTGATCAAATTGGAAGATAGAACCGCGGTAGTCCCAGTCTTTGAGGTCTTTGGAGAAGAAGGCCACGGTGTCGCCGGTCTTATCTAAGCGCTGAGCCCCCAGTAACATCCACCAACCTTGGACGGTCGCATCATACCAGACCTTAGGATCCCGCACATGGCCGGTATAGTCCGCCAACTGCTCAGTCACAGGGCCTAATTTGGTGAAATGAATGCCGTCTGTCGAAGTGGCAATACATTGGTAGCTGGTCCGGCGACCTGCCTCATCCTTGGTATTACCGGTATAGAAGAGGTAGAGGGTATCCTCGTGGACGATGGCACCACCTGAATAGACCCCGTTCTTATCGAACCAGTCATCAGACTTGAGGGCTACCGGCAACTGCTCATAGGTCACGAAGTCCTTGGTCCGGACATGACTCCAGTATTTGGTAGAGTGGTCGGTCGCATGCGGGTTATATTGATAGAAAATATGATAGTAACCCTGGAAATAGCAGAGCCCGTTGGGGTCATTGAGTAGTCCCTGCTCAGGCGTCAGGTGGAAGTGTTGGGCGTAAGGCCCTTTGTTGCGGCTGGTCATGGCTGGTCCTCCTTTTTGATTATAAGTTAACTTCATTATAGCATAGCTGCCAGCAGGCACCTATGAAAACAGGACGAGTTGCCCCGTCCTGTCATAAGTCATACTTGTGCTTAAGCTTGTTTGTCTTCTTTGTAACCGAAGGCGTAGGTCAAGCCGAACCCGATCCCGAAGCTGACTACCAGCACCAAGAGGTAAGCAAAGATATTGTTGAGGTAGAGTAAGACCCCTGGTAAAACAGTGACAGACATACCAGTCGCTGCCAATTTGAAGAGGCCTGCTAACCAACCACCCGCAGCCCCGGCAACGAGACCCATAACAAATGGTTTACCATAACGGAGGTTAACCCCGAAGATAGCTGGTTCTGTAATCCCTAGCAAGCAGGAAATCCCTGAAGAGTATGCCAAGGCACGAACCTTGTGGTTAACTGTCTTGTAACCTACAGCGAAGGTTGCCCCTGCTTGCCCTGCCATGGCAGCAGTGAAGTAAGCGTTCAGTGGGTTAGTCTTGTCGCCGTTAGTCAATAATTGTAATTCTAAGAAGTTGAAGATGTGGTGAATCCCGGTAACCACGATGATTTGTTGGACCCCACCGACGATGAGACCCGCTAAACCAAATGGTAAGGTCAAGATTTGCTTGGTTACGTCCAGTACGACTGTTTCCAAGGAGTGGAAGACTGGCCCAATAGCGAAGAGACCCAAGATAGACATTACCAAGAAGGTTAAGAATGGTGTCACGATTAAGTCGAAGGTATCCTTAACGTGGTCATGGAGCCATTTTTCAAGTTTAGCCCCGATTAAACCGACGAAGAAGGCTGGCAAGACGGTCCCTTGGTAACCTACGACTGGAATGAAGCCGAAGAAGGTTAAGGCTTGCGCATCCCCACTTGCTACTGCATAGGCGTTAGGCAAGGCAGGGTTAACCATCATTAAACCAAGGACAATCCCTAAGACAGGGTTGCCGCCGAAGACCTTGAAGCTAGACCAAGCAACTAAGGCTGGTAAGAAGGCAAAGGCAGTATCGGTTAAGATTTGTGTATAGAGTAAGAAGTTTTGGTCGATTTGTTTAGGATCGGTTAAGCCGAAGAGGCCAATCACTTCTGGACGAGTGAGAACACCCCGAACCCCCATGAAGAGACCAGTTGCCACCAAGACAGGGATGATTGGTACGAAAACGTCCCCGAAGGTCCGGATCATACGTTGTAAGATATTACCTTGTGGCTTCACTTCTTCTTTTTGGTCGGACTTGGTTACAGCGTTAACGCCCAAGGCTGATACTTCTTCATAGACCTTGTTGACCGTACCGGTTCCAAAAATAATTTGGTATTGACCAGAGTTGAAGAAAGCACCCATGACCTTGTCGGTATTTTCGATAGCTTCCTTATCAATTTTGGCTTCGTCTTTGACCATAACACGTAGACGAGTTGCGCAGTGTGCGACGCTAGAGATGTTTTCCTTACCACCTAGGTATTTGACAACATCTTGTGCGATTTCTTTAAATCCCATATGTGTTCCTCCTTCATGCAGATGAGACTAAAACAATAATTGCCTGTAGAAAAGAAACCGGTTCTCCTCTAAGCTTTATTATACTTGGAAAAGAATCGGTGTCAATATAATTAAATATGAAAATGAAAACGTTTAGTTTTCATATTAGTCTAGACAGCAGTAACAGACTGTCTGATAACAAGGGATGTTTCTAACTTACGTTTAGTAACCGTGCCTTGGCCTTGGATTCTATCTAGCAACATTTTGGTAGCAACATATCCGGCATGACGATAAGGATATTCTACCGTCGTCAAACCAGGATAGATAGAAGAGCCTAGGACATTATTACCAAAACCAGCAAAGTTAATTTGCTCTGGCACCTGATAACCTGCCTCTAGGCAAGCCCGCATGGCACCAATGGCAATAATATCGGTTGCCCCCACAATCAGGCGAGGCTTATTGAGCAGCACTTGATCCCGCGTCACTTGGTAGCCATCCATAAGGTTGAAGCCACAGCTGTACTCACGGAAGCTGGTATCACCGTATTTGAGGAATTCCCGCTTAATGGCATCGCGTCGCTTAATGCCCACGGCTGGATCAGTTGTGGTCACCGTCAAGAAGTCCATGTCACGATGGCCCATGGCATAGAGGTAGTCAGCCAACTGGCGGCCCGCACTCTCCTCGTCGTAGTAAATGGTATTCTCGTCCAAGAATTCTTGACCAATGGTCACGATTGGCACCTGGACATTCTCGATCAGTTCAATAATCCGGTTGTCGGTGTGGGACATGAGGAAGATGACCCCGTCCATCTTGTTAACTTGGAAGGTTCTGAGGGCCTCTTCTTCCCGGCTGACCGAGAAATTAGAATTAATAATTAAAACCTGATAGTTGTGCTGACGGAAAACTTCGTCAATTTCACTCAGGATACAGTTGGCTGAAAAACTATCAAGCCGCGGTATGATCACGCCAATCATACGGCTCTCCTTGGCTTTCAAGCTTTGGGCAAAAGAATTAGGTACATAGCCGGTTTGCTTGATGACTGCCTCGATCTTGGCAGCTGTTTTCCGGCTGACGGAACCCCCGTTCAAATGTCTAGAAACCGTACTTTTGGCAACACCTGCTAATTTTGCAATATCATTAATCGTTGTCATTGTTACCCTCCTAGCGATTATCTAGCCTTCGCTGGTAGTGAGTAGCATAGAGCTTATGACAAGTGCGTCTAAGACTGCCTCGAGGGCGTCTGGACTAAATCTTACTAAAAATCTCTTACGCTTGCTTCACTTACATAATTTCAACATTACCTTACAATAAATCCAAGTAAATTCAAACTTAAAATACAAAAAAATGCCAAAAGATTGTGTATTATGCCCTGCCCACAAACTTTTGACGCCTATTTACCGTGTTTGAATTCGTTTTATGACTTGGAAAACTGCCCACTAGCCCCTTGGCCTATGGTCAGATTCTTTCGTTATAAACGCGTCCTTTCATCCACACGCAAGCCCCTGGGGACCCACGTCAAATTCTCACGATTCATCAGTTGCGTCAACACTCTTCACTTACTAGATTGCGGTCCTCACCCCTTTAACTTGTGCCGTTTTGGGCCTAAGCGGGCCCTCTCGCTTAATCAGCATATCTATCCGGCGCCACCCCATTGGACTGGGTCACTGTCTGCCATTGACTGGCCAGACTGGGCAAGTTATCCACTAGCTCACAGGGGTATGGTGCTTGGGATAGACAGGTATTATAACTAACACCGGTCACATCCTCCCCTTCTCGTGATGAGTATTCAAGATATTGCAGTTTCAATTTTGGAACTAGTTCCATCAGAAACCGCTGTCTTTACACTGTTATTATGACATATTTATCTTACTTTTACAAGTATCTTCTCGCGTCAGCTGCCAGGCCTTATCCCATCTAAAAAAATACGAAGCTAAGTATCGGCACTTAGCTTCGCAGAGGAGAATGACCCTAACGATTAGGGATGAAAGCCGCCTGTCACAGGAGTGACAAGGGCTGCCGTGGCAGTGTGGGTCGTCCCTTCCACTTGGATGGTGTAGGTCTGACCGTCTACTAGGTCGGCACTGGACATAATGACCGCTTGGAAATCCTTGCTGGCCGTCTGACGGGCCACTTCCTTGCCATTGGCATCGAGGATGATCAGCGTTTGGCCTGCGGTCCCTGCTATGTTAGCAGTAAGGGAAGCCTGGGTCGATCCTTGGGCGAAACCTTGGAGCATGTCGGAGGTCCCTAAGGCCCAGACCGTGCCGCCTGTGATGGTGATGTCGCCCGTTGCATCCAGTGGGCCATTACCGCCTTGGACTGAGCCATTGACGACGAGGCTACCACCACTAATGGTGACCGTCCCGTTGGAATCAATGCCGTCGCCTTCTGCATCAATGGTGAGGGTCCCACCTTCAAGGATGATTTGTAGGCTTGGGTCACTTTCTTCCTGGCACCTGGCGGCATGTCGCCAGGCCCTTGTCCATTTTGCGGTGGCTGGCTGCCTTGTGGCGGCGCTTGGCCAGCCGGTGGAGACGGTGGGGTTGCATTCTTGTCCTTGTTGTCTTGGTCAGCCTGACTGGTAGCTGCTGAGTCAGCAGTGGCCTGGCTAACGGAAGTGCTGGTGTCAGCTGTATTACTTGTGGTGCTAGCATCGCTTGTCTTGCTAGAAGAACCAGCCGAAGCGTTAACCCCGTCGTCGCTACTCTTGATGGTGACATCGCCACCTAGTTGACGGATGACACGCGCTTCTAGGCCTTCCTCACTTTGGCTAACGGTGATTGTACCGCCTTTAATAGTCAGCTCATTGCCGGCATCCACCCCATCTTCGGTGGCCGCAATACTTAATTGAGTCGGATTGAGGCTAATGTTAGCTCGTTCGGTCGTTTCGTCATGCTCAGCATGGAGACCGTCTTTTCCTGCTTCAATGGTCAGAGTAGCCGCCTCAATAGCGAGGGCGCCCTCTGCCTTGAAGCCATGATTGGCGGCTTTGACGTTATAGGTTCCGCCTAAAACCTTGAGGTCGTCCTCCACCTCTAAGGCATTCTTGGTAAGAGCCGTGAGGGTCAAGTTACCTGTCCCGTTTAGGGTCAGAGGCACCTGACTGTGGATAGTGGCTTTAACCTTTTCATCGTCGCTGGCCTGGCTTTCTGTCAAAGCATTCTGACTGCCTTCCGCTAGACTGATGACGACTTCTTGGGCCTTGTTAACTTGCAGCAAGGTTCCCTCCCCTTCTAGGGTCAGGTTTTGAAAGACCAAGTGGACCTGGTCAGTGTCAGCTGCCTCTACCACTAGCTTGATATTCTTGCCACTACCGGTCAGGACGTAGGTGCCAGCTTGGGTGATAGTCAGCGTTTGGGCGCTGAAGCTGGCGCCTTGCCCTGTGACGGTGGCCGTTTGATCAGCCAAAGTCACCTGAGTAGCCTGGCTCTCATCATAGCTCGTTTGGGCCTGGAAGCTGGTCACTGACTGACTTTCCTGCGTGCCCGACTGGGCTAAAACTGGATAAGCAAGGGACATACTGGCGGTCAGGCTGATGAGGGTGGCGAGCGTAATACTTTTTCTCATGATATGGACCTCCCTTATTGGTCTTGCGTGTAGTAATCTTGGATTGTTTTAATAGTAGGTTAAGTGATAGTCAGACGTCCCCTCTATCACTTAACTTGATTTTAGTATAGAGGCCCTAGTTAAAATTTACTTAAAACGCTGAAAGTATTTTTTAGGTTAGGGGAGATTGTGGCCTGCCTTGCGCTAGGAAAGGTGTTTTCTTCGGTTTGCCCGAGCCAGTGGTCCACTCTTTAAAGTGGTCCACTGGCTCGGCGCTTTTCCCGGATTTCGGCCCGTTTTCGCCGTCTTCCTGGGAGCTAGTGGTCCACTCTTCAAAGTGGTCCACTGGCTCGACGATTTTCCTGGATTTCGGCCTGTTTCCGGCGGGTTCTTGGGAGCTAGTGG
>ERZ772906.1456-NODE-1456-length-12962-cov-5.104130_pt1 | contig 12962 bp, 8 predicted proteins | sample MGYA00511338_ERZ772906 | MGnify/ENA primary metagenome ERZ772906 (study PRJEB29015, sample SAMEA2738076) | human oral metagenome | biome: human oral; feature: human-associated habitat; material: saliva | place: China | collected 2212 ... | reverse complement strand
ATGACTCATTTCTCGCAAAAGATTGGAATATGGAACTCGTCAATCAAGCGATGAAAGTTGGATATGATAAGTGGGAAGAGAGTACGTATTGGAATCTTTTAGAAAAATTCAATATTGATAAGAAACTGAAAGTAAAAGAATTATCACGTGGGATGAAGATTAAGCTCATGTTATCGATTGCTTTATCTCACAACGCAGAACTCTTAATTCTAGATGAGCCAACAAGTGGACTAGACCCAAGTATGCGTGAAGAATTTGTAGAAGTTATCTCTGACTATATGCAAGATGATAAGCATACAGTATTATTCTCGACACATATTACACAAGACCTTGAAACAATCGCAGATTACATTGTCTTTATTGATAATGGGGAAATTGTATTATCCCTAGAAAAAGAAGAATTTATAAACTATTTCATGATTTTAAAATGTGGTTTAGAAAATCAAAATACGCTTGATCCGGACGCAATATTAGGGCAAAAGAAAACAAAATATAATATCGAGTACTTAGTAAAGCGCCATGCGATTCAAGATATACCAAATGAATATGTAGAAGATGAAATTACAATTGATAAAATTATGATTTTATATGGGAGGGAAAAATAATGAATGCAATCAAAGTATTTAAGTTAGATTTATTATCCATTAAACCATATTTAACGATTAAGAATTTGATTATTCTAATAGGACTTGGAACTCTCTATGGTGCACTATCAAAAAATCCAGCCTTTGTTTTAGCTACAGTACAGATGTTTGCGATATTATTCTCTGGTTATCCTTTTATGGTAGGCGAAGAGTCTGGGATTGATCCCTTATATAAACTGTTTAGTATCTCACCAAAAGATGTAGTAAAAGGTAGATACCTACTAGCAACAGTATCTGTGATGATTATGCTCGTGGTTGGTGTTGTTATGGCAATGATTATAGGACTTGCATATCCTATGGAAGATTTATTTAATAGTTTGTTATTGGCAGCACCGTGTATAGGAATGATTTCTTTAATCATCATTTTCCTTGAGTATCCTATCTATTTTAAATATGGATATAAAAAGGGAAAAACATTAACAGCAGTGCCAATGTTATTACTTGCGATTGGTGCAGTATGTTCTGCTTACTTTAATGAAACTCTAAAATCTATAATACTATTTCTTGTGATGAATCCATTTATTGCAATGACAGTTATTTGTATTATTTTCATTATAATCATAGGTGTATCATTACAACTTTCTAATAAGTTATATGCAAGAAGAGATTTTTAAACGAATAAAAGTAATTGACAAAACTGAATGACTATCATACTATTTCAACATAACAAACCGATGATTGGGAAATCAAACATACAAAAGCAACTTCTAGAGAGCGGGGATGGTGGAAACCTGCAGGCATGCGGTATGCAAATGGACCCATGAGGGCTTAAGGAAAGCTTATGCAAGTATTTAAGACGCAATGTCAGCGTTAAAGGGCAGAGAATGTGATTGCATTTTCAAAGAGAGAATAGTCAAAAGACTATTAAAAAAGGTGGTACCGCAGGTTAACGCTTGTCCTTTTATGGGCAGGCGTTTTTGTATGTTATGACTGAAAATGCAGAGAGAAGGAGGATATATCACATGAAAAAGTTAGTACAGGTAATTTGTGTTTTATTATGCAGTATGATGATCGGGTGTTCTTTACCCTCTGCATCAAAAAAGGATGCGAAAAAGTATGTTATCGTTAAGCAATTAGATCACGCATCCATTGATGAGATTGCAGTTGCAATTGAAAATGAATTAAAAGAGTTAGATGAAACAGCAGAAGTAGAAATCTATTCTGGTCAAAATGATCAGTCTACATTAATGCAAATTGGTAAGCAAGCAGTAACAGATGGAGCAGATGTTATTATTCCAATTGGTACACTTGCAGCACAAACAATGGTTGTGGCAAGTGAGGATACAGAGATACCAGTTGTTTACGCTACGATTAGTGATCCGGAAGCAGCTTCACTAACAGGCATTGATCGAATAACAGGTACTTCTGATGCATTAAACACAAAACAATTTGTTGATATGATGTTAAAACAAAATCCAAACTTACAAACAGTAGGTTTACTCTATTCAAATTCAGAAGCAAACTCTCAAAAGCCAATTGCAGAAGTGAAAAAGATTTTAGATGAAAAGAAAATTAAATATATCGAAGCAACCGCAAATACAAGTCAAGAAGTAATCGCTGCCGCATCATCTCTTATCGCAAGTAAGGTAGATGCAGTATTTACACCAACAGATAACGTGATTATGTCTTCTGAGCTTGCTATCTATGAAGCATTCATGAATGCAAATATTCCACATTATGCAGGAGCAGATTCCTTTGTTAGATCAGGTGCATTTGCGACTTGTGGAGTGAATTATACAGATGCTGGTATTAAGACAGCTAAGCTTGCCTACGAAGTATTACAGCCAGGATTCAAGAAGGCAGAAGAATTTATCACACTAGACGGTGGTATTATCACTGTAAATACAGAAGTAGCGGAAAAGTTAGGTGTAAATCCAGATATCTTCGCAGATTTTGGCAAAGTGGTAACAGTTGAAACAACAGGAAAGTAAGGGATACTATGCTAAGTATTTTTCAAACTACTTTAGAACTAGGTGCTTTATATGCATTTGTATCAATCGCTTTATTTATTAGTTACCGTCTGTTAGATATCGCTGATTTAACAACGGATGGAAGCTTTGTGCTCGGTATGGCAATCTCTGTATCTTGTGCATATGCTGGTCGTCCAATCTTAGGAATCCTATTAGGTATGCTTGCAGGTGGTATTGCAGGTTATATTACTGCCTTTTTACAAACACGCATGGGTGTTCCTTCCATTATTTCAGGAATCATTACAAGTACTGGATTATATACGATCAATCTCTTCGTTATGGGATGGTCAAGTCAAATATCACTTTTAAAACAAACAACAGTATTTACAATCCTAAAGAAAACAAATATTGGTGGTAGTTGGTATGCTTGCATATTCCTGATTATAGTATTAGTACTCTGTATGATTCTATTACGTCTATTTTTATCAACTAGACTTGGATTATCATTACGTGCAACAGGAGATAACCGTGCAATGGTAACAGCGTCTAGTGTAAATGTCAAAAATATGATTACGCTTGGATTAGTAATGGCTAATATGCTTGTTGGTCTAAGTGGAGCACTCGTTGGACAGTTCAATAAAACAAGTGATATCAATGCTGGTAGTGGGATTGTAGTGGTTGGTTTAGCTTGTTTAATCATTGGTGAATCATTGATACAAGGTAGAAAGTCATTATCACGTAATTTAACAGCTTGTTTTGTTGGTAATGTTGTATATCGAATGATTTATGCGATTATTTTGCAGACGAAGATTATCAATGTACAATCACTAAAACTAGTAACAGCTTTGATTGTTGCACTTGCAGTAGCAGCACCGACAATCAAGAAAGAACTTTCTTTTCATATGAGAAAGGGGAAATAACAAATGTTAGATATACAAAATCTTTCAGTTACATTTAATTCAGGAAGTATTGACGAAAAAAATGTACTTCATGATTTAAATTTACATGTTGAAACAGGTGAATTCATTTGTATCATTGGTTCGAATGGAGCAGGTAAATCCACCATTTTAAATACTATTGCTGGTAGTATTATCCCAGATAAAGGAAAAATCATATTGGATGATACTGATATCACTTATGTAAAAGAGTATCAACGAGCAAGTTATATTGGACGTTTATTTCAAGACCCACTAAAGGGGACTGCACCAAATATGACAATCGAAGAAAATCTAGCACTTGCATGCTTAAGTGCAAAGGAAAAGAAATCACCGTTCTCTTGGATTACAAACAAAGAGCGTGAACTATTTAAAGAACAGTTAAAAATGCTTGATATGGGGCTTGAAGATCGCATGCATACACTGGTAGGAAATCTTTCTGGAGGTCAACGCCAGGCTCTAACATTATTAATGGCAACAATTGTTCCACCAAAGTTATTACTACTAGATGAGCATACGGCAGCACTAGATCCAAAGGCAGCCGCAAAAATCATGCAACTTACTCAAGAAATTGTTAAAAAGCATCATATTACATGTTTGATGGTAACTCACCAAATGCAACAAGCTTTAGAAGTTGGTGATCGTACAATCATGATGAATGACGGACATATCGTAATAGACATCAAAGGTGAGCAAAGAGCGAATATGTCAGTATATGATTTAATGGAGCGTTTCCATGCAAATACAGGAAGTAATCTAGCAGATGATCGTATCCTACTTGCAAAATAATGTAGATAGATAATAGTTAAAATAACTCAATAGGAAAAGACAGCAGGGAGATAATCTATGCTGTTTTAATATTTAGATTAAATATAGTTTTAAGGTTAAGAGAATGGTTTAATTATCTATACATGCATGTATATGATTTTTATTGCAATGACTAATATTTAATATATCGTATTTACTTTTTATCATGGCTTTCATTTTATATAATTTTATTTTTATAGAGTTAAGTTTTATGAAAATAAAAATATATTGGTATTTCATAAATAAAAGTGCTATTCTGTCATCAGTAGAAAGATTATTTTTGAGGTGAAATATGAGTATTTCATACAAAAAGCTTTGGAAACTTCTAATTGATAAAAATATGAGTAAGATGGATTTATTAGAAGCTGCTGGCTTAAGTACGGGAACTTTAGCTAAGCTTGGAAAGAACGGTAATGTAACTACTGATATTTTAGTCAAGATTTGTAAGGCTTTGGATTGTGATGTTTCAGATATCGTGGAAGTTGTGAAAAATAATAGGGAGGATAAAGTGTCATGAACAAGCAAGAATTAGCATCAAAAATATGGGCAGGAGCAAATGAATTAAGAGGAAAAGTTTCCGCAAGTTCATACAAGGACTATATGCTTGGATTAATTTTCTATAAGTATTTGTCTGAGAAAGAAGAAAGATACTTAAAAGAAAAACTATATTTCGATGAAGGTTTTAATGATTTAACAGAAGAGGATGAAGATACCGTAAAAAACTGTGAGGATAATTTAGGTTATTTTATTGAAAATAAGAATTTGTTCTCATATTGGATTAATCAAGGATCAGATTTTACAATTGCAGATGTTAGAACTGCATTGTCAGCATTTGATAGACATATTGGATCTAATTATAAGAAAGTTTATGTTAAGATTTTTGATGCTCTTAATAATGGATTAAATGATTTTGGTACTGGTGATTCTGAAAGAACAAAAGCTATAAGAAAACTTCTGAATCTAATTCAACAAATTCCTGTTGATGGAAGTCAGGATTATGATGTACTAGGTTTTGTATATGAATTTCTTTTAAAGAATTTCGCGGCTAATGCGGGAAAAGCTGGAGAGTTTTATACACCATATGAAGCGTCTATCATAATGAGTGAAATAATAGCTAATCATTTGAAGGATAGAAATGAGATTAGTATATATGACCCAACTTCTGGTTCAGGGTCCTTACTTATTAATATTGGTAAATCAGTAGCTAAGTATGTTGATAATCCAAATAGGATAAAATACTATGCACAAGAATTAATACCAGAGACTTATAACCTTACAAGAATGAATCTAATCATGCATGATATATTACCTGATAATGTCATTGTTAGAAATGGAGATACACTCGTTAATGATTGGCCATTTTTTGATGAGAATGACAAGGAACGTACATACTATCCTGTTTTTGTTGATGGTTGTTGCTCAAATCCACCATATTCACAATCATGGAAGAATGAAGATGCTGATAATGATATAAGATTTAATGACTATGGTATTGCACCGAAATCGAAAGCAGACTATGCTTTTCTACTTCATAATTTATATCATCTAAAGTCAGATGGTATTATGGCAATAGTTATGCCTCATGGTGTTTTGTTTAGAGGTGGCGACGAAGGAATTATACGAAAGAATCTGATTGAAAAAAGTAATATAGAAACAATAATTGGCCTTCCTGCTAATATGTTCTTTGGTACAGGAATTCCTACGATAATAATTATTCTAAAGAAGCAAAGAAATACCAATGATGTGTTATTTATTGATGCTTCAAAGGGATTTGCCAAAGATGGAAATAAGAATAAATTAAGAGCACAAGATGTTCGGAAAATAGTTGATACTGCTATTAGCAGGGAAACTATAGAAGGTTACTCAAGATTAGTTGGGAAAAAAGAGATAGAAGAAAATGATTATAATCTAAATATTCCTCGATATGTGGATTCAAGCGAAAAACAGGAGATGTGGGATATTTATGCAACAATGTTTGGTGGCATACCTAACAATGAATTAGAAGATTTAAACCAATTGTGGAGTACGTTTCCTTCTTTGAAATCAGAGTTATTTGTAGATAGTGATATTCCATATTCACAAATTATTAATGATGATATTAGAAATGTTATATTAAAAAATAAAGAGGTAAAGAGCTATTTAGATGAATGTAAAACAGCATTTAATACATTTCCTTCGTATCTATCAAATAGGTTAATTGATAATTATTCTAAAGTGATAATAGCTAGAGAAGAGGCAATAATAGCAGAGGAACTGAAGAAGATTGTAAGTAAAATACCATTGGTAGATTATTATAATGCGTATCAAATTTTTGATGATAATTGGACAACAATATCTTTAGATTTAGAAATTCTTCAAGAAGATGGCATATTGGCTGCTAAAGTAGTTGATCCAAAGATGGTAATTAAGAAAAATAGTAAAACAAACGAACTATATGAAAAACAGGAAGGTTGGATTGGAAGAATATTTCCATTTGAACTGATTCAGTCGATTTATTTTAAAGAGGAAAAAAACGAACTTGAAAATTTGATTTCAAATCTTGATTCTGAAAAGAACGAAAAGGATGAACTATTCGAATCGATTGATCCTAATGATAAAGCAGAACTTGTAGACGATGATGGTGAGATAGTGTCTAAAAAGCTAAATGCTGTTTTCTTAAAATTAAAAAAAGAACAGAAAAATGGCGCTGTTTTCGAGGATGGTTCCTATGAAAGCATCATAATAAAAATCGATGATATCAATAATAGAATGAAGAAACTCAAGAAGGATATCAAAGACTTGGAAGAGAACCTTGAGTCTGAGACAATATCAAAAATTGAGAGCCTTTCAGATAAAGAGATCAGAGAATTACTAGAGAAAAAGTGGATTGATCCATTATGTGAATCGCTTGTTAGACTCGGTAAAGAAGTTATAAACCAGTATTTAAAGAAACTTGAATATTTAACTAAAAAATATGAAGTTACTATGCATGATATATCTCGAGAGATTGATGAGTCAGAAAAAGCTTTATCTGATATGCTAATAAATCTTACAGGGAATGATTATGATATAAAGGGAATATTAGAATTTAAAAAGCTCCTAAGAGGTGAAGAAGATGGTGAATAGAAGGATGGTTCCTGAAATCCGATTTTTAGGTTTTAATGACCCTTGGGAACAGCGTAAGTTTAATAAACTAGCTGAAACCCAGCGTGGATTAACTTATAAGCCGTCAGATGTTTGTGAAAATGGAGTTAGAGTTCTACGTTCTTCAAATATAAATGAGGATACATTTGTGATAGACAAAGATGATGTGTTTGTTAAGAAAAGTGCTGTCAATGTACCTTTTGTACGCAATGGAGACATTCTTATTACTTCTGCGAATGGTTCCTCGCATCTTGTAGGCAAACATGCTATTATACGTCAAATTGATAATAACTCGGCAGTGATTGGAGGTTTTATGCTTTTGGCAACAACAAAAAATCCATATTTTTTAAATGCTGCCATGGGGTCCTCATGGTATAAAAAATTTATCAATTTATCTGTGGCTGGTGGAAATGGTGCAATAGGAAACTTAAACAAAAATGAATTAGATGAGAAAACTTTATTTGTACCATCTAATGATGAGCAAGGAAAAATTGGACAATATTTTGAAAGTATAGATACCATTATCACCCTTCATCAGCGTAAGTTAGAAAAACTAAAAACTTTTAAAAAAGCGATGTTAGATAAGATGTTCCCAAAAAATGGCGAACATGTTCCTGAAATTCGTTTTTCTGGTTTTACTGACCCTTGGGAACAGCGTAAGTTGGGGGATGTGGCTCAATATCGAAATGGAAAAGCTCATGAAAACTGTATTGATGAGAACGGAAAGTATATTGTAGTAAATTCAAAATTCATTTCCACTGATGGTGAAGCAAAGAAATTTTCTAATAAGAAAAATGAAGTGTTATTTGAAAACGAGATTGCCTTTGTGCTGAGTGATGTTCCAAATGGTCGCGCTATAGCGAGAACATTTTTGGTAGAAAAAAGTGATAAATACACACTGAATCAGCGAATAGCTGGGATAACTCCAATAGGTGAAACATTCCCTTATTTTCTTTACATTTTAATGAATAGGCACCCATATTTCTTAACATTTGATGACGGAGTAAAACAGACAAATTTGTCAGTTTCTGATGTAATGAGATTTGAAGCATATTATCCAAAACACAGCGAGCAAAGAAAAATCGGAATATATTTTAAACAACTTGACAACCTTATCACCCTTCATCAGCGTAAGTTAGAAAAGCTACAAAATATAAAGAAATCCATGTTGAACAAGATGTTCATATAGAGAGGTGGAAAGAATATGCCTTTTAATGATGAATTGAAATTTGAAGAAGCTGTTGTTAATTTGCTTCGATCTGAATGTGGTTGGGAGACTGATGTAATTAAGTATCCTACTGAGGAAGATTTGATAAAAAACTGGGCAAATATTTTATTTGATAGTAATAAAGAAAAAGATGTTCTTAATGGTTATCCTTTAACGGATGGAGAGATGGCTCAGATTATTACTCAAGTAAATTTATTGAGAACACCATTAGCTTTAAATACTTTTATCAATGGTAAAACAGTATCTATAACAAGAGATAACAAAGATGATGAGTTACATTTTGGAAAGAATGTAAGCCTTAAAATTTATGATAGGAAAGAGATAGCAGGAGGGAAAAGTAGATATCAAATTGTAGAGCAGCCAAAGTTTAAGACTAATAATACAGTTTATCCTACACGTCGTGGAGATATAATGCTCTTAATTAATGGAATGCCGCTTTTCCACATTGAATTAAAGAGAACAGGAGTACCTATCACTCAAGCTGAAGTCCAAATTGAGAAGTATATGGAAAATGGTGTTTTCAGCGGATTATTTTCACTAGTGCAAATTTTTATTGCTATGAATCCAGAGGAGGCTGTTTATTACGCAAATCCTGGAAGTGATGGAAAGTTTAATTCAAATTTTTACTTTCATTGGGAAGATTATAATAACGACATAATAAATGAATGGAGTGCTTTTACAAAGAAATTATTATCTATACCTATGGCACATGAAATGGTAGGATTTTACACTATCCCAGATGATTCGGATGGAGTTTTAAAGGTAATGAGAAGTTACCAATACTTTGCAGCATCTGCCATTTCTGATAAAGTTTTAAGAACCAATTGGACAAGAAGTGAGCAACATGGTGGTTACATCTGGCATACTACTGGTTCTGGAAAGACAATGACATCATTTAAAGCTGCTCAGTTAATTGCAAATTCAAAGGAAGCAGATAAAGTTGTTTTCTTACTGGATAGGGTGGAACTTGGTGATCAGTCACTAATTAATTATAGAAATTTTGCTGATCCATCTGAATCTGTACAAGCGACAGAGGATACGAATGTTTTGATTGGAAAACTAAAAAGTGATTCTCCTGATAATGTGTTAATTGTTACATCAATTCAGAAAATGAGTAGAATTAGAGAAGATAGTGATGTTAAGCAAAAGGACTTAGAAAAAATACAGTCAAAGCATATAGTATTTATAATTGATGAATGTCATAGAGACCAAAAAGGGGATATGCATCAGAATATCAAAAAAACATTTTCCAATGCAATTTTCTTTGGTTTCACAGGAACTCCTGATCATGGTGTTACATCGGATATTTTTGGTGATGAGTTACATCGCTATACTATTGTTCATGGAATTAGAGATAAAAATGTTCTTGGCTTTGACCCATATAAAGTTTGTACTTTCGAAGATAATGACCTAAGAGAAAAGGTTGCACTTAAACAATGTAATTGCTCTACAGTTGAAGAAGCAATGGCTAAAGAAGAGACAAGAAAAATATTTTCATATTATATGAATAAGGGTGACAAGAAATGCCCGATGACAGAAATTGAAAGCTTTATTCCAAAAGCACAATACGAAACACTAAAACACCAGAATGCTGTGGTGGACGATATAATTAATCACTGGACTGTTAGGAGTGTTGGTTCGCTATTTCATTCAATTTTTGCAACAAGCTCTATTTCTGAAGCAATTCAATATTATAAATTATTTAAAAACAAGAATCATAACCTAAAAGTTACTGCAATTTTTGATCCGAGTGATGATAATACGCAGGAATCTATTTGGAAAATGCAGGGGATAACAGATATATTGCTGGATTATAAAGAGATGTTTGGTAAATCTTATGAGATTGGTAATTACGCAAGTTTTAAAAAAGACGTTTGTGCACGATTATCACATAAGAAACCGTATCTCAATCCTCCGAAAGAGGAGCAGATTAATATTATTATTGTTGTAGATCAATTACTAACTGGATTTGACTCAAAATGGATTAATACTTTGTATTTGGATAAAAAGCTTGAAGGAAAGAATTTTATACAAGCAATATCGAGGACAAATAGACTTTATGGTAGTGATAAGCCGCATGGAACAATAATATGGTACCGATACCCTCATACAATGAAAGAAAATCTTGATAATGCAGTCAAAGAATATTCAGGTGATAGACCATTTGGTATATTTGTAGATAAACTTGATATTAATATTGAACAAATGAATCTAAAATTTGGAGAAATCGCAGAATTATTTGAATCAGTTGGTATTCAAGACTTTGACCATAATTATGATGATATTTCATGGAAGAAAAAATTTGCAAAATTATTTTCCGAATTAAATAAATACCTTGATTCTGCAAAGATACAAGGTTTCTCGTGGGATAAATCAATTTATGAATTTAAGAATACTGACGGAAGCTTTTATTCAAAGAAAATACTCTTTGATGAAAAAACCTATTTGATACTTGTTCAAAGATATAAAGAACTCTTTAAAGGAAGTAGGATTGAAGGTGGTTTACCATATGATATAGATACACATATTATCGAGATTCAAACTGATTCTATTGATGATGATTATATGAACTCAAAGTTTAAACTATTTATGATTAATCTAAATAAAGGGGATCCCGTAGCTAAAGAAAAGGCGATTCATGATCTACATAAATCCTTTGCATCTTTGACACAAGAAGAACAAAAACTAGCAAAATTATTCTTGAATGATATCGAAACAGGTAAAATTGCAGTTGAATCTGGCAAAACATTTAGAGATTATATTACTTTATATATGTGTAATGCACATAATGACCAAATTCATAGGCTTGCTTCTGGTCTTGGAATTGATGAGGCAAAATTACGGGAGTTGATAAATTTGCATGTTGATGAGTCAAATATAAATGCATATGGGCGTTACGATGAGATTATGAATACTATTGATATTGAGGAAGCCATAAGTTTTTTTAGAACACGGCTGAAAATTGAACTATCAAAAAGACAAGCTCGAATTGAGGCAGACAAATTACTGAGAAGATTTATTTTTGAAGGCGGATTTAATATTGAATAGTAACAAATGGGAGTTAGATGATTTCTAACTCTCTTTTATGATTGGGAACAGCGTAAGTTAAATTCATTATGTGAAATTTTTTCCGATGGTGACTGGATAGAATCAAAAGATCAGAGTTCAAAAGGAATACGTTTAGTACAGACAGGTAATGTTGGAATTACAGAATTTTTAGACAAACCAGATAATAAAAAGTGGATATCAGATGAAACATTTAAGAGGCTTAATTGTAAAGAAATTTATGCAGGGGATATTTTGATTTCCCGTCTACCAGAGCCTGCAGGGAGAGCCTGCATAGTTCCTAAAATTAATGAAATTATGATTACGGCTGTAGATTGTACCATAGCACGAATAGCAAAAGAATTTTCTAATAAATTTTTAGTTCAATATTTATCTTCATCTGAGTACTTTGGAAAAGTTAATACTCTCTTAGCCGGAGGAACACGCCAAAGAATAAGTAGAACTATTCTTGGCGAATTTGAAATTTCAATTCCAACAAAATAGATTCTAACTAGACTTTAAATCTACCCCGCAAGGTTAAACCGTGTGGGGTCTTTTCATACCTACTTTTCTACTAGAAATTTTAGAAAAACTTCATTTCTTTATACTTTTTGTGAATATTTCACATTAAAATCGAAAAAAAGAAGAAATTTAGTTATAATAGTTAGAGAGATTTTATGAAGGAGTGTGAAATGAAAGAAATAGTATATAGAGAAGCCAAGCTAGATGAATACCTAAAAATTGGAAAAGTATTGGCTGGTGCCTTTATGGACTACCCTTTCATGACTCTTATCAAAGATGATTTAAAGAAACCAGAATACTACCCAGCCTTTCTAGAATTGTTGGATAGCCTATTGACCAGACTCTACATCAAGGGAGAGACTTGTCTAGTCGCTGAACGAGACGGAGAAATTCTGGCAGTCGCCCTTTTACAACAGAAGGATTTTTCTATTCTATCTTATTTATTAAATGGAATTATCAAGCTTTTCCGTTTTATTACACCACGGAACCTCTTGAAGTATCTAGATTTGGTAGAACGTTCTGAACAGCATTTAAAAAGATCGGGCAATTTTGACTGGTATTTGATGATGCTAGGAGTCAATGCTTCTAGTCAACATCAAGGTATCGGTAGTGCATTCCTACAAGAAGGTGTTGAACCCTATCTTAAAGCCAAAGGTTGCAAACGCTTGGGCTTGATCACCAGCACTGAGAAAAATGTGTGCTTCTATGAAAAAAACAAGTATGAATTACTGGATTCGATGATGTTGGA
>ERZ772906.1451-NODE-1451-length-12984-cov-53.407765_pt1 | contig 12984 bp, 8 predicted proteins | sample MGYA00511338_ERZ772906 | MGnify/ENA primary metagenome ERZ772906 (study PRJEB29015, sample SAMEA2738076) | human oral metagenome | biome: human oral; feature: human-associated habitat; material: saliva | place: China | collected 2212 ... | reverse complement strand
TCGTAAAAGACTTGGATACCTCACGCCAAACGAAAAATTTAAACAAATTATTAATCAGAATTCTGTTGCATTTGCAAGTTGAATTCAGCTTATAATAAGAAAGGAGATGAAGAATTTACTTCCCAACAGGACATTTTATTCCCTAAAGTGTTTGATGTTGATGGCATGCGAGTTTTTATTTATTGGAAACTTCCACATCCTGTGGAAAAGCTCTATCCATATGTTGATTACAAAATACGGAAAATTTCAAAAGATACGTTAGTTATAGGGGATTATACAGACTTTGTGTTTGTTAATGGTCATGGTAATGCCCCAAATCGGGAATTGTCAAAATAAAAAAATAATAAATGTGGGGTAATACTCCAAATCGGGAGTTATTGAAATAATTATCTGATTATCAATGTACTTTCCAAAAGATAAAGTATTAGGGCAGAGTGGAAAAATCGTTGAAACTGGTCCTATGTAATCGTTCAAAGTGACCCTTTTGTATCATCCAAAGAGGGATTGGACATTCGCGGTACGATACGAGTATGGGTGTTATGATTTATCAGCATTCATTCTTCTCTACTCCCAAAGGATTTTGTCAGTTGTACTGCTTGCTGTTGTAGTCTGATGAGAATTTGGGAATAGGTTTCGAGTTTGCCGAGCAGTTGTTGAGCAGTGGCAACAGAATGATAAGTATTGAGGACTTTCACGACTTCGTTGTACAGAACTCCTATCTTATGAGCCAAGGCAACGATTTCTGAGAGTTTCTCCAAGTAAGGTTCTTTTGCAGGGTCTTGGGTGATGACCTTAAAAGATTCACCAAGAAGCCTTGCTCGGACAAAGTCGCTCTTTGTCTTTGCTCCCGACTTGCGATAGAGTCTGATAAGTTTCTGCTGGTCTTCGGAATTAGGTATTCTGATGTGCCATCTGTCCCATCGTGGGCAGGTGGCACATCTGCCGTCTGGCTTCTTTTGTTTTTGCTTCTTCATTGCTTTCTAATCACGACTTTGGAGTGATTTAATCCCCTTTCGGGGCAAGGGTCTTTGTGGTACAAATGGCAATTTGTGGTACAAAGACACACCTTGCTGATGTAGAAAATGGGATTATAAGCCCCTGCTGTGTTACTGCATTCATTGAATACAGTAACTCGGCGTAGGCTTGCATTCGAGGAATGCAGTAATTCAGAGTTTCCTCCATCTTTCCACATCTTCCTTGTATTGGTCGAGGTGTTCCCGCAGTACCTGTTCGACATATCCCGAAACGCTCGCTCCATGCTCACCGATTCTCCGCACCACGAAGTCTAACTTTCGTTGGGTTTCCTCTGATACATACACGGCTTTGCGGTGGCTGTTGCGAAAGGGCTGGAGATATTTCCCCTGAAACTCGGATAATTGCTTTCTGTCCTTTGTTTTTCCCATTCTTTGATGAAATTCTTCGGTAGAAGTAGCCCTTTCTGTTGGCGACAACGCTGTTTCTTGATAGGACGGTTGAGAAAAATCCTTGTTACTCTCCTTGTCATTTTGTTCCTCAACTTTATCAACAGGCTCAAACCTTCTCTTTTCCTCTTCATAATCGAAGGGCTGGTCAAAATCGGGTAACTCTTCGGGCTTGCGGAGCTTAACGCCATAATTTCCCATATCTCTAATGGCTTGTTCCAAGCGTTGTTTCCTTTTTTCATCTATTCTTGCCATAATTTCTTGGGTATCGGGTTATAGTGTTTTTCAAGCATGGCTTGTATGTCGCTCTGCTTGTAGAGTATCTTCCCTCCGATTTTGTAGAAAGGAAGCGTTCCTGAGTTTCTGTACTCTTGGAGCGTGCGTGTGCTGAGCCGTAATTGGCTGCAAACCTCCTCACCCGAAAGGTAAACCTCACCATTCAGCATCGGACGGGCGGTAGAGCAATACCGCTCCAACTTCTTCAAAGTGCCTTCCATCAGTTGTGAAAACAACTGCATCTGAGGGTCTTCCCGCGTAATGATTTCATTCTCTGCCATAATTCATTCATTCTTTGATTTCAATCCTTGACTGCATTCAGCATTTCACAGATGTCGGTCTGTTTGTAATAACACTTATGTCCAATCATGGAGAAAGGGATTTTGCCCGTATCTCGGTATGATTGTAGGGTACGCTTGCTGATGCCTAAACGCTTGCACACGGCTTCGTTGTCGAGCCATTGCTCGGTCTTGGGAGGATTACCGATGAGTTTTTCCACACGATGGATAAAGTCTGCAAATTCGGAGCGATGTCGCTCCCACGCTTTGCGGTCGATGATAATGAGTTTCATTGCCTTAATTTTGTTTTGATTACTTTATTGTTACTCAGCAAACAAACTGTTATGCAGTCCATTGCCGTACTTCTCGGGTGCAAAAGTAACCCCTCGGAAGCACCACTGCAAGAAATGAGGATAAGCAGGGAAATAGAGAGAAAGCAATAGAAAAACAAAGGAAATCCGTCTGTGTTATTGCGGTAATGAGATGAGGTGCCGGCTCGTTCCTTTTATTATCTTGTTGTTTTATCGATAATTCGATAGTTCGACAAATCGAGATGTCGAAGTGTCGATAGATAGTTTTATCGATAGATTATTTTGACGATATATAGTTTTGACAACAGATAGTCATGACAACAAATTGTACAAACAATAGATTGTCCGTATTATCGTCAGTCCTATCTGTTGTTAGTTGTTACGCCTTGCGTCCAAAGAGCCTGAGTATGCCGTATTCTTGTCGTGCCTATACTCTCTACGGCAGCCCAGCCCTGCAAGGTTGGGAGAGATGAATACGACCGCATGGATATAGAAAATGGCAATACCACCTTGAAACAGAGAAATCCTGCGGTGGAGATTCTTCTCTCCATCCGCAGGACTCGACCTTGTCAGGGCAGACAGGCTGCCGTTGTACCTTTGCACGATAAGAAACGGCATCAGGAACTTTGCGTGCGCCGCCTTTGCCTACAACGCCTTCAGGCTTGCTTCCTCCGTCAGTCTGACCGTTGGCAGATTGTTGCTCTCGATGAGCAGCACTATCGTGCCTGTCAGTTCGGTGTAAAGACGGCCGTATTGCTCGTCAGAAGCCAATGTGTCCGTCAAACCGAACTTGTCGAATGTGGCTTGAACAGCCTTGTTCGACAACAGTATAGGTACGAGTTTCTCTGGGAGCGGTGCAGGAAGTTCCCTTTCAAACTCGTTTTCCAACACGGATATAAGCGTATCGTACTTGGAAAAGTGCAAGCCTTGATACAATGCCTCGCTTGCCATGCTCTCCGCTTCAATGTGTGTAAAGCCTTGTGCTACAGCATCGCAGTAAACTGTGAGAGCCATATCTGCCCGTGCAGTGATAAACTCCGTATCTTGCAACTTTTCGGGGTGATGCTCACTCATGTAACTTCTTAACTTCAATCGGAAGTAGGAAAGTTCCTTTTTGTTCTTCTGTTTCATTGTTTTTCTTGTTAAAAAGTTGGACTTCTTTTTTTTGAATCATTCATTACGGCTGTTACATCCCAATTATGGGACTTGACTTTTTCGGTGTTCTTGACGGACACAGCCGTAAGGCTTTACGCAGTACCCTTGTATGCTCACTACCCATCAGGGGTTGCATTTCCTTGGCAATCTTGCTCTTGGTCACCCGTGCATAAATCTCGGTCGTGGAGATGAAGCGATGCCCCAGCATCTTGCTCACCGTCTCTATCGGAAGTCCGTTCTCCAGACAGATGGTCGTGGCAAAGGTGTGCCGTGCGGTGTGCGAGGTCGCTTGAGTATGCGGTGGCAGTCCTGCCTTAATACATATCTCCTGAATAGTTCTATTGAAATTACTGTTGCTGGGAAACTCTCGAAAGAAAAGCCCCTCCCTTCGTCCGTGGCTCACAATGGCGAGTATTTTCTCGGCAACGGGCAGCAACGGGACAATACTTCTGTTCTGTGTCTTTGTTCGACAGAGCGATATGTACCTACGCCCATCCCCGAATGTATAAACATCGTCCATTCGGAGTTTCTTTAAGTCTGAGAATGCCAGCCCCGTGAAACATCCCAAGAGGAAAATAAGTCTGCAATGGTTATCTGTCGAGCGGTGCGGACGGTAAGCCAAGAGTTTTTGCAGGTCGTCCGCCGTAAGTGCATTGCGCTCGTAGGTAGGCGTTTCTATGTCTATGAGTTCAAAAGGGTCTTCACGAACGTATCGCTCCTGCAATGCCTTGCGAATGACCTGATGCAAGTGGCGTAGGCGGTTGCCGACACTGCTTTCCTTGTTTCCCAAGTCCCGAAGCATAAAAAGGCGATAGTCCTCAAGCAAAGTCTTGTCCACCTCTGTGGGCATACAGTCTGCCCTGTCCCTTACTTGCAGGAAATGAACAAAACTCTTGTAGCTGTCCTTAAAAGCCCTGACAGTTGCCTTGCTTAATGTTCTGCCCTGCAATTCCTCCTTGTATTCACAAACGGATTGATATAGCTCCGTAAGTGTTGGCATGGGGCGACTTTGCTGCATATAACGCTCCTTGAGGTATTCCGCCGTGATATAGTTTTCTTCCCTTAATGTACGTTCATAGAGTGAATGCAAGCACTCTTCTATTGAGTTCAGTTGCAGATTGATGCCGCTTGAATTACCTGTTGTCGCCTTGATGCACCCTTTTCGGGCAAGCCACTCGTCGGGGGAAGTTTGCAACTGCGTGGAAAACGATGAGGACGTTCCATTACAGGTGATACGGCAACGGATTACGCATAGTCCGTCTTCATTGGTCTTGCTTCTATCTATGTAGAATAGTATGGCAAATGTACTTTTCATTGTTCTGCGGTTTTAGTTGGTCAGTTGATAATGTGCGAGTTGTGGAAGTATTTTCTCTATGTCCAGAAAGACACGCTCGGGAGATGTCTCCGCATACACTTGCGTGGTTTTGATTTGACTGTGTCCGAGCATTTTGGAAACGCTCTCAATGGACACGCCCTCCGACAGTGTCATCTGAGATGCGAAGGTATGCCGTGCCATGTGATAGGTCAGCGTTTTCTGAATACCGCAAAGCCGTGCTATCTTTTTGAGGTGTATGTTTACCGTGTCGCATCCGGGTATGGGCAGCAGATACCCCTTGGGCGGTTCGTGTCGGAAAGCCCTCGTGTGAATGCCCCGATAACGCTCGATAATGGCAGTGGCTTCGGGAAGTAGGGGGATGTGGCACACGTTGCCCGTCTTTATTCTCGGCTTGCGTATCCAAGTCATTCCCGCTTCGTGAAAGACGTGCTGCTCCGTCAAGTGATACACGTCGGTATAGGAAAGCCCCGTCAGGCAGGAGAAAAGGAACATATCCCTCGACACTTTTTCATAGCCTTGCAATTTATCTTCTCCCAAGGCTGCGATAAGACCTACCTCCTCCCTTGTGATGTAACGTGGAGTACCCACTTCCCAACGAATGGAATGGTTGATGAAGGGATAGGTGTCAATGATGTGCCGTTTATGCAGGTCTTTGAGCAAGGAAGCCAGCATGGAGAGATAGCCAGCCGAAGTGTTGAGCTTGAATCCCTTTTCTTTGGCGAAGTAGTCCTCCAAGTCTTTGATAAAGGCGATGTCGGCTTTCTGCACGGGAATATCCTCCACACGGTAGCGATACCTGACGAAGTTTGCCAGATGCTTGTGAAAGAGCAACAGGCATTTTAGTCTGCGTTCGCTGCGGTCTATGCCCACACGCTCACGGAAGCGGTCGATATACTCGTCTGTATGATGCAGCAGTCCTTGTGACTCACTGTTCAGTCCGAATACAAGCTCCCGTACTCGCTCTGCCGTGATGGGAGCATCGGATTTACCCGAAAGAGACTCATAAACCTTGTGTATGCTCACCTGAAGGCGGTCAAGTTCCTTGTTTACCGATACGGCTTCGGCACTCTTGCCCAGCAGTCGGTTTTTGCGACTGTCCCACAAACGAGGAGTACACGAGCATTTGCAACTGAACTGTACCATAGAGCGTCCTGCGCTGATGCGTCCCATGATGGGACTTTTTCCGTTTTTGTCCTGCGTACCTCTCTTGAGGTAGAAAAGCAGCTTGAATTTTTCTTTTTCCATTGTTTTTTACTTGCAAAATTACACTTCTTTGAGGAACTTTGAACGATGCAAAACATTGATAATGAAAGAGAAAACTCCGTTTTAGTTACCACTTTCAGCCGTCCTTTTCCTTTCATCGTTTTTCGAACGATTTGGTAACTGAACTCCCTCCTTTTCGCTCCCTTTTCTGCCTGTTTCCTATGATGCAACCCTAAGAAGAAACAAGCAATATCCGCTGTATTTCAGTCAGATATGAGTTTTATGCCATTTTCTGCTTTCTACTCCCATACTTCATTATAGAAGGCGGCAAGCTCCGGCACTTTGATAAAGTAGCGGAAACGCTCCTTCTGAACCACGTTGTTCGTAACGTTGAACTCGAAGTTGGTCGTCTTTTTGGCGAATATCGCCGCCCACGCATCGAAACACCTGATGTCCTGCCGTTCCAGCTCTTTCGGACGCAAATACTTGAACAGCAGGTATAATTCCGTCAGCGAGTTGCTGATGGTAGTACCCGAAAGGAAGGTCGCTCCCAAATCCCTGCCCGTGCGCTCCTGTATGGTGCGGATGGCAAAGAGCATGTTCAGTGCCTTCTGGCTTCCCTCGCTGTTGCCCAGTCCCGCCACACGGTCATGGCGCGTGTTGAACGTCAGATTTTTGAACTGGTGGCTCTCATCTATGAAGATGTGGTCAATGCACATCTGCTTGAAATCCACCACGTCGTCCGTGCGTGACTTTATGGCGTGTTCCACCTTTTCCAGCTTCGCCACGAGGTTGTACTTGCGCTTCTCCAGCCCTTTCAGCATCGCCCGCGACACGTTCCGTCCCTGCTGGCGCAACACTTCGAGGTTTTCCTCCACCGTGTCAAGTTCCGCTTGCAGGATGCGCTGCTGCAACTCCGGCGACTGCGGTATCTTGCCGAACTGGTCGTGCGACATGATGACACAATCGTATTCGTTGTTCTTGATGTTGTTGAAGAAACGCACGCGGTTGGCGGTCGAAAAGTCCTTTTCCGATGCGTACAGGATACGTGCGTTGGGATATGCCGCCTGATAGGTGGCCGCAATCTCCGCGACGTTGGCTTTCAGTCCGATAATCATCGGCTTGTGCGCCAAGTTCAGACGCTTCATCTCATGCGCGGCGATACACATTATCAGCGTCTTGCCGGTTCCCACTTCATGGTCGCATATTCCGCCGCCATTCTGTTTCAGCATCCATACGCAATCCATCTGCGAGGGATAGACGCTCTTGATGCCACGGCTTGCCAGCCCTTTCAGGTTGAGGTCGGGGAAGGTCTGGTGCGAGCCGTCATACTTCGGGCGCACGAAACAGTTGAACTTTCGGTTATACATCGTCGTCAGCCGCTCCTTGAACTGCGGCGACTGCTCTTCCAGCCATTCGGAGAAGCCGTTGCGTATCTCGTCAATCTTGGCGTTGGCGAGCTGTATTCCCTCGCTGTCGCGCACCTTGATGTCGTTGCCATGCTCGTCCTTGCCGATGGACTTCATCATGTCGGGGCAGGTGTTGTGCAGGGCATGTTTCAGGAGGTGCATACCGTCATAACTGCGGTAATAGCCTTTTACGCAGAACTCGTCCCATATCTTGAAGTTCTTGTGGCTGCACGCCACCGAAAACTCGTCCATGCTTGCGGAGTAGGCGATTTTCACTTCCGTGTCGAACAGACGGTTCATGTAGGCGGCATAGACACCCGTCGGAATCCATCGTTCCCCAAAGTTGAAATCAAGGTCTTCGAAGGCGATGCGCGGCGGTTCGGCATCTTTCAAGGCTTCCAACGCCTGTTTCACCTCCGGCATACGCTCATTTTCGGGATTGGCACCAATCCAAGCCTCTATGCGTTCCGCCTTCTCTATCACGTTCCCGGCTATGAAGCGGTCTTTGATTTCGTAACCGGTTACGAGCGGATTGTAATAGATGCGTCCTTGCAGGGCTGTAAGCAACTCCTCCGCCGTACTGTCGGTTATCTCCCGCATATAGTCGAGATCGACCGTGCCGAACTTGTTGAGCGACACGGACAGGGCTTCTTCGGGAGAGCCTACGTTGGCATGGCTCTCCACGGAGAAGGAAACGGGACGCTCGAAGATGTCTGCCTTGATAAACTTCCCGTTCTCCGCCCGTTCCAGCGAAAGGATGTCACGCCCGCCCGCGTCCATCATCACCAGCTTCACGTTCTGCTTGGCGTTGAGGTTGCCGTAACGCATGACGAACTCATCGTAACAAGTGTTCAGATGTTCACGCCACGGTACATTTGCTTCGTGCAGGTTCGATTCATAGCGGTACAGCCGCTCGTAGGCGTCACGGAGTAAAACATACTGTAACGCCTTCTCCTTCTGGTATCCTTTCAGGTCAAGCGGCTGGAATGTAGCCCCGTAAGGCGTGATGTCCTTCAGATAGCCGATGTTATGACGTCCCCAATCTGTCACTAACGACCCTTCGCGCAGGTGCATCTCCGGCGTGCGGTGGTAAGGACGGGGCGAAAGGTCGATTGTTTCCTCCTTCGGCTTTTCAGGTTCGATGTCGGGAAAAAGGGAAGTCGCCACCGTTTCCGGTGGAACATCGGCATCGGCAGGTGTGGCGGCAACCTCCGGCTGTGTTTCCTCCTGCCGGGGTTGTTCACCGGGGACTTCCGGCGTGACCGTCGCAACCGTTCTGTTTTCCTGCTTCTCATTATGCTGCCTTGCCAGCTCCCGAAGTTCCTTCCTGCGCTCCGGTGTGAGTTCCATCATCATCTCGTAGAAGCCGTTGATGGGAGGATTGGTTTCCCAGTCCAGCTTTGCATAGATGTCGTCTGGGTCGGCAGGCTTGGTGGCACTGTCCGCTTTCGCTTCCTTGTTTTCAGTGATGGTCTTAGGGGTGGTAGCCGTCGGCACAGCCGTAACATTCTGTGTGGTCTGTACTTGCAGCTTGGGCGCAACGCGCCTTGCCGGGCTTTCCTTTTTAGCCGCTTTTTTCTTTTTGGCGGTTTTCGGCTGGCTGACTTCTTCCGTCATGCCCCAAAGGTCTAGCAACGTGAGCTGCACTCCGGCGGAATATTTCGGACGCAGTTCTATCTCCGGCTTTTCCTCTGCGGATTGCGGTTTCTCCGTCGGAGTTTCCACCGCCTGTGCCGGAGGTGCCGTTTCCAATTTTATGGCAGGACGCTCCATTTCCTTTTGTACGGCAACTTTTTCTTCCGTTCCCACCTGCCGGATTGTTCCCGAATATAGGCGCATGGCGAGCCTGTAATGGAAATCCTCGTCAAGCATACGGCGCAAGTCCCCGGCTATGCCTGCTGCCTTGCCCTCGTGCAGATAGACCATAGCGGGTTTCCCGTAGGGGTCGGTGTCAAGTTTCGCAGTTGTATGCACGATGCGCTCCGGGTGGTGGATGAAATAGGCGTTATCTGTCAGTCCGGTTGCCGTGTCCGTCTGTATCACGGTCATCAGCCGCTCGTCCTGCGACATTTCCTTCTTGTTCAGGTGCTTTTGCAAGACAATCAGGTCGCTGCCCACCTCCGTGCCCGCGTTGTCCGTGAACAGGTTGTTGGGCAGACGTACCGCAGATACCAGATTAGCCTGTTTGAACAGTTCGTTACGCACGGAGGTCTTGGTGCTGTTCAATACCCCCTGCGAGGTGATGAACGCCATGATACCGCCGTCACGCACGGTATCAAGCCCTTTGAGGAAAAAATAGTTGTGTATGGCGTTCTGGGCGGAGCGTCTGCCGAAGGAATCGCTCCGCTGAAACTCCGCGTCGAACACGGCGATGTCACCGAACGGGATGTTGGACACCGCCAAGTCGAAATAATTGTTGAAAGGCTTTTCGATTTTCTCAAAACCACAGGTGCGCGTTTTCTTGTCGGGATAGAGATGCCTCAGGATTGTACCCGTGAGCAGATCCTTCTCGAAAGCCATCACGTCCGCATCAGGACTGTGCCGCAGCATGGAATCCACGAACACGCCGACACCTGCCGACGGTTCGAGTATACGGGCGGGGCGGACACTGTAATCCGCCATCACGTCCGCGAGGGTGTCGGTTATCTCTTTGGGGGTGTAGAAAGCGGTCAGCACGGATGCTTTCAGCGAATCCACAAACCGCTTGTACTCCGTTTCGTCCTTGCTGTTCTCACGGATGAGCCTGTGCAGCTCCACCGTCGGGGCGAACAGTTCGAGGTCGGATTTCGCCCACAGGACGGCATCCGTCAGTTCCTTTGCAGGGTTCAGGATACATTTCAGACTGCCGAAACCGCAGTACCTTTGAAGTATGGCACGCTCTTCGGTTGTCGCCGTTCTCCGTTCACTGTCAAGGATGAATGCCGTCCGTATCGCCTCGATGTTGTCCCGCAGTTTCTGTTTGCGGTTAAACGCCATATTCCCCGATGTAAAGGACGGTTGCCCCCGTCAGCTCCGTGTGGAGCAGGTCGTAATCGGAAGACAGGGCGAAGTTGTCGTCCGAAAGGTCATAGACAGAGAACACGTTGCCGACAAGCGGCATGAGTTTCAGAATAAAGGCTTCTTGTTTCTCTTCCGGCACTTCGTCGAAAAACTCGCTCTCCACGACTTCGCGGAGAATGGCGTACCGGGAATAGCGCAGCCCGCGCAGCAGCGTGTCCATCGCCTGCTCCTGCGCGCCATTGGCGGGATAGCCTTCGAGCCGCGCCTTTTCATACGTTTCGGCGGCACGGTCGGCCCGTTCCCGTATGAAAGCGGTGTCAGTCGCCTGTTCAAACTTGTTCGTGCGGAGGTAGTCCAGCAGGTACAGACCGTAATAGGAAAAGTCGGCCTGCCCCTCGTTGTTCTTCTTGTTGTTCATCACTTTGGAGTTTAGTGGATTGATAATTAACGGGATAATGGATGTAAAAAGGAAGAAAAAGGCACTCGGTATCCCTCCGAGTGCCGCCACTAAATCCAAAGTATGAGTGTAATCCTGTATCGAAAAACAATTCATTACTCTGAACAAGTGGCAAAGTTAATACTATTTCTTCCGTCCTGAAAATTTTTTACCCTTTTTAGCCTCCGGGAACACGAACGTCGTGTTATATTCTCCGTCAAAGGCGACGACGGCATCGAAGTTCTTGCCCTGTTTGCTCTTGAAGCCTTTGAGCAGCTTGGTGTGTCCTTCTGTGAGCAGTTCCTTGATTTCATCGTCGGATAGGGTGCGTCCCGCTTTCAGCCGGAACACGGGCAGTCCGCACTCCGTATTGTCGCATCGTACCACCTTGCCGTAGAACCGCATCCTGCCCGTGCCGCACTTGGGACACGCGCAACCGGAATCACGGCTGCCGAAGAGTTTGTCGCACGAAAGCAGTTCGGAGGTAATCTCCCGCGTGTATGCCTCTATCTTCTTGCGGAAGGTATTGGCGGACAGTTCCCCGCGCTCGATGCGTGCCAGTTCCTTCTCCCATTCGCCTGTCATGGCGACATCGGCGATGCGCATCGTCTTCACCACGGAATTGAGGGCAAGCCCCTTTTCGGTGGGGACAAGCGATTTCTTGCAGCGTTCCATGTAACCGCGCTTGAATAGCGTCTCGATGATGGACGCTCGTGTGGCTGGAGTGCCGATGCCGCAGTCCTTCATCGCCTGACGCAGCGCGTCGTCCTCGATTTCCTTGCCCGCTGTTTCCATTGCGGACAGCAGGGTGGCTTCGGTATGCAGCGGTTTGGGCTTGGTCTTCCCTTCCGTGATGGAAGAGGCTTTCAGTGTCAGCGTGTCGCCTTCCTGCCAGCCGGGAATGGTGGTTTCCTCCTTGTTTTCCTCGCCATAGACGGCACGCCATCCGGCTTGCCTGATGACGCTGCCTTTCACGGTGAACTCCACTCCGGCACATTCCGCCGTGACAGCGGTCACGTTCTTGACGCATTTTTCAGAGAATGCCTCTATAATGCGCCCAGCGATCATGTGGTAGATGATGCCGTCCTCTTTGGAAAGGAACAGCGGCTTCTCGCCCGTGACGAGCAGGGCATGGTGGTCCGTCACCTTGCCGTCGTCCACGCTGCGGCGTGTTGGGGCGGCTTTCGCCCGCACCTTGTCTTTCCATTCGGGCTGCGTGCCGATAAAGGCGAGCAGCTTGGGTATTTCAGCGAACACGTCTTCGGGGATGTAGCGGCTACCCGTTCTCGGATAGGTTATCAGCTTCTTCTCGTAGAGTTTCTGTACAATTTCAAGCGTCTGTTCCGCCGTGGAACCGTGCTTGGCGTTGGCTTCCTTCTGGAGCGTGGTCAGGTCGTACAGTAACGGAATTTCTTCCGTCTTCTCCTTGCGCTCGGCTTTCGTGACGGTGGCACACCCTGCCGCCTTTACCTTATTGTATAGTTCCATCGCCGGATCTTTCTCTTTCCATTTCACGGAGGAAGAGAACTTCACGACCTCGCCGTCGCAACCGTCTGTCGCGATATGGAGCTGCCAGAAGGCTTCGGGTGTGAAACGGCGGTTCTCCCAATAGCGTTCACACACCATCGCCAGCGTGGGTGTCTGCACCCGTCCGACTGAATACGTACCGTGTCCGGCGGCGATGGAGAGAGCCTGCGTGCCGTTGATGCCCACGAGCCAGTCGGATTCGCTCCGCGCTTTGGCGGCGAGATAGAGGTTGTCGTACTTGCTGCCGTCTTCGAGCTTCCGCAGTCCCTCGCGGATAGCCTTGTCGGTGAGCGAGCTTATCCACAGGCGCACGAACGGGGTGGTACTGCCCGTGTAGTGGTAGAGGTATCGGAAGATAAGCTCACCCTCGCGCCCGGCATCGGTTGCCACGATGATCTGTTCACTTGCGTCGAACAGTTTTTTGATAACTTTTATCTGCGACACCACTCCGTTGTCGGGCTTGTAGCCCTTCTCCGTCCTGACCTGACGGGGGACGAGCGTGAAGGTGTCGGGGATAATCGGAAGGTTGTCACGGACGAATCCGCGTACGCCGTAGCCGTCGGGCATGGCGGGCTGGACGAGGTGTCCGAATGCCCATGTCACGGCATAACCGCCTCCCTCGAAATATCCTT
>ERZ772906.1450-NODE-1450-length-12985-cov-39.384996_pt1 | contig 12985 bp, 10 predicted proteins | sample MGYA00511338_ERZ772906 | MGnify/ENA primary metagenome ERZ772906 (study PRJEB29015, sample SAMEA2738076) | human oral metagenome | biome: human oral; feature: human-associated habitat; material: saliva | place: China | collected 2212 ... | reverse complement strand
GTAAAATAAAAGGTGCTTAATTGGACTTCAAAAGGGCGTTAGTAAGACCTCAAAAGGGCACCTATTGCAACTCAATTGGGCGTTTTTTAGAAACCAAAAGAGCATATATAGGTTACGAATCAGATGAAAATATTTTACATATATCGATTAATAAGAGAATATGCCGTTTGGTAAAGCCAGATAGAGATAGTATATATTTTCATTTTCTGCATCTTATCTTGTAGTTTAGAATGCTATCTTGACAACTCTCTTCTAAATATTTTTAAAGTAGATGTAAGATAGTTTTTTACAGTCTGTGAAGATAAGTTCAGGGACTCTGCAATCTCTTGAATGGGCATATTCTTTTCACGACTCATCTCGTAAATCTGACAAGCACGCTTTGATAACAGTTTCTTTACCTGCCGAATTCGGTCAACCGACTCATGGTAATCAAGCTGTTCTTCTGGTGTTGCAAATGAAGATACTTTATCACATGCTTGACGATAGTCCTCAAAATCAAGCTGTGCCACCTGCTTCCTAAAACTATCAATAATTAAATTACGAGCAATGGTAAATATCAAGGCATTTACATTACCATAGCAATCTAATTGTTCACGCATATTCCACAATTTCATAAAAGTTTCTTGAACGATATCTTCTGAAAGTGAAACATTCTTTGTCTGCGCCAATATGAAGCTATATAACTTGTTCGAGTAATACATATACAATGCTGAGAAAGCCTCGTAAGAACCTTCTCTCAACTGCATTACCCACTTATCATAAATGTCTTCCATTGCAATAGAACTTATTTGTCTTCGCACTAATCCAACACTTCTCACTCATACTAATTAGCTATTTAAATTACTATTTTTGGAGATAGGTTGATTAGTACTTAATATTGCTTAGCGATGCAAATATATACATATTCTTTTACAATCTATCACATTTCATCTTATTTTTTTAATTATATCGTAGACGAAAAGTCAATTAGCAACAAAGAATAAAGTTTTATATCTAAAACTAATTATCTGAAAATAAATGCGTTATACAATCTACCAAGTTATCTTCAGCACATTTACGAATCAAAAAATAAATTCATCTAATGAGCCTTGACTCAATCTTTAATAGAAAACACCTCCCTTTAAGTCATCTCCCCTTTCTATCGTCCCCTTTCTCTTATATCAAATTATTTTCAAGCAAAATACTACAACACCTCTTAAGTTAACCTTAAAGTGATTTATATTCGTATTGAAGGTTTCACCAGCTGCGAAGAAAAAAGATAAGTTGTTGGTGTTCTTTTGGAATTCTGCAACTTTTCTGTTTCAATTAACAGCAACTTATCACTTTGTATAGACAATAATTTAATTTCCTGTCACTCCTGTCACTACCAAAAGAGACACAAGTTATTCATTATCAAAGCCTTTACAAACAATGTTAAAATGACAGGAAATGAATTTTAAACTTAATAGTACGATTAAAGATGAAAGTGAGTTCTGAATAAAGGTTTGAGTGAGTTCTGATTTTATCCATTTAATCGCAAAGTACACTTTAAGTACCCCTACAAAGAAAAATCCCTTGCAAATCATCGATTCACAAGGGATTTGTTGTACCCAGACCCGGGCTCGAACCGGGATGGGTTGCCCCACTGGTGTTTGAGACCAGCGCGTCTACCTATTCCGCCATCTGGGCATGGCTGTTGTTTGAACAACGGGTGCAAAGGTAGAGAGAAAATCTGGATTTGGCAAATTTTTGAGGAATTATTTAATGACAATACTTTGATTAATGCATATTTGTAGTATTTTACAATAAAAGATTTGGAGGTATGAGTTATATAAGGTATCTTTGGAGAAACAAAATCGGTTAGCTTAAATAGATAATGACTACGAAACAGAACAACTATTGCGTAATTCTTGCCGGTGGCAAGGGACGAAGACTATGGCCCTGCAGTAGAGATAGGCACCCGAAGCAATTTATAGACTTCTTTGGTGTGGGTCGTACTCAGCTTCAACAAACTTTTGACCGCTTTGCAAATATTCTTCCAAAAGAGAACATATATATCAACACCAGTTGCGATTATCTTGACCTTGTCAGAGAACAGTTGCCCGAAGTGGCAACCGACCATATCATGGCTGAACCTATACACAGAAACACTGCACCGAGTGTTGCATGGGCAGTGCATCGTATTATGATGTTCGACCCTAAAGCTAATATCATAATATCACCTTCAGATCATAATATTGTTAATGATGATGCTTTCTTCCGTAATATAAAAGAGGGATTATCGTTCGTTGAGAAGAATGATGCTATACTGACGATGGGTGTTAGCCCTACCCGACCAGAACCTGGATACGGATATATTCAGAAGGGCGTCTACACTGGTAATGGCGATATATATAAGGTGCAAGCCTTTACTGAAAAACCAGACCGAGAATTTGCTCAAATGTTCATGGATAATAAGGAATGGTATTGGAATACAGGACTATTCCTCTCTAACACACATTACCTTCGTCAATGTCTCTATGGCTTCCTCCCTTCTGTTTTACGTGCAGGCGAAAAGGGTGACCAGATAACAACCATAGCAGAAGAAGAGGCTTTCGTTCGTGAGAACTTCCCACGCTATCCGAACATTTCGTTAGACCATGGTATCTTAGAAAAGTCGGAGAATGTCTATGTGATGAGGTGCGACTTTGGTTGGGCAGACCTTGGAACGTGGCATGGAGTCTATGAGTCACTAAGCAAGAGAGATGGTGACAATGTTGTTATTGACTCGGATGTTATCCTTGAAGATGCTGCAAATAATATCATAAAGCTCTCCAAAGGGAAATTAGGTGTTATCAATGGCCTCGATGGCTATATCATTGCCGAAAAGGACAATGTCCTTCTCATCTGCAAGAAAGAAGATTCTTCTGCATTGGTAAGGAAATATGTCAATGAGATACAGATAAAGAAGGGAGAAGAGTTTGTATAGAGAAAAGCCTCCCCCAACCCCTCCAAAGGAGGGGAGTAGCAAGTTTGCGTAAAGGTGGGTAGTTATTCATCATTCAGCAACAAGTGTTGTTGAATAATACAAATCTTCTTTATACACCGCACTATCTACAACATACATCCCAAAATAACCTTTATGTAGATAGATATCACAAGCGGTCTTATCTTTCCAGTCATAATCGAACCCACTACTAATCACGACATTTCGCTTCATGTTGGGAAGATAAAAGCTATAACAAAAAACACTATTGCTCCTTGACACTCTTCTAACTTTCCCTGTGAATATAGCCCTCTGATTTATCGCTTCCTTTTCTCCGTAAGAAGAGTTGGGGTAAAGAATGGTAAAGGACAAAATTCCCAAGAGAAAATAAGAAGGGAGCAAATTGAAGACCATTAACAAGAAGAACTTGAAAATTCGATCCGAATCATTTCTCAAACTTTTTTTTGATATAAAAACTATAACACATAGAACTACATCCAAAACAAACAAAACTTTTAGATAATTTATCTCCCCACTATCAAAAGGAAGCATGGTCTTGTTGTAAAGTTTATTACCGTTCTTAATAAGGAAAAAAACTACAACGAACAATACTATGAAGCACAGACAAATAAATGTTAGTCTAAACCAGATTTTCCACCAAGATATACCTTGACTCTCCCAGCGATGTTTTTTATCAATCAGCCAGTCTATCCATGTATTTTCTTTCCTTTCCTCCATAAATATTCATTATAACTGACAAGCGGAGATATACATTATAATATATGTCTCCGCTTTATTCGTTTTCTGTTTCAGCAAATATCACTTAATCCAATTCCTGAAAAGCCTTGAAGATTTTTGCAGCAATCTCCTTCTGCTCTTCAGCATCAACCTGTACGTGATGTTTGAAATTAACATCTGCCTCGCTGTTCATTGGCAAGAGATGGATATGTGCATGATTAACCTCTAATCCCATGACGACCTGAGCCACCTTCTTACATGGAAAGACTGTCTTTATGGCACGTGCAACCTTTTTTGCAAAAACCTCAAAGGCTGCAAGTTCCTCATCTTCCATATCGAAGATATAGTCAACCTCTTTACGAGGAATGACAAGTGTATGTCCCTTTGTTACTGGGTCAATATCAAGAAAAGCGTAGAACTGCTCGTTCTCTGCACACTTGTAGCTTGGAATCTCACCCGCTGCAATCTTACTGAATATAGTCATACAAACCTCCTTGTTTTATTGTTATGCATCAATAGAAATCTTGTCAATGCGCAATGTGACAGTACCACGAGGGATAGTGATTTCAACCTCATCACCCACCTTCTTATTCAACAAGCCCTGTGCGATAGGAGTCTTAATTGAAATCTTATTCTGCTTCAGGTTAGCCTCAGTCTCGCTGACAATCGTGTACTTCATCTTAGCATTTGTCTTTACGTTTGTCATCTCAACAGTAGACATAATCTGTACGGCATCAGTACTCAAACGTGACACATCAACAATCTTTGCTTGTGCCACGGTCATCTTCATCTCAGCTATACGCGCTTCAAGATGACGCTGTGCCTCCTTAGCAGCATCGTACTCAGAATTCTCACTCAAGTCGCCCTTATCGGCAGCCTCGGCAATAGCAGCAGATGCCTTTGGACGTTCAACAGATTCTAAATACTGCAAATCGGCTACGAGTTTGTCGTAACCTTCCTGTGACATATAAGCCATAATATCTTGTTTTAAAAATTAATCGTTTTTCAATAGACATAAAAAAGATAGAATTCCAACATCATCTCACTGAATGCCGGAATCCCATATCCTTAAACGCCTTAATCTCTTTATTTTTTTGCAAAGATAGGCTTAAAAAATGACATAACAAAGTTTTAGAGGATAAAATTGCATTTTTATAAGCCTTATTACAACTTTTCTTTCAGACTTTACGTTTTCTTTCATTTTTTATTCAACTCTCTTTATACCAGACCTCTGCACATTAAGCTTTCTACACCTAATCATCGCCTAATCTTCCCACAAAATCTCCCCCTTCAACAATAGTAAAACCACAGCTTTCTTTTCCCTGAAATCACTTGCAAATATAAAAATGTCTATGCTGTCGGCAGCAGAAAGGTTTGTGCTGATGCTGCACGCAAGTATGGAGCAAATGAGATTATCGACTACCACAATGGTCCTATTGCCGAACAAGTGATGAAACTAACTAAGGGACGTGGCGTTGATCGTATCGTCATTGCAGGCGGAACAGTTGACACCTTTGCTGAAGCTGTCACCGTACTCAAACCGGGTGGAACTATCGGTAATGTCAACTATCTCGGCTCTGGAGAAACGATTAATATCCCTCGTGTTGAGTGGGGTGTTGGTATGGGACACAAGACCATTAGAGGTGGATTGATGCCAGGTGGTCGTCTTCGTATGGAAAAACTCGCCAAATTGGTTACATCAGGTAGACTAAACCTATCACATCTTGTGACTCATCGCTTCAATGGCTTTGACCACATGGAGGAATCACTTAATCTGATGAAGGACAAACCACGCGATCTCATCAAGCCAGTTGTGGTGATTGATAATAAATTATATTAAACTATCAATTTGTCATATATTCTACTTGATATAAATCAATAATACATCATTTGCTTAAAAAACACATTGAAAAAGTTGCAAATATAAAAAATACTCTTTACCTTTGCAACGTGTTTTTCATAGTATTAGATTTAAGGTTAACAAAGGTTGGACTACAGCGGTAGTCCTTTTTTTATGTCTTTAAGTCTGATATTCCAAACATTTTATCGCTAAATATAGGCTTACAGAACTTATTGGTACAGCCTTACAAGCATCCTTCATAAAGTTACTTATTCGTATCTTATTATTATAATAACGACCAGCAAAAGCCATTTTTGCCATCTCCAACCAGTGTGTTTACATTCAGCACATCTCGTGTTGGTGCTTAGCACATATTGTGCGGAGGGTAAACACCAATGGTGCGGAACACTTAACACACTGCAAGATGTGGCCAAACGGAAAGAAACTTGCTATGAAAATAAGGAATATGGGATTAAGACTCCGTAGAAAACACAAACATCTTGTTAATGGATTTTTTTCGTTATCTTTGCATCATAAACTTTAATATGAAAGAACTTGGCTAAAGATGACGGCTTTAAGAATTTTTCTATCAATGCTTTCCCTATTCTGTTGGGTAGCTGTAAAGGCGCAGGTAGCTGTTGTCCTACCTGAATCCCTTTGGAAAATAAAAGAAGATAATAAAACTAGAAAACTTTCGGTTTACTCAGAAGAAGGTAAATTGCTTTTAAATAATATTGACAGCATTAAACCCTTAAAAGGCCACATGTTTATTGTGACTAAAAACCATCTGAAAGGAATTTACGACACTCAAGGAAAGGAATTAATACCTATAAAATACAACAAGATAGAACGTTTTGGCGATAGTTGGAGCTTTTTCTGGAAGGTATATCTGAATGGGCTACAAGGACTCTATACCTACGAAGGAAAGGAAGTACTATCAGCAGAATACGAAAATATCTCCAGCATAGACAGAGGTTTTGGTAAAGCCGCTAATCTTATAGTAAAAGAAAAGGGTCAATACGGTATGTTCAATGCTGAGGGCGAACGCCTGATAAAGTCAGAATACGATGACGTAAAATTTGCTAACGACCATTATTACTTCCAAAAAGGTGAGAAAAAAGATTATCTGAAAAGAGACAAACAAACACTGTTAAAAGGTATCTCAATAAAAGGACAAATAACTAATTGGGTAGAAGAAAAAGGGAATTCTAAGCAAATCTCTTATTTTATATTTGAAGATAATAAAGGAAGATTTGGTTTGTTTGATGAGAACGACAGTGCATTAATATCACCGCAATATGAGTCAATGGATTCATACTATAATATTTCGAGTGGTAAAACGGACTATCTTATCGTAAAACAAAACGCACGCTTTGGGGTTATCGACCTTTCAAATAAGGTTGTAATTCCATTTAAATATAAATCGTTTTCTAAGATTTATATACGTGACCATATTGCTTTGGAAGACGAAAAGGGCTATATACTTCGCTCTTTGAAAGACAACAGCATCTTTCAATCGCTGCATTTCAACGATATAAGAGAAACAAGCGGTCCGTATGCAGTCATTGAAAAAGAAGGGAAAGAAGCCCTTCTAAACAAGCTAACACTCGACCTACTCTTCCCGTTTAAGTACGAAGACATTTCAATAGCGGTAGAAGATAGTCTTTATTGCGTAAAATTGAATGGCAAATATGGTATTGTTGACAAAAACGATAAGACTATTATTCCTTTCATGTACGATGAATGGCTGTACAAAGTGGGCAGCGATAAGTTTGTTGTAAAGAAAGACAATCAATATGGTATCATCAATTCTAAGAATCAACTCGTCTTTGACATGACTCCCCATCCTATTCTGGCTTACGATGATTATTTCCAAGTTATGGACATAAGCAGAAACAATCCAGAATACGACTGGAACTTTAAGGAAATAAAAAAGGAATAACAAAAGCCTCTCCTCAAATCATTAAAGCTAACAAAGAAAAGGCTGCCATAAGCATTTATAAATGTCTATGGCAGCCTATTTATTTTACGTTTGTTTTTACTTTTCTATCAAAAGTATCACTTCACCATTTCCAAGAAGTATTCATGTACACGCGTATCACTATCCAACTCTGGATGAAAAGCAGTAACAAGCTGGTTTCCTTGACGAGCAGCAACGATATGACCATCAACTTCTGAAAGTATTTTTACCTCTCCAGCCGCTTCCTTTATATAAGGAGCACGGATAAAAGTCATTGGAATATCGCCTTCAATCCCCTTAAAAGGAGCCTCCGTATGGAAACTACCCAGCTGACGACCGTAAGCATTACGGGCAGCTGTCATATTCATTGTACCCAATCGAGGAGGAACTGGAGCAGACGAACTATTTCCCTCTACTTCACGAGCAAGAAGTATCAAGCCTGCACAAGTACCAAAGACTGGCAATCCTGCTTCGATAGCTTCACGGATGGGATCAAGTAAACCGAGATCACGAAGGAGCTTTCCTTGAGTGGTACTCTCACCACCTGGGATTATCAATCCATCTTTCTCCTGCTGCCAATCCTCTAATCGACGCACCTCAAAGCATTCGACGCCCAACTTATTGAGCATCATCTCATGCTCTAAGAACGCTCCCTGCAGGGCAAGAACGGCAATTCTCATTGTCCGCGCTCAGCCATGAGCACCTCAATCTCGTGCTCGTTGATACCAACCATAGCCTCACCCAAATCTTCTGACAATGCTGCCAACTCCTTAGGGTTGTTATAGTTTGTAACCGCCTTAACGATAGCTGCAGCACGCTTAGCTGGGTCACCGCTCTTGAAGATACCAGAACCAACGAAGACACCCTCAGCACCCAACTGCATCATCAACGCAGCATCGGCAGGAGTAGCCACACCACCAGCAGCGAAATTCACTACAGGAAGTTTACCATTCTCATGTACATACTTCACGAGTTCGTATGGAGCCTGCAACTGCTTAGCAGCTTCAAAGAGTTCATCCTCACGCTTGCTAACGAGTTCACGAATCTGACTCTGCATCAGACGCATGTGGCTAACAGCCTGCACAACATCACCTGTACCAGGCTCACCCTTTGTACGAATCATTGTTGCACCCTCTGCAATACGGCGCAATGCTTCACTCAAATTACGTGCACCACATACGAATGGTACCTCAAACTGTGTCTTGTCAATATGATAGATATTATCAGCTGGAGAAAGCACTTCGCTCTCATCAATGTAATCAATCTCTATTGCCTGCAGAATCTGCGCCTCAGAGATATGACCGATACGGCACTTTGCCATCACAGGGATGGTTACAGCCTCCTGAATACCCTTAATCATCTTAGGGTCACTCATACGTGAAACGCCACCAGCAGCACGAATATCAGCAGGGATACGTTCCAATGCCATTACTGCACAAGCACCTGCAGCCTCAGCGATACGAGCCTGCTCTGGTGTTGTTACGTCCATGATTACACCGCCCTTCAACATCTGAGCGAGGTTACGGTTTAGTTCTTGTCTATTTGTCATATTACTTTAATTTTTTAGATTTCTACCATACTACATTCACAAATAAATGTACATAAAGAAGTTATATATGTTAGTTAATATTAGAAATTCCTTTTAAAACGAGGAGAGAAGCGTAAGCACAACACACGGATTTATGAGCTTTAAAAGCCTACATGCTGTCCCCTACTTTATTCCGTTAGACTCTCCCCTCCTTGATGTTGCAACCTTAAAGACTTATAGAGTTGCCCCGACTTTATCCCGTTAGGCTCTCCCCTCCTTGATGTTGCAACCTTAAAGACTTATAGAGTTGCCCCCGACTTTATCCCGTTAGGCTCTCCCCTCCTTTGGAGGGGCTGGGGGAGGTTCCCCTACGACCTTCTCCACTCACTTGGAGTCTGCCCCATCTGCTTTCTAAAGAACTTAGAGAACTGAGCTTGCGAAGCAAAACCATGCTCGTATGCAATCTCTTGTATGGTCTTCTGTGTCGTACGGAGCTGGCAGGCGAGGGCTTCTGCAAGCGTATGATCAATGATGCACTTTGGTGATTTACCTGATATACGATGCGCCACCTGCGACAAATAACGTGGAGAAACATTCAGACAATCAGCATAAAAAGCGACATCACGATTAGTACGATGATGCTCTTGCACTGCTTCTAAGAATTCATTGTATAGCTGACTACTCCGTCCACTGATATCACTCTTCCTTGCTACAAGCGTTCGTACATATTCCCGAGCATGTTGTAACGCCTCTTCCATTGGCTCATCTTGACTGAGATAGACTGCAAGTGCAGACGAAAAACTATTAGCAAGACCATGCTGCAAAGGATCGTCTAATACGAACGAACGTACAGCTCGACTCCCTTCTCCCTTTAACGAAGAACAATCAAAGATTTTTTCAGCCTCTCCCTCACGCAGAATGACAAGCGAACAAAGTGGTAGCAATCGACAACGTATCTGCGTAATCACGTCATCTGTCATCAATCTGTCACCATTACTTGCCGTCACAATGGGGTCATATATAATATGATGAGGACGATACTTCAACAACGCATCTACCACAACAGCCAAAGTTTCTGTAGTTCTAATCATTCCCACCTTCACCGTGTCAGGCTGCATATCATTGATAATCGCCTCAATCTGTCCTCTAACAATCTCCGCAGGAAGGTCATAGAAAGCCTGAATACCCAAGGTATTCTGCACCGTGACAGACGTTACAGCCGACACAGCATAGCCTCCTAAGGTTGCTATCGTTCTGATATCAGCTTGCACACCAGAGCCACCTGTGCTATCTGAACCTGTTATTGTGAGAATTGTCTTCAACAGTTTAGGTTTATTGTTTTGCATACAAAGTAAATTGAAAATATTGAAACCTGCAAGAGTTATTCCTAAATTGACAAGAAAAACTAAAGTTCTGACTTATAATTATACTTACTGCTCAAACTGGCCTAATTAGCCTAACAGCAACAAAATTACCCACTAATAGGTATTGCTAAATTTATAAAAATAACATAACTTTGCACTGTTATATACAAACCATATAATAACAAATGAAAAAATATTTACTAATCTTGACCGCCATGTTATGCTCTCTTGTATCCATGGCACAAAACACCGACGCAATGCTCTTCGGTGACGTAAAGGCAAAAGAAGGTGGACAACACCTCTCTCATGCTAAAATCCAAGTAAAAGGTACCAACCTTAAAACACAGTGTGATGCTACTGGACACTTCAAATTAAGTAATCTTCCTGTTGGAAAGCAGGTTATCATTGCTACGCTTGCTGGTTATCAGCAGCAGGAAATCGAAGTAAATATGGAAGCCAACAAGGGTACTGGCGCTTATTTTGAGTTGGAAAAAGACCCATTGGAGTTGAGTCAGGTCGTTGTAACTGGTACTCGTACCAGCCACTTTGTAAAGGATGTACCTATCCGTACAGAGGTTCTTACATCACAAGCTATCACTAAGAAGAACGCCCAAAACTTATACGAAGCACTTGAAGGTGTACCAGGTATTCGCGTAGAACAGCAGTGCCAGTTCTGTAACTTCTCTGAAGTACGCATGCAAGGATTGGGTGCTGAGCACACACAGGTACTCATTGATGGTGAACCAATCTACTCTGGTCTTGCTGGTGTTTACGGTCTTCAGCAGATTGGTACCAATGACATCGACCGCCTTGAGGTGGTTAAGGGTGCTGGTTCAGCCCTCTATGGAAGTAGTGCCGTTGCTGGTGCTATCAATATTATCTCAAAGGAACCAACCTTTGAGCCATCTGTTAATGGTGACATTCAGTTCGGAAACTTTGGCTTCAAGAGCTATAAGGGTTCTGGTTCTATGCGTTATAACAACATTGGCCTGAGTGTATTCGCACAGCGTACACAGATGGATGCTATCGACCGCACACAGAATGGTCTTACACGTAAGGAAGTAAAGAACAAGGATGGTATCTCTGATCGCGTAGATGAGACGATGAATAACCTTGGTTTCGGCCTTTACTTCTATCAGCCTTTTGCTAAGAACGATAAACTCGTATTACGTGGTAAGGCGATTGATGAGCACCGTTTCGGTGGTGTCATGACGAATGATCAATATATGAACCCATACACTGACGGTACAGAAGACATCCGTACCAACCGTCTTTCAGCTGACCTTGCTTACACCTTGCCTATCGGTAAGCACTCAGAATTAAACCTCACAACAGCTTATGTATATCATAAGCGTCAGGCTACAAACGATACCTTCCTTCATGACTACATGGATTCTCACAAGGATCCAGCACATCCAGATGAGGACGGTGCAGAACCTGACGTTTCTATCATGCGCCCATACATTGCTAAGGAGAATACGGTGACACCATCGCTCACCTTCACTTCAATCCTTGGCAATCACACATTGCTTGGTGGTGTACAGGGTTATTTCACTCGTTTGCGTGAGACTGGACTCTATGTTATTTCTGCTGAGGACGAGAAGACAAGTCCTTACTATGGCGTTCCTTACACTTCTATCGGTAAGAAACACGCCAACGAACTTGGTTTCTTCGTACAGGATGAGTGGAATGTAACACCAAAGTTGACCGTTGTACCAGGTATTCGTATTGATTCTCATAGCTCTGGCGAGGAGTATACAACCAGCGTAAAGGTTTCAGACAGCGCCTTCCCAACAACAAAGTTCAGCAAAACAACAGTCAATCCACGTATTGCTATCAAATATGAATTGACTCCTTCTCTCGTCCTTCGTGCCAATGTAGGTACTGGTTTCCGTGCACCTTACGGATTCTCTGAGGACCTCCACCTCTGTAGTGGTTCACCACGTGTGTGGAAATCATCTAACCTCAAGGGCGAGCGTGCTATCAGCTATAACCTCTCTGCAGACTACTACGCAAAGAAGTATCAGTTCAGCATCAACCTCTTCCGTACCAACTTGAAGGATAAGATTCAGTTCTCTCCTGCAGACGATGAGGTTAAGAAGTTCGGTTATTCTTACCAGTGGGAGAATGTTGACGATGCCTATGTACAGGGTGTAGAATTAGGTGCAAAGGCAAATCTCTTCCGTAACTTCAATGCTGGTATTAACTGGACCTTCAATCAAGGTAAGTTCAAGCACGAGCGTGCAGACTGGTCAGACCCTAACGATGAGACTGTAAAGGAGTTCCCACAGCGTTTGCAGTATGCGAAAGACAGCCGTAACGTTTCTCGTTTCCCAGCAATGACTGGCGATATCGACCTCGATTATACTCCTGGCACATGGAGCTTCTCTCTCACAAGTTCATTGCAGGGAAGAATGTACATCGACTACAACTCTGAGGACGATGGTGCAACATCAAAGATTAAGAAGACAAACACCTTCATGCTCTTCAACTGCCGCGCTGCAAAGCGTTTCGGTTCATGTACTGTTTATGCAGGTGCTAAGAATATCTTCAGCTATATTCAGGACGAGAAACACACAGACGACGCAGCCTTCATGTATGCTCCAGTATA
>ERZ772906.1449-NODE-1449-length-12990-cov-2.282257_pt1 | contig 12990 bp, 8 predicted proteins | sample MGYA00511338_ERZ772906 | MGnify/ENA primary metagenome ERZ772906 (study PRJEB29015, sample SAMEA2738076) | human oral metagenome | biome: human oral; feature: human-associated habitat; material: saliva | place: China | collected 2212 ... | reverse complement strand
CTTCACCCCGCAGTTCTGGCTCAGCGCCGCCGACGACGGCCACCCCCACACCGAGAACCTCGAACAGTTCTCCACCAAGTAGCGCCCAAGCCACCCCGCGACGAAGGAGCCCCACACCATGCCACCTGCCGCCGAGTCCCCATCCGATGCCGACACTGGCGCCGCCGCGCAGACCTCTGCTCGTCAGCACCGTCGCGGATGGTCCAAGCGCCTCACCAGCATCCTGAGCGCGCTTCGGGCCGGTTTCCTGCTCGCATCCGCTACCGCCGTCGGGCTGTACTTCCTGTGGGGTATCGGCCTGTCCCACCTGTTCACTCCGCTGCGCAAGCAGTGCCAGTATCCGGTTCTCATCGCCGTCGGGCTCTGGGCCGCCTGCGCCGCCATCTGCACCAAGAGCTTCAGTGCGCGGGCGGAGCAGAACGTGGGCACCCCCAAGCCGCCGAAGATCCCCCTCATCCTCCTGCCGGCGGGCATCGCGGGCTGCGCGGGCTACACCGTCTGGCGGGTCATCCTGCTGTGGCGTGAGGCCCTGGACGCAGGCTTTCATGTCGGCGAGCTGCTGGCCGTGGCCCTCGGTCTGGCCGCCGCTGGATTGTTGGCGACATGCGACGCCGTTCTCCGGGGGATCCGAGCATGTCGCCCTCGTGAATTGGCCCCCACCAAACGACGCCGTGGCCTGCGCCGTTGGCTCCCGACGCTCAGGCCCGCGACACTCAGCCGGCGTACGGTTGCTGCTGCAGGCGTTCTGATCCTTCTGCCACCTGTTGTCCTGACGGGCATTGCTGCGGTCCCGCACTACCGCGGGGCCGCCCCCGTGCACCACACGACCGCAGCCGCCATCAGCGACTCCCAGCTGCCATCAGCCCCGTCTTCTCTCGGTTCCCAAGCCGCCTGGAGCAAGGACGTCGATGGGATGCTCGACGTCGTCGGGGGCGCCGCGGGCCCCGTGGTCCTGACCACCTCCGGCCTCATGGGGCTCAACCCGAAGGACGGCTCCGTTCGCTGGACGTACCAGCGTGACGACGCCGTGTACTCCGCGCTGGTTTCGGATCGTGCCACGCAATCCTTGGGCGACACCTACCTCATCACCAGCCCCGACCACCGCCATATCGCCCTGCGCCTGAGCGGCCCAGGTTTCATCATCAACGGCGGAAAACAGAATGGCGGCAGCCCGGACCGCCAGGACGTCCAGTCTTACGTCTCCCTGGTGCTCGATTCCGTCACCGGCAAGGTGACTCACGAGCACGTCAGCGCAGGAGGGGCACTCCAGCTCACGGACAGCGCCCTGCTCGATGACACAACCGTCTACTCGCTGGACAAGGACACCAAGCTCTGGGACTTCCAGAGCGCCGGGCTTCAGGTGCCACCCCTCGGACCGGGCGCCTATGTCGGTACGGCCGGGCATGCGTCCTTTCTCATCGAGACCGGCAAGGACCTGCATCTGTCCCTCATCCCGCAGGCACACCCAAACCAGATCACTCCCACTCCCAACCTGCTCGAGAACCATCTCGGGCGGGTGGTGGTCATCGACGGATGGGTCGCTTCCTTCGACAACAATGCGTGGTCACGGGCCACCACCATGACCGAGACCGGCCATGCCTACGCAGCGAGCCTCGACGGCCTGGCCGGCGTGCCAGGTGCCGACACCCAGACCTACGACCTGGGCGTCACGCTGGGCGTCAATGCCCTGGCGTCCTACGCATCAGGAACGCTGGCGATGCTGCCATCGAGCCCACCACCCAACAACGCCGACAGGTTTCCTGACTTCAGAGAGTTCTGGGACGGGGTGCCGTCGGTCGGGCAGGTCTTCGACCCGCACAGCAAGGCAGTGAAACCCGCTCGAGAGTCGGCAGGAATCTCTGGTATCGCCGTCGGCATCACCTCCCGGGCAACAGAGACGAAGCCTGGAGGCCAGATCACCGCCCGCACCCCCGACGGCCACTCCGTCTCCCTGCCCATCGCCCCCGGGACAACCTTCTACGCACCAGGAACGGACGACTCCTCCAACGCGAAACTCAACGACTTGGCGGTCGCGCACGCCGGCGGTTCCTACCTGTCGGCAGTGAACACCCCTGGCGTCACACTCGTCACTCTGAACGCCGCACCTCCAGGAGATGGGGCATCACAATACGTCAGGATCTACGGCATCACGGGAGGGAAATGATGGGCAAGCACCCTCGCAACGAACTCACTTTCATACCTCCTGTCGGCGCCACACCACACACGTTCTTCATCGCACTGTGCACCATCGCCGTCACCCTGACGCTTTCCTTGGGCGCCTGCACCCCTCGCAGCTCACACCCCGCTCACGAGTCTCTCGCGATCACCTCGCGCACCCTGAAGAACATCGATGAGCTCGATACGCCATCCACCCCCACCAACGGTGGGACGCATGTTTCAACAGCCCTGAAAAACAACATTCTCACGGTCGCGAGCATCAACTCCACAGAGCACACACCTCAGTGGGCTCTCGACATCAGCCTGACCAACGCCTCTGACAGCAGCATCTCGTGGCCGGGCGATTCAGATCACGACCTGGCAGGGCGATTGAGTGCAACAACAGTTGGCGCACTCGTCGTGAGTCCTAACGGGAACTATGTCTCCCTCGCGTTACAGGTGACTCGGAAGCAGGAGGAGGCGCGGCTCACCGATCAGTCGAGCACTGTGGAACTGGCCTCCCAGCAGCGCGGTTACGTCGTCGTTCTTGATGCCAGGACCGGGAAGACCGTCCTCACCCGGGAGATCTCCGGTTTTATCCTGGCGCAGGCCCTCACCAACGATCACCTCGCCGTCGAGACCGCTCGCGCCTACTTTCCCGCTGGAGAGGGCAAAGGCACCATCACCGCCTTCCCACTTTCCGGCTCTGCCTCCCCCACCTCGATTCCCACCGATCAGTGGCTCGTGGGAGCCGGCCAGGACTCCCTGCTCCTGTCGCCGCAGCCGCTTTACCCCAGAATGTGCAGCAGCCCCTGCGGCCCCTTCACCCTGACGCGCATCAGCACGAATGGTCACAAACTGGCTACCATCACGCATGCAGACAGGGTCTACCGCGGCGGCTGGGTCGAGAGGTACAAGGAGCCCGCCCCAGACGGAGAGGCGTCTGCGCAGGCAGCACGGGAGGTGGTCGATGTCGACACCGGTGCCGCCACCGACCTCAACGGCGACCAGGCCGAGGAGACAGGGCTGTCCACTGGTCCAGGGCTTCTCGTGACGAGGAGAACCGATCCCGACAAGCAGAGCTCGCCGTCGGTGCCGGTTGCCTGGCTCAGCGCCGCCGACGACGGCCACCCCCACACCGAGAACCTCGAGCAGTTCACCAGCAAGTAGCGGCCCGGAAGACACCACGATGACCGATCAGCGCCCCGGAGAGGACGCGGAGCCTCTCGCGGCTCCCACTCCCCTCACCCCAGAGAATCCCTACTCCTCGCTATCAGCCCTTGCCCGCCGTCGGCGTCCCCGCACGCCCCAGGAGCGCCGTCAGGTCTGGTCGCGGCGGATCGAGGGCCTCTTCTGGGCGCTGAAGGTCGGCTCAGTGCTCACCGTCCTCGTGGCGGCCGGCCTCTACCTGGCATGGCGCGCTGATCTGACGATGCGGTGGGTGCTCCTCTACCTCGGTCTCGCGCCGCTGGTCACGGCGCTCGTCCTGTGGGGGATCGGCATTCTCGCCTGGCAGGAGCGTGCCGAGTACTGGGTCGACTGGCGGCATCGGGCGAGGACCTGCTGGCGCATCATCAAGCGGCTCCTGCCCGTTGCCGGGGTGGCCGCCTGCGGCCTGCTCAGCGCCGGAGGCGCGCTCGGTCTGTGGCACGACATGTTCATGCCGCTGGACGCCAGCGCCGGCGAGCTGCTCGCCTTCGCGATGGCGGCCCTGGGGCTGGGCTCCTTCTTCGCCTTCGATCTTCTCCACCGCGTCACCCGCTCCTTCTTCCCCGAGGTCGCACAGGCCTCCTCGCTCCGTTCACGGCTGCGTGCCAGGTCCGCTCGTCTCTTTCTACCCGCCCACCTCCGGGGCACCGGCTCCTGGAGCTCACGCATCGTTCTGGTGGTGATCCTCCTGGCCCCGGCCCTCGTGCTCAGCGCAAGCGCCTACCTCGCCCACAACTGGGACCGGCCCCGCCCGATCCCTGTGGCCGCCCCCGCCACCTTGCCCACCTACCCGATCTCCTTCCCGTCTCAGGTGACCTGGACCCACGACATCCCCTCCGCGCTGGACGTGAACGCAGGGGCCGCCGGACCCCTCGTCCTCACCGATGACAGTCTCATCAGCCTGGATCCCTCCACCGGGAAGATCCGCTGGGACTACCACCGCCAAGGCAAGAAGTTCGCCCAGTACGGGGGAAGTGTCAACGGCGTCCTTGGTGAGCGCCCGTATCTCATCACCAGCCCGGACAGGCGCCACGTCGCCCTGACGCTCGGGGAGCTGGAGTTCCAGGGCAAGAGCTCCGGCGGCGATCTCGGTGTGAAGCAGGCCCTCACCGTCGTTCTGGACACCGTGACTGGACGCGTCACCAACGAGCACCTCCACGACGGCAAGGCCGTCCAACTCACCGACTCCGTGCTCCTGACCGGCAGCACCGTCTACTCGCTGGCTGACGACTCCGTCCTGTGGCGGCTGAGCGACGTCGACCTCGACCTCTCCGAGGAAGGCTCCACGTACACAGGCACAGCGGGGCACGCCAGCCTCATTCTCGCGGAGAAAATCCCCGGTAGCCCCAACGGGATCGGCCTTTTCACACTCGTCCCGGATACCAACCCCCGCGGTGTCGTCAGGGACGTTCCGGCCGCCTACGCCAATCGGGAGCTGCTCATCATCGAGGGCTGGACAGTCACCTACCCCGAGGCCACCCAGGATGAGTTCGACGATGTCGATTGGAACTACTCGAAGGCTCACCGCGCCCAGGCCGTCTCCCTTGACGCCCTGGCGAAGGTGCCCGGCGCAGACACCCATGCCTACGACCTGGGCCAGACCCTCGGCATCGCCCCAATGGCGTCCTTTCTCTCCGGGAGACTGGCCGTCCTGCCGGAGACCGCACCCGACCCGGTCGAACCGAACGCAATCCCCGGCCCCGATGGCTGGAAGGACCAGTCCACGGTCGCCACCACCTTCAACCCCAGGACACGCGCCGTGCTGGCAGCCCCCCAGGATCCGGGGCTCGTCACCGCGGTCGGGATCACCCGCGCCGACGACGGACAAGGACGCATCAGCCTTCAGTCGGGAGACAAGTCGAAAGCCACCTCCATCCCCCTGGAGAACGGCACAGTCCCCTTCGTTCCAGGAGCACGCGGCCGCAACGGCGGCGTTCACGACTTTCCCGTCAACATGCTAGGAGGCAACGACGGCATCAGCGCACTCAGCGCGCCGGGCGTCACCATCGTGCTTCTGCACCCCACCGACGAGAGTCAGACCACCGGTACACGCCTTCGTCTCTACGGACTGGCATGGTTGTGACAGCTTGGTTCGGCCCCGTTGTGACCGCCTGATCTGGCCCCGCGTGCGACTTGCCGGGGTGTTGACGGTCTGAACTGGCCCCACCCCTTCACGCTGGTCCCCATCACTGGGAACCAGTCGCGAGGGCAAGGGAGCCAAGATGGGATCACGAGTGCAGCTGTACGCCGACATCCGCCACGACGCGCGAGTCGATGGCCTGTCCATCCGCGAGCTCGCCCGCAAACACGGAGTCCACCGCCGCACCGTCCGCCAGGCACTCGCCGCAGCCGAACCCCCACCCCGCAAGAAACCGGTCCGCACAGCACCGCGCCTGGACCCGTACAAGCCGGCGATCGACGAGATGCTCACCTATGACCTGACCGCGCCGCGCAAGCAGCGCCATACCGCGACCAGGATCCTGGCCCGGCTGCGCGACGAGCACGGCGCCACCGACCTGTCCTACTCCACGGTGCGGGACTACGTCCGGGTCAGGCGCGCGCAGATCGATCTGGAGGCCGGGCGCCGGGTGGAGGCGATGGTGCCGCAGGACCACGCCCCCGGCGCGGAGGCCGAGGTCGACTTCGGCGAGGTCTACGTCATCCTGGACGGTGTCAAGACCAAGTGCCACATGTTCGTCTACCGCCTGTCCCACTCCGGCAAGGCCATCCACCGCGTCTACCCGACCGGCGGACAGGAGGCCTTCCTCGAAGGACACATCGAGGCCTTCCACGCCCTGGGCGGCATCCCCACCCGCCACATCCGCTACGACAACCTCACCTCCGCCGTCGTCCAGGTCATCCACGGCGGCGACCGGCTACGCGACGAGAACGAACGCTGAGTGCTGTTCCGCTCCCACTACGGCTTCGACGCGTTCTACTGCCAGCCCGGCATCGACGGCGCCCACGAGAAAGGCGGCGTCGAGGGCGAGGTCGGATGGTTCCGCCGCAACCACCTCACCCCCATGCCCGAAGTCGCCACCCTGGACGAACTCAACGACAAGATCCGCGCCTGGGAGCACGACGACAACACCCGCCGCATCACCGGCCACGCCAACACGATCGGGCAGGACCACCACGCCGAGCTGCCCCACCTGGCACCGTTGCCGGCCGACGACTTCGACCCCGGCCTGATCCTCCACCCCCGCGTCGACCGCTCCGCCCTGATCACCGTCCGCATGGTCAAGTACTCCGTCCCCGCGCACCTCATCGGCCAACGCGTCCGCGTGTCCCTGCGGGCCTCGTGCGTGCTCGTGTTCGAGGGCCGCACCGTCCTCGCCACCCACCCTCGCCTCGGCACCCGTGGCGTGACCCGGGTCGAGCTGGACCACTACCTCGAAGTGCTGCGGCACAAGCCCGGCGCGTTCCCCGGCTCCACCGCCCTCGCGCAGGCCCGCGCCGCCGGAGCATTCACCGCGGCCCACGACGCGTTCTGGGCCGCGGCCCGCAAGACCAGCGGCGACGTGGCCGGGACCCAAGCGTTGATCGACGTGCTCCTGCTCCACCGATCCCTCCCGTCCGACGCGGTGATCGCCGGCATCACCTCGGCCCTGTCGGTGGGCGCGATCAGCCCCGACGTCGTCGCCGTCGAAGCCCGCCGCCATGCCACCACCCACACACCCGCCCCAGCCAGCCAGACCAGGGGCGGGACGGTCGTAAACCTGCCACCCCGACGCCCCACCAACCCGCACCAGGTCATCGCGCACCTGCCCGAAGACACCCGGCCCCTGCCCACCGTCACCGCCTACGACGAACTCCTGTGCCGACGCCAACCCGATCCCGCCCCGGCCCCCGCCGAGACTCACCACCACACCCCGACAGGAACCCCATAACCACCACCAGCACCAGCCGTCCCGAGAGCCTTCGCCGTGACGGCCGCCACCAAGGAACAACTCACCTACCAGGGCTTCCTCGCCGAACTCCTCCTGGCCGAGGTCGACGACCGCGACCGCCGCTCCACCCTGCGTCGCATCAAGAGCGCCGGCTTCCCCCGCGAGAAATGGCTCGCCGACTTCGACTTCACCGCGAACCCCAACATCAACCCCGCCACCATCAACGAGCTCGCCACCGGCGACTGGATCCGCCGCGGCGACCCGCTGTGCCTGATCGGGGACTCCGGCACCGGCAAGTCCCACCTGCTCATCGCGCTCGGCACCGCCGCCGCCGCCGAGCAGGGCTACCGCGTCCGATACACCCTCGCCACCCGGCTCGTGAACGAGCTCGTCGAAGCCGCCGACGAGAAACAACTCACCAAGACCATCAACCGCTACGGCCGCGTCGACCTCCTCGTGATTGACGAGCTCGGCTACCTGGAACTCGACCGGCGAGGCGCCGAACTGCTGTTCCAGGTCCTCACCGAACGAGAGGAGAAGAACGCCATCGCGATCGCCTCCAACCAGTCCTTCTCCGCCTGGACCGACACCTTCACCGACCCCCGCCTGTGCGCAGCAATCGTCGACCGCCTCACCTACTACGCCACCATCATCGAAACCGGCACAAACTCCTACCGCCTCGCCCACACCCGAGCCCGGGCATCTGTGATGGGGTGAACAACGACCGGCTGGGCTCTTGGGGTCAGCGGTGACGGCGCAACCGCAGCGAGTTGGTGATCACGCTGACCGAGCTGAGGGCCATGGCGGCGGCCGCGATGACGGGCGACAGCAGCCAGCCAAAGGCCGGGTAGAGGGCGCCGGCGGCCAGCGGGATACCGAACACGTTGTACACGAACGCGAAGACCAGGTTCTGGCGGATGTTGCGCATCGTGTCGACCGACAGGTCGCGGGCCTTGACCAGGGCGGCCAAGTCACCGCCGAGCAGGGTCACGTCGGCGCTCTCGATGGCCACGTCGGTGCCGGTGCCCATGGCCACACCCACGTCGGCCACGGCGAGGGCGGGGGCGTCGTTGACGCCGTCGCCGGCCATAACGACCGTGTGGCCCTGGGCCTGCAGGGCCTGCACGTGGCCGTGCTTCTGGTCGGGCAGGACGTCGGCGACGACCTGGTCGATGCGCAGCTCGTCGGCGATGGCCCGGGCGGTGGTGGCATTGTCGCCGGTGAGCATGACAACCTTCATCCCGCGCCGACGCAGGTCCTCGATCGCGCCGGCGGTGGTCGCCTTGAGCGGGTCGGCGATAGCCAGCACACTGGCGGGCCTGCCATCGACGGCCACGACGATCGCGGTCGCGCCACGGCGACGGTAGGCCTCCACCACGGCGTCCAGGGCATGGGTGTCGACGTGCTGGCTGCCCAGGAAGGCGGGGCTGCCGACGAGCACGTGCTGACCGTCGACGGTGGCGCTGACACCGCCACCCGGGTGGGCGGCGAAATCGCTGGCCGCCGGCACCGTGCGTCCCGTCTGGCGGGCAGCATCGACCACCGCCCTGGCGAGGGGGTGTTCGGAGCCGGCCTCCACAGCCGCGGCGAGCAGCAGTGTCCGGGCATCCTCGTGGCCGTCGACGCCCTGCTGGTCGACCAGGCTGGGGCGGCCCTGGGTGAGGGTACCGGTCTTGTCGACGACGACGGTGTCGACCTTCTGCAGTCGTTCGAGGGCCTCGGCGTTCTTGACCAGCACGCCCTCGCTGGCGCCGCGCCCGACCCCGACCATGATCGACATTGGCGTGGCCAGACCCAGCGCACACGGGCAGGCGATGATCAGCACGCTGACGGCGGCCACGATCGCGAACGGCAGCCGCGGCTGCGGCCCGATCGCCAGCCACAACCCGAAGGTGGCCAGGGCGACGGCAATCACGACCGGCACGAACACCGCCGAGATCTTGTCGACCAGTCCCTGGATCGGAGCACGGGACCGCTGCGCCTGGGAGACCAGGTCGACGATCCGGGCCAGGGTCGAGTCGGCGCCCAGGCCAGTGGCCTCCACCACCAGGCTGCCGCCCTGGATGATCGTGCCGCCGATGACCCGGTCACCGGGGCTCTTGTCGACCGGAACCGGCTCGCCGGTGATCATCGACTCGTCCACATACGCGTGACCATCGACCACGGTGCCGTCGGCCGGCACCTTCTCGCCCGGCCGCACCCGGCACCGATCGCCCAGCTGCAGTTCGGCGGCCGGCACGTCGGTCTCGGTGCCGTCGGCCCCGATGCGGTGCGCGGTGGCCGGTGACAGGTCGAGCAGGGTGCGGATCGCACCGGAGGTCTGGTCGCGGGCCCGCAGCTCGAGGACCTGGCCGAGCAGCACCAGGGTGATGATGACTGCCGCGGCCTCGAAGTAGGTGCCGACCCGGCCGTCCATCGCCCGCATCCCGGACGGGAACAACCCCGGCGCCAGCACCGCGACCACGCTGTACAGCCACGCGGCACCGACACCCAACGACACCAGGGTGAACATGTTCAGGTGACGGCTGACCACCGACTTCGCGCCGCGCACGAAGAACGGCCACCCAGCCCACCACACCACCGGCGTCGACAGGGCCAGCTCGAGCCACGGCGCGACGCTGCCGGGCAGCGCACGCCCCAGCACCATGGGAACCATCACCATCGCCACCAGCGGCACGCTCAGCACCGCCGCCACCCGGAACCGGCGACGCATGTCGACGAGCTCCTGGTTCGGGCCGTCGTCGAGCCCGGCCGAGACCCGCTCCAGCGCCATGCCACAGATCGGGCAGTCACCGGGGCCGTCGCTGCGGACCTCGGGGTGCATCGGGCAGGTCCAGTCCCCTGCAGCGACCGCACCGGCCACCACCGCCGGCTCGCCGGTGGGGTGCTGGTGGTCGTGGTGCTGTGCGGCCGGCGCGTCCCCACCGTCGGCGGGTTGCAGGAACATCCCGCACTTGGGGCAGCGTCCCGGGTGGTCGCTGGTCACCTCGGGGTGCATCGGGCAGAGCCACGTGCCCTTGTCGTGGGTGTCGTGCTGCTGGGCATGTCCGTTCTGGCGGCCGTGTCCGTGCTGGTGGGAGTTGCCGTGCTGGTGGGTGGTGCTGGTGGGGGCCTCGCCGAAGGAGCGGGGGGCCTGGTCGGGGCTCGTGTACATGGCGTGTCCTTGTCTGCTCGGGGAAGGGGTTTTCCTTCCACTTCCACGGTGACGGGGCGAGGTCAATGAGCTCGCGAGGTTTGGTGAAGGTCTGGTCAAGCTCTGCAGACGGCGATGGTGAGGCTGCCGCAAGGGGGCAGCCGCGCCATCAGGGCAGGCGTGGGTGGCCGACATCGGCCGGGAGATGTCAGTAGCGCAGGGTCGTCATCATGCCGAGTTCGGCGTGGTAGATGTTGTGGCAGTGCAGCATCCAGGTGCCGGGGTTGTCGGCCTGCAGGTCGGCCTCGACGGTCTCCATGGGGCGGATCAGGACGGTGTCCTTGCGCAGCCCGTCGCTGCCGGGCAGGGCCCAAGTGTGGCCGTGGATGTGCATGGGGTGGGCCATCATCGTCATGTTCGTCATCCGCAGCCGCACGCGCTGGCCGCGGCTGAGCGCCAGAGGGGTGTCCTCGCCGAAGCGTTTGCCGTTGAGGCCCCACGCGTAGGGCTTCATCTGGCCGTTGAGTGCCACGTCGAGGGTGGTGTCGGGCTTGCGGTCGGGCAGTCGGGCGCTGTCGGCGGGCTTGAGCTGGGTGGTCAGCAGGGCCTTGCCGTCGAGTTCTGCGATGCGGGTGTCCGGGGCCGGGACGTTGCCGGAGCCGGTGCGCACGATGGCGCGGGCCGGGGTGCCCTTCTTGCCCTCGGGCGCGGCCTGCAGCACGAACACGCCGTCGCCGAGGGTGATGGTCGCATCCAGTCGTTCTCCCATCGCGAGGTAGACGGCGCTGGCCTGGGTGGGGGTCACAGGGAACCCGTCGGTGTGGGTGACGGTGAGTCGATGGCCCTGCAGGGCGAGCTTGAAGATGGTGTCGGAGGAGGCGTTGACGACGCGCAGTCGTACCTTCTGCCCGGGCTTGGCGGTCAGGGTGCGGGGCGCGGCGGGGACGCGGCCGTTGACGAGGTAGTGGGGGTAGGTGACGCCCCCGGCGTCACCCAAGGGTGACATGCCGTGGTCCATGCCGCCCATGTCGTGGTTCATGCCGCTGGACACGGTGCCGTTCTGGGCCTTGAACGCGGCGAGGATGTCATCGGGTGAGGTGCCCACGCCATCGGCCCAGTCGTCGAGGGTGATGATCCACTCGTGGTCGTAGCGGCCGGGTTCAGCGGGGTCGTCGATGACCAGCGGCCGGTACAGGCCGCGGTCGATCTGCACCCCGGTGTGGGGGTGGAAGAAGTAGGTGCCGGGGTCGGGGGCGACGAACTGGTAGGTGAAGCTGCTGCCGGCCTCGATGGGTTGCTGGGTGACGCCGGGCACGCCGTCGCTTGGCTGGCGCAGCGCGATGCCGTGCCAGTGGACGGAGGTACTGGTGGGAAGCTTGTTCTCGACGCGGACCTGCAGCAGGTCTCCGGCGCGGGCCCGCAGGACGGGGGCGTCGAGGGTCTCGTCGTAGGCCCAAGTCCTGGCCGTGACGCCGCCCAGATCGAGGGTGACCGGCCGGGGCGTGAGGACGTGGTTGACGGTCTTCGTGCCGGGGGCTGCGACCAGCGGGGTCTGGCTGGGGATCGTCAATGGGGAGTTCGGCGCGGCGGGTGCTGCGGCCGGGGTGTTCTTGGCGCCGCAGGCGCTCAAGGCCCCTGCCGAGGCCAGGCCGAGACCGGTGAACAGCACGTGGCGGCGGGAAAGTGTGTTCATGTCCTTGAGCCTGTCGGGCCCGGATGAAGCCCCCGGCAGGGGTTGGTCAAGATCTGGTCAAGAAGTCACGGTGGGCAGGGTCAGCGCGAAGGTTGCGCCGTGGCCGGGGCCGTCGTCGTCGTGCTCACCGCCGTCGTCGCCCTCGCCGCCCCGCTCATCACGCGGACCCTGGGCGTGGACCCCTACACCTACCACCTCCAGGCCCTGGACCCGAGCGGCCTGCCCCGGGGCGGCTTCGGCGGGATCGGCGCCGACCACCCCTTCGGCGTCGAGCCCCAGACGGGGCGAGACCTGTTCGCCGTCGTCGTGGAGGGAACCCGCACCTCCTTCTCGATCGGCATGGGAGCCGCCGTCCTGTCGATGCTCATCGCCATCAGCCTGGGGCTGAGCGCCGGCTACCTCGGCGGCTGGTGGGACGCCGTCGTCTCGCGCCTGACCGACGTCGCCCTCGGCTTCCCCCACCTGGTGTTCATGATCGCCGTCTCCGCCATCGTCCCCGCCACCGCCCCGCGAGCGGCCGTCATGATCCTCATCATCGGGATCCTCGGCTGGCCCTCGACCGCCCGCGTCCTGCGCTCGCGGACCATGGCCGTGCGCGCCCGAACCTTCGTGGGAGCCTCGCGAGCCATGGGCGCCGGCGGCCTGCACATCATGACCACCCAGGTCCTGCCCAACCTCGTGGCCACCATCATCGTGCTCACCACCATCTCCATCCCCGGCAAGATCACCGCCGAGGCCGCCCTGTCCTTCCTCGGGGTGGGCGTGCCCCCACCGACACCGTCCTGGGGCCGCTCCATCGGCTCGGCCATCACCTGGGTCGCCACCGACCCCTGGTACCTCGTCTTCCCCGGTGCCGCCCTGTTCCTGGTGACCCTGGCCTTCAACCTCTTCGGCGACGGCCTGCGCGA
>ERZ772906.1447-NODE-1447-length-12993-cov-3.196089_pt1 | contig 12993 bp, 6 predicted proteins | sample MGYA00511338_ERZ772906 | MGnify/ENA primary metagenome ERZ772906 (study PRJEB29015, sample SAMEA2738076) | human oral metagenome | biome: human oral; feature: human-associated habitat; material: saliva | place: China | collected 2212 ... | reverse complement strand
CGGGGGAGCGAGGCGCGGCCCGGCGGGGAGATCGACGTCGTGCTCCTCTGCGCGCGTCTGGACACTGACGCAACGCTGGAGCTGAGCGGAACGGTGACGCCGGCCCCGGATGGGCTGGATATCGTCCTGGGCGGCAGGGGCGCCGAGGCTTGGGCGATGACGGTGCCGGCCGTCCTGGCCCCTGGCGGCGGCTGGTTGGCAAGCATCGATCTGGCTGATCCCGACGTCGAGCTGGCGACCTACCCGCTGAGCTGGAGCACCGTATCGCAGGACGAGCCCGGCAACCGGATCAAGGGAGCCTGCCTGGCCGGAGAAGGGATCGACGGTCCGGCCACCGAGGTTCCCATCGCCGCGGCGCCCACTAGCTGCGCGGCGGAACCCGATAGCGACGTCACCGGGGCGGATGCCGGGCGCCCGGCGCGCCGCGCGCGGATCCTCACCCGCACGGACGGCTCCGTGGCCGTTGCTGTCATCCCTCCGCTGACTCCTGGCGAGCGCTCACGACGGGGCCACCGGCTCCTCATCGAGCGCGAGGCGGGCCCCCTGAGACCGGGAGTGTTCCTGGAGTCCTTCGGTGGCCGCAGCGGGGGAGACAACCCGGCCGCCATCTGCGAGGACCTGGCGGCCCACGGCGTGGGAGCGCCCCTGTGGTGGTCGGTTGTCGACGGGACGGTTCGCGTGCCGGCGGGCGCGCGCCCCGTCGTCGTCGGATCCCCGCAGTGGGTGGAGGCGCTGCGCACCTCACGTGTCATCGTCACCAACGACCACCTCCCCTCCTGGTTCTCCAAGCGTGGGGGCCAGTACCTGCTCCAGACCTGGCACGGCACTCCGATCAAGAAACTGTTGCACGACGCGCCGAGAGCCGTCACCCTGAGATACCGGCGACTCATGGACCGCCAGGTTCCCCAGTGGGACCTGCTGCTCGCCCAGAGCCCGCAGGCCGGTCGGCGCCTTCAGCAGGCGCTGGGATATCACGGGCCGGTTCGGGTCGGGGAGTACCCCCGCAACGTGAGGCTGCTCGGAGGCGCCCAACTGCGAAGGCGGGTGCGCCACGAGCTCGGTATCGGTTTGGGGCGGCCGGTCGTTCTTTACGCCCCGACCTGGCGCGAGAGCCTGCGGCCTGCGACGAGCGCAGCCGGATGCGGTGCCGCGGGCGGGCCGCAGGCGGCGGGGGCGCTGGACGGGACGCGTCTGGCTGATCACCTCGGTGCGGCGGTCCTCATACGCAGCCACCACATGAACCGGGCCGCTCGTGTCCGAGGGATGGTCGATGTCAGCGGGTACCCGAGTGTTGAGGAGCTCATGGTGGCAGCCGACGTCCTGGTCTCGGACTACTCGAGCATCTTCTTCGACTTCGCTTTGACCGGGAAACCGGCAGTGGTCTACGCACCCGACCTGGCCTCCTACCGAGATGTCGAAAGGGGCCTGTACGGTGACTGGCCCCTGGGCTCGGGACTGCCGGTCGCCGTCGACCACGATGAGCTCACATCCCACCTGCAGCGGCTCCTCGGCGACATCGACGTCGCTGAGGGGTGCCACTCCCCACTGGAGGTGGAACCCGTGCCGATCCTGGACAACCTCACGTGGATCCGGGGATGGATCGCTCGTTTCCTGAGCTGATAAGCGACCGGAAGGGCGGATGAACATCGCCTCTCAAAAGAACTGGAAAGAATAATTGTGACGAGAGCGTGAGGTGCTCAGAAAAGGTGGGGCAGGCCTCTCTGTGATTTTCAACAGCGAACATCGCATATTTCAGTGATATATCGGTATGGCATCGATTCTATGACATCTTCGATTTTGGTTCTCGGGGTGGGGAATACTCACGGTGGTTTGTCCGGAGTGTTGTTGAGGACGAACCTCGAACGTCCAACCAGGAAGTGACCCCATGAAGCGCGTGATTACCTATGGTACATATGACCTGCTCCACTATGGTCATATTGCATTGCTGAAGCGTGCGCGAGCGCTGGGGGACTTCCTGATGGTGGCGCTGTCCAGTGACGAGTTCAATGCCGGAAAGGGTAAGCAGGCCTACTTCTCCTACGAGGAGCGCAAGGTGATGCTCGAGGCCATCCGGTATGTCGACCTCGTGGTGCCCGAGCAGACCTGGGGTCAGAAGACCGAGGACATCGCCAGGTACGGTATTGATGTCTTCGTCATGGGGGACGACTGGAACGGCGAGTTCGACGACCAGCTCAAGGGGTTGTGTGAGGTCGTCTACCTCCCGCGGACTCCCGAGGTCTCAACGACTCGGATCAAGAGTGATATGCGCCTGGGCTGAGTGGTGCGCTGAGCGGCGGCTCGCTGTTCGGGCTGTATCGAGGGGTGGGCGGAGACCTGGATCGAGGCTCGCTGCATGCTGCGTCAACAGGCGCAGGATTAAATACGCGTAATGTTCATACTGAAATAAGGGTGACCATCATGGGTAAGGATGCTGTTCTCAGAAAAATGGGGCGTGCCGTTTCCGGCCGCCTGCAGCTGCCGGCCACCACCCGGCTGGTGCGCTATGCCGCCGCCAGGGAGTACGAGGACGGTAACCTGGCTGAGGCAAAGCGTCTGTATGAAAAACTCTCTGAGAGCGGCCACGACACGGCCAGCCGGCTGCGGTTGGGAGTCATCGCTGAGCGTCAGGAACGGTTCGAGGCGGCCTTGAGGACCTACACCGAGGTGGCCGACCGCGACCCCTCCTGCGGAGAGGCCTTCTACCGTGCCGGCTGCCTCCTCAAGCGTCAGGACGATCCGGAGGGCGCCTCCGTCTTCTTCTCGCGGGCCCTCTCCTCGGGGGTGCGGGACCGGCGCTACTCGGAGAATCTGCTCGCCTGCCTGCCCGCGAGCACCCCGCAGTGGCAGCGCCTGGAGGTTCTGCTCTCCGGACTGCCGGAGCACGAGAACGACGCCGCCTGGCTGCGCAAGCTCCTTCAGGCTCAGCTTCACCTGGGGCTCAACGGGCCGGCCAGGTGCACCCTGGACGCCCTGGCCGACATCGATGAGCTCAGCGCGCAGGAGCTCTTCGAGCAGGGGGTCATCGCCCACCGTGAGGGTGATCGGGCCTCCGCCGCCACCAGCTTCGCCGCCGCCTGCAAGGCCGCCGGAGGAAAGGCCTGCAGCAAGGGACCGGCCCAGTTCGCGTGCTCCCGGGGAGACTGGAGGCTGGCGGCCGAGCTCTTCGAGATCTACCCGGGAGAGGGGCTGTCCAGGGTGGAGCTGGCCTACTGCCTGGACCGTCTGCGCGAGCACGAGCGGGCACAAGGACAGTACGCCCTGGCCGCCTCACTGGACACCGGCAACGGGAACACTCTTTACAAGCTGGGACTCGCCTCGGAACGTGTCGGCGACCTCGCCACCGCGGAGCGCTCGTACCAGGAGGCCTTGCGGACGCTCAAGAAGCCCGCACGCAGCTGGTGGAACTATCGCCGTGGGGTCTGCCTGGCGAGGCTGGGACGCCACGACGAGGCGCTGGCCTCCTTCTGGGCCTACCTGGGACCGGCCCCGCGCGGGCTGGCATCGGTGTCCAAGCAGGTGGCCAGCACGGGCTTCCTCGACCTGGTCCGCGCGAAGAGCACGCCTCCACCTCGGCAGCGGCCGGAGGACCTGGTCGAGTCCACCATCGGCGACGTCATGCTCGGCCTTCACGAGGCTCTCAGCTCCCACAACTCTACGGATGATCCCGGTGCCGGTAAGGCGATCCCGTCCGCCGCAGCGGGTCAGGCCGCTCAGTCCATCCGGCATGTCCTCCCGCTGGTTCTCAAGGGGGACCGGAACCACCGCCTGGTCCTGGCCCAGCTGGCCCAGGACGCCGGGCAGGTGGAGCTCGCCTGCGAGATCCTCGAGCAGGCCGAGGAGTTCGGCTGCAAGGACGGGCTGGACCCACGGGCCTATGGACGCACCGCGACAGCCGCCCGCAACATCCGCTACGCCGAGGCCCTGGAGGTCCTTCCCGTCAGCCCCCACCTGGTGCTGTGGGAGTCCAACCACGGCACCTCGATCGGCTGCCACCCCCTGGCCATCTTCCGCTGGATGGTGGACCGGCCGGAGTACTCCCACCTGTTGCACGTGTGGGCCGTCAATGACCTGGGCGCCATCCCCGCGGATCTGCTGGGGCGTCGCAACGTCGTCTTCGTCCCCCTGCACAGCACCGAGTACATGCAGTACCTCGCCACCGCCGGGTACCTCGTCAACAACGTCTCCTTCGCCCCCTACTTCGTGCGCCGCCGCGAGCAGCGCTACCTCAACACCTGGCACGGCACCCCCTTCAAGACCCTGGGACGGTCCATGCGGGGAGGTCTGCTCGACTACGAGAACCTGCAGCGCAACTTCCAGCTGAGCACCACGCTCATGGCGCCCAATGAGCTCACCCGATGGGCGCTGGTCGAGGACCACGATCTGCTCGACGTCTACCGGGGCCGCACCATCATCACCGGTTCCCCCCCGTCTGGACACCTCGCTGACGACGAGCGCTCAGGACCGCAAGGCGCTGCGGGGGCGCCTGGGACTGGCTGAGGACGATGAGCGCCGTCTGGTCCTGTTCGCCCCCACCTGGCGCGGCGGCGTCAGCAAGCGGGAGCTGGACCGCGAGGCCCTGCTCGCCGACCTGACCGCCATGGCCTCCCGCGACGACGTGCTCGTGGTCTACCGGGCCCACCGCCTCTCCGAGAAGCTTCTGACCGGCGTCGATCTCCCAGTGAGCGTGGTGCCCAAGGATATCGACACCAATGAGCTGTTGGCCGCCGTCGACGTCCTGGTGACCGACTACTCCTCGATCCTCTTCGACTTCCTCCCCCAGAAGCGCCCCATCGTGCTCTATATGCACGACATCGAGGACTACAGAGCCGAGCGGGGCCTGTACCTGGATCCTGAGGAGGTCCCCGGGCTGGCCTGCTACGACCGCGGCGAGCTGGCCTCGGCCATCGGACGTGCCCTGGTCGGCGAGGGGATCGCGGATGAGGAGGCCCTGGCCCGATACTGTCCCTACGAGGACGGGCGGGCCTCGGCGCGGCTGGCCCGATTCTTCTTCGATGACGACAACGATCTCGGACCGCGGGCGATCATCAGGGACCACGCCCTTGACCCCGCGCTCGGCGACGGTGCCCGCAAGCGCCGGACACTCCTGTTCCACGCCTCCATGATCCCCAACGGGATCGCCTCTGCCTTCCTTGCGCTCCTGGAGGCACTCGATCCCTCGCTCTACTCGGTGAACCTCATCGTCGAGCCCTCCGTCCTGCGCAGCAACGAGGACCGTCAGGAGATCTTCCGACGCCTGCCCCGCCACGTCCATGTCATCTGCAAGCCCGGGGCCGCGCCCTGGCGGATCCACGAACGGGCCTGCGTCAACGACTTCGCCCGCCACTCCGACGCCTTCACCTCGCAGAGCTTCTGGGACTGCTACTGGGCCTACTACGAGCGCGAGACGCGCCGCATCCTGGGCGACTTCGTGCCCGACGCCGCCATCGAGTACGACGGCTACGCCGAGACCTGGGTGTCGCTCATCGCGGCCTGGGGGCGTCGAGGATCGCGCACCTCCTGCTACCAGCACAACCAGATGGACAACGAGTACCGGGACAAGTACCCGGGCCTCAGGCGCGTCTTCGCCCTCTACGGAGATGTCGACGCCGTCGTCGCCGTCAGCCCGGGACTGGCCCGCCACAACCGCACCGGGCTGGCCGGGCTGGGCATCAGCCTCTCCCAGCGACAGCTCTCGGCCCGCAACCTCCTCGACATCGAGCGGGTGCGCCTCGGGGCGCAGGCGCCCGCCCCCGACGCCTTCACCGAGCTGAAGAACGAGCACGACATCGTCCTTGCCACCATGGGGCGGATGTCGATGGAGAAGAACCAGGCGGCTCTCATCGAGGCGCTCGCCCTTCTGCGCGAGCAGGACGGCACCCAGGGCGGCACCGCTCAGGGGCTGAGCATCGGCCTGGCGATCGTCGGTTCCGGGGTGCTCGAGGGGACGTTGCGGGCCAGGATCGACTCTCTGGGCCTGTCCGGGCACGTCACGCTGCTGGGACAGATGGACAACCCGTTCCCGGTCCTGGGCGGAGCCGACCTGTTCGTCCTGCCCTCCCTGCACGAGGGGCAGCCGGTCACCCTGCTGGAGGCGATGACGCTGGGAACCGGGGTCGTGGCCTCCGACCTTCCGGGCAACCGGGAGCTGATCGACCTCGGATACGGGGTTCTGAGCGGCACCTCTCCCCAGGACATCGCCCAGGCGATCCGCTCGGCACTGGCCGATCCCCGCCTCGCCCACGGAGCCTTCGACGTCACCGAGCACAACGCGCGCTCACTGCGGGACACTCTGGCGGCAGTGCTCGGCCCCGAGGCACTCCAGCAGCAGCCCCAGGGGAAGACGGCTTCCAAGAGGCGGCGGCGCAAGCGGGCGGCCTCGCGAGGGAAGCCCGCATGACGGGCCCCCACGGGTCACAGCCCACAGCGGCTCCCCAGGGGGCGGTCTGCACCCCGATGCCGGCCGGCAAACCCTCGGCGCAGCTGGAGGAGGTCCTCCAGCTCGTCCTCCAAGGGCTGTCCCGTGGGGAGGAGCCTGGAGCAGCGCCCCGTGTCGCCGTACTCCTGGACCGCCCTCAGCCCCACCTGAGTAACTGGCTCGGGGCGGCGCTGGGAGCGCGCGAGCTGATCGTCTGCTCAATGCGGGACGAGCAGGACGAGCAGGACGGGTGCCCGGAGGCGGAACCAGTGGAGTACTCCGGTCTCATCGGTTTGGCCCGAGTGGTTGGCTTCACGAACCAGGTCGACCTGCACCAGGCCCTGGCCACTCACGGCCGGTTCGACGTCCTCGTGGACGCACTCACCCACAGCCCGGGCATGCGCGCCACGTCCGCCCAGCTGTTCATCGGTATTGTCCGCGACGGCGGGTATTACGTCGCCATCGATGGTGCGGCGCTGGGCGAGAGCCTCAACACCGCTGGGCTCATCACCCGGGCCTCGCGCAGCCTCGCCGGTCTGCACGGAGCCGCGGGGGAGCTGAGTGGGGACGAACGGTCCTACGGTGAGCAGGTGGCCGCACTGACCGTCCTCGACGGCGGTGTCGTGCTGCGTAAACGAGGAGACGGATTCGTCAAGCTCCGATACGCCGAGACCCCGCCGATCCTGTCCGCCCGCTACGGCGAGTCCTGGGGGCGGTCACTGGAGACCCTCCCCGCCCGGGTCACCCCGCTGGAGGTCATTGGCGTCACCAACAACCCGGGATTGTGCGCCAAGAGGTTTCCGCGCGAGAACCGCATCCCCGAGACCTCCGTCCTGGAGTACCGGGACGTGTGCGTCGCCCCCCGCCAGGTGCTTGTCAAGGATCATCTCCTGCTGCCCAACACCTTCCGCCTGGCCACGACCAAGCGGCTGGTCAACACGGCGCTGAAGGAACTCAACCACTACTACGCCGCGCCCACGGTTGATACGCAGTCGACTCCCAGGCGTGAAGGAACCTTCTTCTACCTGGACATCGAGTACAACCGGCACTTCGGCCACTTCATGACCGAGGTCGTTCCCCGGCTCTACGCCTGGGAGCTGGCGCGGGCGACGCATCCCGACATCCGGATCCTCACCAACAGCAGGGCCGACCGCGGCCGTCCCCCTGCCTACCAGCGCATCCTCCTGGAGGCTTACGGCATCGACGACGACCTGGTCGAGGTCATCACCTCCCCGGTGAAGGTCGACACCCTCGTGTGCGCCATGCCCCTCATGCAGAATGGGCGATTCGCCGACCCGGCTCTGGCCTCAACCTGCCACCGGCTGCGTGACGGCCTGCTGGAGCGATCAACCCCCAACGACAAGCCCCAGCGCAGGCTCTTCATCTCCCGCAAACCCGACATGTGGCGCGAGTGCCTCAACGGCAGTCAGGTCGAGGAGTGCTTCGCCCGCAGGGGCTTCACCATCATCCGGCCCGAGGGCCATTCCATCGTGGAGCAGGCCCGCATGTTCTACGAGGCCGACGTCGTGGCCGGGTACATCGGCTCGGCCCTGTACAACATCATGTTCGCGCGCCGCCCGATCGACGTCATCGGTTTCATCAACCAGTCCTACCTGGCCACCAACGAGTACTTCATCTGCTCGGTCCTCGGCCACCGCCTGCACCTGTTCTACGGTGATGAGATCACCGATGGCAGGGGAAAGGACTGCGAGGGCCGGGACCTGGGAGTCACCAACCGGGACTACGTCTTCAACATCGAGCGCGACGGCGACCAGCTTGACGAGCTGCTCGACTCCCTGGAGGAGACATGGGGGGAGTCATGAGCTCGCCGGAGACCTGCACCTCGCCTCGGACGGCCCCCGAGCTGCGGCGAGCTCTGTGGCACCTGCGTCACTCAGGGCTGTCGGGGCTGCGTGAGCACCTGCGCCGTCGTCGGGCCACCGCCTGGGCCCGCCCCCGCCGATGGGCCTCCAAGAGACGGGGCCGGACGCTCCTGCCAGACTGGCCGCTGCCCACACCCCAGGAGACCGGGCCCCGTCACGACGTGACCGTCGGGGTGATCGCCGACGAGTTCACGGCGCTCGCCCTGGGCTACGAGTGGCGCTCGGTGCCCCTGACCCCCACCGGCTGGCGCGAGCAGGTCGAGCAGACCCCCATCGACCTGCTCTTCGTGGAGTCCGCCTGGCACGGCAACGACGACGCCTGGCGCTTCCAGGTCATCGGCTCCCAGGGACCCTCGGGCCACCTGAGGGACATGGTTACCGTGCTGCGGGACCGAGGAGTGCCGACGGTCTTCTGGAACAAGGAGGATCCCGCCCACTACGACGAGGCCATCGAGACCGCCCGCCTCTTCGACTGGGTCTTCACCACCGATGAGGCGATGGTGGAGCACTACCGGCGCGACCTGGGACATGACCGCATCGGGATCCTGCCCTTCGCCGCCCAGCCCGCGATCCACAACCCGATCCGCCTGCTGGACGAGGCGGGGCGTCCTGCGCCCCTGAGGGATGTCGCCTTCGCCGGCACCTATTTCGCTCACAAGTACCCCGAGCGGCGCGAGCAGATGGAGATCGTCCTGGGCGGCGCCCACGACGTCGCGGCACGCCTGCCCCGTGGGCTGGACATCTTCTCCCGGTACCTCGGCGGTGACGACACCTACCAGTTCCCACCCCCCTGGGACTCACACGTGCGAGGCAGCCTCACCTACACCCAGATGCTCAGCGCCTACCGCGCCTACGCCGTCTTCCTCAACGTCAGCTCCGTGGTGGACAGCCCCTCCATGCTGCCGCGCCGCGTCATCGAGGTCCTGGCCTGTGGTACTCCCGTGGTGAGCACCCCGACGCCGGCCATCGACCGCCTGCTGCCCGCAGGCGCCCTGGCCAAGGTCACCGACCGCGCCCAGGCAGGGCACACCGTGCGCGCGCTCGTGACCAACCCGGTCCTCGGGGAGTACATGACCTACCTGGCGCAACGGGAGATCTGGAGCCGGCACACCTACAGCCACCGCGTGGAGACCGTGCTACGGGCTGTCGGCATGGGGGAGCGGGTCAGGCGCAGGCCCACCATCGCACCACTGGTGTCCACCATCCGGCCCGAGCAGGTCGACCACGTCCTTGAGACCCTGGCCCGCCAGCAGCAGGTGACGATGGCCCCGGTCATCCTCACCCACGGTTTCACCGCCCCGGCCCGCAGCAGGGCCCGCGCCCGTGAGCTGGGCCTCGAGATCGACTGGGTCACCGCTGAGACCAGCACTCCCTTAGGAGGCTGCTACAACCTCATGCTCTCGCGGGTCGAGGCCGACTACATCGCCAAGATGGACGACGACGACCTCTACGGCGATCACTACCTCTTCGAGTCCCTCGCGGCGGCCGACTACGCTCGTGCCGAGGTCGTGGGCAAGCACGCCCACTACCTGCACCTGACCGGCCCGGACCTGACGGTGCTGCGCTTCGCCGACTGGGAGCACCGCTATACGACTTTCGTCTCCGGGCCGACCCTGGTGGCTCGAGCGGACCTGGCGCGCGAGGTGACTTTTCCCGAGACGACCACCGGTGAGGACACCGGTTTCCTCAGTGACTGCGCACGCGCCGGGGCCCGTATCTATTCGGCCTCCCGGTTCGGGTTCGTCCAACGGAGAGGGACGACTTTCGGACACACCTGGGACATCTCCAACGCGGAGGTGCTGGCTACGTCCACCATTAGTCATTGGGGACCGCCCCACGAAATGGAGATGCCCACCTCATGAACGCCCGCAGCACCGAGACCTTGCACGTCATCATCATCGGTTCCGCAGGTGGTCAGGACACACTCGACTCTCTTGGCCAGGACTCGCCCGAAGGCGGGATCGTCCCCATCGGCTGCCCCGACCCGGCCGGGCTGGACCAGGTCCTACGCCCCCTGGCCGCAGGGACCCGGGTCCTGCTCCTCAAGGCAGGAGACCGCCTCGAGCCGGGCTATCTCACCTCAGTGGCCCAGCACGGCACCAGCAGCGCCGTCGTCCTCACCCCGACCGTGACCATCCGCCCCGACGGCGCCCGGGACGAGCGGCTGCAGTGGCGCTTCAATCACGGCAGCCGCACCGCTGACCTGACCGTCGAGCCCCACATCTTCCCCGACACCGTCAGCGGAGCGGTGCTCACCATCCCCCGCCACGGCCTGCAGGGCTGGGGCGGATCGGGTGCCCTCGACAGCATGGATGACGCCTTCGGCGCTGAGCCCACCACTTCTGATGACGAGAACACCGCCCTGAGCGGGCTCATCGCCCACATCATGGCCACCGGTAACCGGGTGGGTCTCCACGACGGCCCGGCCGTCATCCGCCACACCCCCCAGCCCCCCGGCCCCTGGGACAGGATCGACCACTACCGCCACCTGCTGGGCACGGTGCTGCCGGCGTGGCTGCAGGCAGGAAGCCCCCCACCGGCCTGGGTGCACCAGCTCATCATCCACCGCCTCATCCAGGTCACCGACGCCGACCGCGGGCTGCGCTACCCCTCGGCAGGACTCACGGCCGCCGAGCGTGCCGAGGTGGCCCAGCTGCTGCGTGCTGTCACCCGACGTCTCCCCGCCTCCCAGATCGAGGCGTACTGCTCCACGCCGCTGGCCGTGGGCCGTCGCACCGCCCTGGTCGCCATGGCCGCCGGCCCCATGCCTGCCCCGATCCTGCCCTCGGGACGCAGGTTCCGCAGCGACCAGAAGGCCACCTACTTCTACACCGGTGACATGCCTCAGGAGCAGTGGAAGGTGGATGGCGCCTGGGCCCAGCCGACCTGCGCCAAGACGGTCGATCACCGCTACTTCGACGACGTGGTCCTCCACGAGCGCATCGTCTGGCTGCCCAAGGGCCAGATCACCGCCGTCATCAACGCCCGGGAACTTCCCGTGGCCCCCTACCGGGGCAACCCCAGGCCGCCTCAGACGCCTCCGGGTCGAGGCCGCCCAGGAGCAGTCTCATCCGGGCTGCGCCGGCGCCTGGCCCGGCTCCTGCGTCACAGCCAGACGCAGGAGAACCAGCGGGCCGGCGGCACCTCACCGGTCCCGCAGGCTTCTTCCGCAGCTACCTCCGCGATCTCTTCGGCGCCCACCCCGTACACCGCCTCATCCCCCTCCGACTGGCCCCGCACCTGGCTCTACATGGACCGTCACGACAGCGCAGGTGACAATGCCGAGCCGCTGTATCGCTACGCCCGCACCCACGCCCCCAGCGTCCGGCACATCTTCGTCATTGAACGCACCTGCCCGGACTGGGACCGGCTCGCGCAGGACGGCTTCGTCCTGCTGGACCCGACCGGTCCCGGATTCGACGCCGCCTGGAGCGGTGCCGAGACCATCCTCCTGTCCGATATCGGCGACCCGCTCATCGCGGGCCGGCTCACCGGAGCGGGAGTCGGCCCCGACCAGCGCCTCGTCTTCCTCCAGCACGGCGTGACCATGCGCGACATGTGGCGCTGGTTCAACGGCGCCCGCCTGGACGTCGTCGTGTGCGCCACTGCCGCCGAGCAGGCCGGGCTGACTGCCGACCACACCTCCTACACCCTCACCGACCGAGAGGTCTGGCGCACCGGCTTCCCCCGCCACGACCACCTCCACAGCCTGCTGGGACGCGAGCGCGACAGCATCCTGCTGGCCCCCACCTGGGACCCCGGGGTCTCACGCGCCCTGGAGTGCGACCCCGACGCCGTCGGACTCCTCAGCGCGCTCTACCGGCCCTGGCTCGAGCTGGCCGCGGGCCTGACCCAGGACGGTCACCGCACCGTCCTGTTCGCCCATCCCAAGCTGGTGCTGCACGCACCCGAGTGGTTCAGGGCCCTGGGCGTGCCCGCGGTCACCGGTCGCGACCTGCCCGAGACCCTGGTCCGCTCCTGGGCAGTCGTCTCGGACCGCTCATCCGTCCTCGACGAGGGCATGATCGCCGGCTGCGTCGGCATCGTCTGGGACCCTCGAGGGCGGCCGGACACGGACCGCTACCGCGCCCGTCACGAGGCCATCGGAGCCATCGGCGTCGACACCTCCGCACAGGTGCATCAGGCGGTGGAGGACGTCGTCGCTGGCCGAGTCACCGCCCCCGAGGACCTCATCCTGCTCGACGCCGGAGCCTGCGCCCGCCTGACCGCGCTGCTCCGACGCGACATGATCTGATGCGGGTCCCGCTGGCGGGGACCCCGCGGATGCGCCGCCGCCCGCCCCTGGTCAGCCTCGTCATCCCCGTCTACGGGGTGGCCCCTTACCTGCCCCGCTTCCTGAGCTCGCTCGACGCCCAGGACCACCCGCACGACCGTCTCCAGGTCGTGCTCGTCCTGGACGGGGCCTGCGACGACTCACCGCGGGTCTGCCGGAGCTGGGCGAGGCGAACCGACCTCGACGTCGAGATCGTCGAGACGGACAACGGCGGACAGGGCCGTGCCCGAAACCTCGGGATGGGGCGGGCCCGAGGACAGTGGATCGGCTTCCCCGATCCCGACGACTGGCTCGCCCCCGACTTCCTCACCCGGCTCCTGGCTGCCAGATGCCGCGGCGACGTCCTCCTGGCCGGCCGCACCCTCATCCACCAGGACGGTGCTGAGATCCCCCACCCCCTC
>ERZ772906.1443-NODE-1443-length-13005-cov-5.025869_pt1 | contig 13005 bp, 7 predicted proteins | sample MGYA00511338_ERZ772906 | MGnify/ENA primary metagenome ERZ772906 (study PRJEB29015, sample SAMEA2738076) | human oral metagenome | biome: human oral; feature: human-associated habitat; material: saliva | place: China | collected 2212 ... | reverse complement strand
TATTTCAGCATAGAGCTTGTCAGTACAAGCTCTATGCTGAAATATAGTTTTTAAGGAACGACTACTTAGGCGACGCAACTGAAGTTGTTTTCAAGTTCGACTACGAGGGTAATATAAACCTTATGGAGATTGCCGTGAAAAATGCACGACTGTCTGGTTATTTCGACATTCCATCTATCTCTGCGATATTATTTTATAACAACAAGAAACGGGGCATTAGGAAGCGACTTATAAAACAGATATACGACCAATGTGCCAATAACAGAGACGATTTTAAAGACTTTGAACGAATTGTTACAGCGTTTTCGTCGGTGTTTGATGCATTGGAATACGATGTGGACACGAAAGACCAATGTTTGGTTTACTTAGTTACGCTTATGATGGACTACGACGACAAGAACCGGGCAGCTATTATTGAACCTCGTGGCAGCAAGGCTTTCGAATGTCTTGAGTATTTTCTTCGTCAGTTTCCAGATATAGAGAGCCGACTTAAAAAGCACAATTTTTATGATAACAACAAACTGAAAGAACTTGTAGCCTCTATTCGTTCTGTACAGCAAACAGAAGCAGCAAACGGACGCAACAATAAGGTTGCAACACACTTTATATACGACTCTGATGGCTTTTGCAATATGCGCGAAAAAGGCAGCATATCGGCACGAATAATTGGGCGCATACCTTCTGACACTCCCGTGCGTGTATTAGAAGCAGATGGCGAATGGTGGAAAGTATCTACAAACAATTGCAAAACAGGATATGTGCATAAAAGCAGAATTATAAGAGGAAACTAATTGTGCTATATAGCTTGTATTGGAACTTAACGTAAATCGGTCGTTACGATTTCTTTCTGTTGTCAGACAAACAAGAAATCATAATGACCGATTCGTATTTATATAATCCGAACGTTATCGGATAAAGAAATTAAAGATCCTGTACCAAACGGACCGCACAACCCTGATCTGGATCTGTCCAGACTTTGAAGTTAACTCCATCAATAGGATAAGGTGTAATTTTAATATGATAAACCCTTTTCCAAAGATTATAACGTGAGGTCGTTGCATAATTACCATGTATGCCCCATTGTACTAACCTGTTGCTATCACCCGCTCTATAAGCTGAGAATGGGATAAACACAGCACCACTATTTCTAATCTTTTCAAATGTTGTTTCGTTATTATCTGCTCTTGAATTAATACCAAAGGTAACATTAGATTCTTTAAACAATGCTTTAGCCTCTGAATATGGCATATCATCAGGGAAGATAAGAAAACCACGCAACCATACAGGATCGTCAGCACGCTGTTCATATAATGCTTTAATATGACATCTGATCCATTTAGCAGCTTTTACGCCAGATGCTCTCCATGTTCGATTATTAGTTGGCAAAAGAAGATTGCCTTGTGTTGGCATAAGATACTCCCACTCGTCTGAAGTCATGACACGTGTCTCTTGGTTTCCAACTTTCAACTTATGACCATAGTCGTACTTCTTTACTTCTTCATCACTTGTAGCAGAAAATGTATTATTGAGCAATGTTGGATTGTTGAGAGTTCCCCAAGATGGCAAATCGAAAATTCGATACTTTTCAGGAGAAGCATATATTTTACCCTCCACCGTTATAGTTTCAATATCATAAGTTGCATTTTTTCTTGAAGTTTTTGGCATTGCCATCTCCCACTGCTCTGGTGCTAACTGATAGTAGCCTGGGTGCACTGTGTGAGTTCCCTTAATCTTAAGTGGAACAGAATTCTTCCATCTAACGAGCGTGTTAGCTTCAAGAGTCTTGGCTCTCATATCGTATGTATAGGTAGCTATAGGCATTACATATTGCATATTACCATTTGTAATAGCCACTTGCTGGTTGTCACTAACAGAGAACTTAGCCTTAGCATTTCCATAATAAACAAACGATTTGTCTGCATCGTAATTGCGTTCCTCTGGTGCAGCGGTAACTACACTCGTATATGATTCAGAATAATAACCATCGAAAGATGGAGCAACACTACCCGGAACGAAAGTTACATAGAAATCGGTTTTACCATTAAAGAAGATGTTTGTTTCTGCGTCTACCTCTGTACCAATCTCTGAAACACCTGTTACAGCACCAGTGCTCAAGTCTACATTAGCTGAAGCGTAAACACCTTTACCACGAAGACCAACCTTTGTAAGTGGAGTGTTGTCGTTTGCAGTAATAGCAAAGTGAGCCACAGCAAATAAGTTCTTCAATGTAACATTTCCATCGGTAACTGCCTTTCCTTCAGAATTAGTAACAACTTTGCCTGTACCCATTAAAACACAGTTCCTCTTCAAATCCTTAAGTTCGCCTGTCTGCTGAGTGAGGTCGATATTGATGCTACCCGCAGAGAGGTCATCCTCGCTAATTGTTCTGTCGGCACTACCATCGGTTGTTTTACCTACATAGAAAAAGCGGTAAGTGCTATTTTCTGTTATGCGGCTTGCTGGAACCTCGCCTTCAAACTCACCACTGAGACCGTCACGCTTTGTAGACTTCAATGCGAGTTTATGAACAGTTTTCCCACCAGCAGCATCGGTTATAACAAGCATCAATTGGTCTCCAGTTTCCCACTTCCATGGACTTTGATTGCCTTCTTTCTCTACTAATACGGCTCTCGATGTAGTAGCATCGTCTTCTGTACCAGCCGATACAGAGAGCGTTATCATTTGTTCTTTCTGTTCTGGATAATCAACAGCTTCTGAAGAACAAGATGCTGCAAAAATTGATATTGCCATGCAAATAAGTGGCAAAAGAATTCTATTTTTCATTCTTTATATCTTTATTACTATTAAAATGTTTCAGCTAAACTTTACTCAATCTCATACAAAGCAACCACTTTAAATATGAATTTGAGTAGCATTTAAACTATTTGTAAGGTAAGCTAAATGTTAATAAACTCGTTTAATCACCTTGTGGTGCATACCAAGGGTCGCTTGGGTCTTCACTAACATCTTTATTGTCAGTTTCGCCCGATACACTACTCTGTAGCATAGACTCTGGATACAAGCTGAAAATTGTACACGATGGTGTTTGGTAAGTTTCTTTTTTCCCTTTAACAATAGTTTCTAATACCGTTAATCCATTTTCTCTCATATTTTCTCTAATTATATAGTTATATCTTGTGTTGAATAGCATAATTTATAGTGGTATACACAATTTTTTGTGTAATTTTTATAAATAAGCATTAATTTTAATGCAAAATTAGTTATTTATTTTTTATGACACGATACATTTACATTTTTTAATAATTTCGTGAACATATATACAGAGAAAAACTGACAGATATCTAAAACGAACATAATAGAAATCTACAGCAAACCTGATAGATATCTGAAACGAAAGTAACCAACTTTTTCGCTACGAAGTTCGTAACTGCGTTCTTGTTTCTTCTCTTCTTCCATAATGTTCTGCAATCATTGCCAAACAAGATGGACCACAATCCATTGCATTACGTTGTCTGATTATCTTCATTCGTATCTGCAATAAGTTTTTAAAGACGCTGAATTTCACTATTAGTTGTATTACCTTTATATCTCTTACTCTTAATAATGTTGGGTAAGCTATATGAAACTTGTATTGTGAATGTACGAGTTTGATAGTTTCTACTATAATCCATAGAGATATTGTTTCCGTAACAACCTCGTTTTGCATGTAGAGTTGAAAAAATATCTGTACATTCAAAATAGATACTGAGACTTTCTGATAGAAAAGATAAATTTAATGCCAAATCTACATTCCATGCCTGTGGAATTTTGAATAATCCATTTTCGCTTTCACTCTGATAGGAACCATTTACAAAGCACTGAATATTTTTATTTATGTTGATTGCATTATTTGCACTAAAAATGTATCCGTCACCTCTCTTTTTTGTAAAACCTGCAACATTCAACCATTGAGAATGATAGCTCACTTTTAATGAACTTTCTATAATATCTCCCCAATTTATTTGCTGCCCAACCGACAATGAAAGATATTTGTTTGTTCCTGTGTTTTCTGGTCTATATAACATTATATTATCAGAATAAAGCGTAGGAACCTGAATAATTTCATCACGAATCGCCGTATAATTGAGCATCAGTGAGCTATTCAAAAACTTCCCAAGAAAGGATAATTCATGTCGTGTTTCTGGACACAAATCAGGATTACCACTTTCATACAGATAAGGAGAACTATAACTCAACCCTGCACATAACTGGTTATACGTGGGATATTCTGTTTTCAAAGAATAAGATAGTTGAGATTGAAAAGCTCCCTTTGTCATAGTTACAGATGCTGACGGATATAGTTTTGAAATTGAAAAGAGTTTGTTACGTCCTTTCTTTACATCATCTTCTCTATTTATAGACAATGTTTCGTGTCGAAGTCCCAAAGAAAAGGCAAAGTTAGTAATAGCATAATTCAAAGAAGCATACTCAGCATAACGATGTTGGTAAGTTTTAATGTCAAATGGTTTTAAAACAGCATGAGCACTATTAACATTATATGCTTGTAAAACAGATGTATGAGCATAGTCTGCACCTATTTGAAATTTAATAAATTCAGAAATATTATAGCTCCCTAATGCTTGGAAATAACAAAGGAAGTTACTATCTTCCGAACGTGTATCAACATCTGGTTCTACTGTATGATTGGAACTAATTGAAGTCATATTCCTTGAACCAATTCCTCTGTAAATATCTGTATTGAAAAAGAACTCTATTTTTTTATTAGAATAATTGTAAAACAAGTTCCCTACCCACTTATGATTTGGACTTGTTGAATGTGATTTTTGTCCATATTCCACATTATTTATATCATCAGTGTAATGTAATCCATTATCTACATTTGTAGTCCAATTGGAATGTCCATAACTCATAGAGACTCCAAAGCTATTATTTTTATTAGGCGTATATATTAAGCTATTACGAAACTGTAGATTTCTAAATATTTGTTTTTCCGTACTATTGTAATAAACTGATGAAGTATGCTCTTTTCTCATTAGTTGTTCAATCTCAAGGTGTGCAAATGTTGGATCGTAATCATAAACCAATGAAGTTTGTAAACAAAGAGTAGGAGTATTGTACGAGAAATTTCGTTGATTCCATAATTCAGTACGTTCACTGTGAATAATACCACTGGTTAGTTCAAAGCCCATTCCAGTCTGCTTCTTTTTTGTTTTGATTTTTATTACAGCTTTAATATCAGAATCGTACATTATTCCTGGATTAGGAATTACTTCTACCGATTGAAGTTCATTCATTTTTAGTTCCTTCAGCTCTTTCAAATCTTCTATTCGTCGATTATTAATGTAGAAGACAGCTCTTCCTTTACCAACGACAACAAAACTATCACCAGATTTTTCAACAAAAGGCAATTGTGCAATATAATAACTAATATTAGGCAATTGTCTTTGCATTTGAGTGGGAGTAAACTTAATTCCGTTAGTTGTTATTTTATTCGGAGTTTTTCCAGTAATTGCTACTTCCGTTAGTTCCAAAGGCATAGATTCCATTTTAATAATTAATGAATCTGCAAAAGGAGCTTTCAGTAGCACCTTTTCATATCCAATATACTGTGCTCTAATAAGTTTAATTTTCTTTTCTGTAGATAAATGAAACTCGCCAAGACTATCAGATATAACAGTCGCAATAGGTTCTGAGGTCTCTGATGATAAAAACATATCTATATATGCTCCAGATAAAGTATTTCCTTTATCGTCAATGACTTTTCCAGATAGTGAAGAATTGGATTGAGCAAAACACACTCCCGAAGTTCCAAAAAGGACTAATAATATGATTATAATTTTATTTTGTAATATGATCATAGTATTTCTCTAGTATTTTATTTCTCATACCTGGTGCTTTTAAAAGGCATTGACACAGGTTAAATTTTCCTCCTTTATATTTGTTTTTTAATTGGTACCATAAACATTCACCGTTACAAATAGGAAGATAAAAACATTTCTTACAATTAGGAACATTAAAACAAGAGCAACTACTGTGGTAGCGATAGTATAACTGAGGATTTGTTATTACAATCTAATGTAGGAGCAACGACTACGCCTAAGGAACTTTTATCATACTGTGAGGCCTCGCTGATAAATCTCAATTTATCAATAGTCATCATCTTCAGACTCATCGCTCCATTTTCATTAAATTAGGTATTTCCCACTTAATACTTCCCGAAGTAAGTACTTGGTCTGGCTTTTCAGTAGAACTACATTCTACACCAAGTGCACTATAGGTTGCTACAGGATCGTTGTAAAGGTTGGTAAGAAAACTAATGGCTTTTTCGCGTGTCATTTTTTGCTGCGGACGTGCAAATGTATAAATTTGTTCGTAATTTTTACCTTTTCTAATTCCTATTGCTTGCCAACTTGCGCCTTCTAATTCAATTTTCATAATCAATCCAGGTAATCCCATAAAACAATAAGGACCAGCATCGTATGGAAGTTCTTCAGAAAACCATGCAACTACGTTTTTGCCACGATAGGTTGTTGTTGCTTTTGAGCAAACATAACCTAAAATTTTTTGTTTTTCATCTTCGAAGAAACTCCATTGTAATTCATTGGCTGGTTGGATAAACGATATAATTAAATTGTCGAAAGGTACTCGATAACCTATTTCTACTGTCTTTGCTTGTATATTTGTCCAAACTTCGTATGGAATAGTAGGGTTAGAATAGAGCGATACTCCTTTTGCACCTTTAGCAATGAGTGATGTTGCTACAGAATCATTTTGATAGAGTGCTTCGTTACGTGAATAGATATGGTTGCGCCCAATTAATAAAGTTCGTTGTTCTGTATGTGGCTGCGAATTGTTAGCATAAGTCCATGTGAATTGGTAACGCACTTCTAAGAGTACTGTATCAAGCGGTTTTTTATTTTTCATGTTTAATTCCGTAAACGAAGGAGAATTGCCAAACACAAATGCTTGTGAGAAGGAGGTTTCTGACAAACCAATTAGGAAAAGAAATAGAATTCCTCTACGTGCAAGGTTTTTAAAAGAAGGTTTCATATTATCTAATAAGTTTATAGGTTGAACTTTAATGAAAGAATCATACTGCGTGGCACAAGATAGAATGTGTTGCGCTGCTGCTCTTGTGCATTAACTGAAACGATATTCAGTTGTTGTGCGTTGAACAGATTACGAAGGTTTAAACTCCATTCAACTAATTTTGTCTTATAATACAATTTCGCATTTGCGAGAAAAGTATGTGTATGGTCTTGCTGCGAATATAAGGTGTTGCAGGAAATACTCCATTTTCTGAACGTTGCCATTATCTTCCCTATTAACATTGCACGAGTTGTAACAATGTTGGTATTTTTATTGGTGGGTTCTGACATACAGCTTCGGTTGATAAACATCTGAATTTCGGTGAGCAAACCTTTTACAGGCGTAATACCTCCCTTCAGAGAAAAACTGCTTTCATTGATCTGAAAGGGATAACTAATATCATTTAGCATTTGTGAAGAAGAAAACCGTGTATGACTTACTTTCAAACCCACGTTTGTTTTCTTCCAATAAAAAGCTTTCGATAACTCGCCACTTAAACTCAATGAATGGGTATTAAAATTCAGTGGAATAAGATAAAGTGCTATGTGGTTATCCTTTATCACTTTATTTGTCATCATATCGCTGTTCAGATAATTATAGTTTATGCGTAAATTACCAAAGAGTAATTTGAAAGCGTTGGCATAATTGATTTTTGCTGAAAGATAATGATTATTTGTTGAAGTTATATCGTTTATATTTGCACGAGTCTGCTCGTAGCTGTTACGGATAATAAAAGCTTGCAAAAAATCTTCTGGCTTATTGTCGTGAACCTCTCTAGACCATTGTAATTGCAGCGAAATATGAGATAACAAAGAGCGTTCTATCGTTAAATTCGGAAGGATATGTAGTGAATGTTTTTTGGGGGTGATATAAGGAGAATATACGGAGATATGTGAATAAACTAACGGAATATATCCATAGATTCGAAAATGTGCCATAACCGACTGAAACGATAAACCAAATCCAGCTTTCGCACGGTTATAATGCATATCGTCACTTAAAGCAAAACTACTTTCTGGAGAAAATAAACCTGAAGAATACAATGCAGTAGATAGCATATTTTTATCAGCAATGCCAAACCAATAAGGGTCGAATGTACAATTGCCAAGTCTGATTGTAGAAAGCATCTCTTGTCGCAGTTCTGCGTAATAGAATTTTTGCTTTACTTCTTGCCGTGCTGTGGGCTGTGGCAAAGAGTTGATTCTCGCTTCTTGTGCTAAAAAGAGCAGCTCACGACTATTGGTAAATTGTAAGTTGAACTGCGTATCCAGTCCATTTACTTCGTTCCATTTGTATATTAACCTTAATTTATTATCAAGTGCAAATTCTCTTTGGTTGAGACTTTCGTCAAGTTGTGTAGTTTGTATAAGTTGTTGTACGAATGGCAACTCTCTATTACAAGTTCCAACCAATTTGTTCATAAAAAAATATCGCGATTTATTTTGTTCGTATTTAAGAAGGAAATCTATATTTCGGTAATTATTTCCAAATTCAAAACTTCGTTTATGCGTTTTCTCTTGTTGGTTAATATGATAAGTATATTCCATACTTGCGCACCCTTCGGTATTTTCGTTCATTGCTATTATTGCATAATTCCATTTGGAATCAGGAGTTTTATTGTATAGTCCGTTTATTGACAACGCCTCACTCTTATTTGTCATATAATCATTCTTGTTGAGCATACCACTTTGTGGTGTGGGAGAAGAAAGTAAATTACTGGATAGCGAGGTTAAAGGCACGGCATAAATATCTCTTAATTGTTCGCCGCTATTATTTGCCGAAGCAGTGACAAAAATTTGATGTTTGGCATTAAATAAACCTCCATATAATCGTGCGGTATAAGCTAAATTATCTTTGTTGCCTTCTCTATAACCACCACCAACTTCCATTTTTCCAGTCAAAGTGTTTTTTGAATTTGGAGAAAGTTTCACATTAAGTGCTACATCATCTGTAATACGGCTACCCTGCAAAGCACGTATGGGCTGATGGTGTTGCATTATGTCTACTGCAATAATATCTTTTGGGTCTATACGTTCAAGTGCTATAGAATATTTTCCCTCAAAAAGATTGCCCCCTTCTATCTGAAATTCTGTAATTTCCCTACCATTATATAATACTCTTCCTGCATCGTTTATGGTAATTCCTGGTAAACGTTCTAAGGTTTCTCGGAGCTTTCTGTCATTTTTATCTCTAAAATGAGAAAGATGATAAGTCAGCGTATCGCCTTTGGCATTTATAATCGTCGGTTTTACATATACTTCCTCTAATTCTATGCTTTGCGATTCTGCAACAAAGTCTAAAGTTTGAGAAATATTGGCTATTTCCTTTCGAATGGGTTTGATATTGAAGTTGGAAATATATAAAACAATTTGCGGACTGCTATTTGAAAGTGTAAAAGCATAGTGTCCTTGTTCATCGGTTCTTGTATTGGCAACAATACGTTCTCCTTTTTCTGATGGAATTTTAGCTATAATAATGGCACTTTCAACAGGACTTCCATTATGTAATTTTACGCTACCTATAAATTTAACTTGTGCATCACAGATGGTACACAAGCACAAATAGAACAATATGATAGCAATGAGTTTCATCAATTAGCGAAGTTACAATTATTTATAAGTTAATGTAGGAAACTCTATATAAAAAAATAGAGAAATACACTATGGACTAAAGTTGCTACAAATGTAAAAGAAAAAAACGTTACATTCAAATTTATTGCAAAATATTTTCCATTTTATCTTTCTTTTGTCCTTATTCTCTCTTGTTTTCTTATATTAAAAGTGACAAATGCTGGTTATGTTCAAAATAATAATAAGAAATTTAAAAATATTAATTACATTTCTCTTCATTTCTTATTAATATTCATCTGTGTTTTAATGAAAAAATTTTTAGTGGATAAATTTTGTTTGGTAGTGTTGTGAAGGAAGTGCTAAACAACATAAGGATAAGAGATAGGAAAGATATTGAGGTTGTAGATGATGCGAATTACACCGTAGGCAAGAAATGTAAATTTTCGCTGCATTTTATTCTTTTTCCATTGGCTTAATTTATAGATTGTGGCACAATGAATATTTGGTAGATTGGTTATTCCATCTTACTTTTCAAAAAACGTCCGTACATTCTTAGAAAAAAGTACGGACGTTTTTTGAAGAAAGAATAATAGTTTCGTAAATACCTGAATACTATCTATTTATGCTATCAGTAAAAAATACGTTTTTTCTGTGCAATTTTGGTATAAAAAGATGGTATGTGGAGGGTAATTATTGAAATCAAAGCTTTAACGGTCCATATCAAAATACGGCATCTTATTCTCAATTCTTAATTTATTATGCTTTCGGATAGTATATGCAAATAGTATCCAAGGGCGAAAACTTTCACTATGGAATGACATCTTTTGACGTTGATAATAATTAGGAGTATCAATCGTTGTTATTTGCTCTCTTATTCCTCCTAAATAAGTGATACCTGCAGAAATTTGAATATTATCTGTTGGATACCAAGCCATTGATATATTAGCACTCATTGGATTAGAATACTTTGTTATTGAGATTGCAGAATAACTCTTATTTTTCCATTCAGCTTCTACTTGAATTGCCATCTGATCTAAAGCCCACCACGTGAGATTACCATTTAAACCCCATGAAGATAGACGATTGCCTCCTTCATAATGTTCCCAATTCAGTGCTGGTGATAAGTAAGCTTGAACAGAATTACTATTTATACTCAACCCAAAACCAGTGTTCCATATATTATAACAGCCATTATTCCTATACGATTGTATAACATAGTTATTCTCTTTTCGCAAAAAACTTTCTATCATATTTGTGGTAATCTTATGCTTTGCGAAAGTCTGCAAGCGTAACCAATTCAATATTTTTATATCATAAGTTAATGCCAAATCATGGGTTTGTATCGGACGCAGATTCATATTACCTTCTACTTTCTGCCATGGATTTACAGATGAAGAGACTGGTGCTAATTGTTGAGGTGATGGGAGAATATTATTGAGTGTATACGACAAGCGTGCGGTTTGTGATTTTGATACTCTAAACCCTATAGCAACAGACGTCTTTGGACGCCAATAACTATCACTCCTGCTATTAACTTTCACAAACAATCCCTGCAAACCTACCGATGTCATCAGCATAATTTTTTTCCATACTTTTGAATAAGAAATATATGAATAATTACTAGACTGAGATACATGTGTTAGAACTGAAGGAGAAAATACATTATCCCAAAGATTGTCGTGCGTGTACAAAAAATGATTGCCTGCCTCTATCTGTCCATATTTATGACGAACCCCATTATAATCTACATCTAAACCAACCTGATTTCTTATATTGTCGAGCGATAGAAACGTAGGAATCAAATCAGAGGTGATATGTTCAGCATATTGTTGCCTGCGATTTGCTTTTGCATGATTAAAATACGAATACACATCTAAACTTGACTTATCTTTAAATGTATGTTCATAGAAAAACGATCCTAACCACCCATTTGATTTATCTTTGGTATGGTCGTCGGCAGTCATCTTGTTAGAAATGTTATTATTTAAATATTCTCCATTATATGTAGCTGACTTATGCATATTACTTATGCGATTACTTATATTCCAAGCAAAATAATTCTGAGCATTTGGCTCATATTTAAATAATAGTTTTAAGTCAAAATCATTTTTTCTAGAAATATTCGAGCCTATTAATTGTTTTTGCTGGTCATTTTGTTTTTCTAATGTTTCATAATCAATTCTATCTTTTGTTAGATAGTTATAGAAAACACTTCCATAAACAGCAAAATGGCTTCGTCCTATTTCAAAATTAGAACCAACAAAACCTTTTCTTAATGGAATATCATGGCGAGTACGTCCTTCGAAATACACATAGAGAGGACGTTCTTTCCGTAAGTGAATGTTAATTATTTTATTAATATCTTGATCTAAATAGCGAGCGCTTACAACATCTTCTACAGTAACAGACTCTATATCTGCGGGTAGAATGGGGTTAATTCCAGAGTTTACCAATCTTCCGTCAATTAAAATCAAAGGAGAACTACCATCTCGAGTTGTTATGCTTTGCGAGATGGGATTTACATTTAGAACAGGTATCTCTGATAAAGCTTTAAACGGATCTTTCTCCTTTCGGGCTTTACTTGAAAGATAAAAGGTTTCACCTGTAGCTGTAACGGTTGGAGTCTTTGTTCCTTTAACTACTACTTCTTGTAGAGCAATTGGACTTTTCTGCATTATGACGTTAATTACAGTATCGTTTCTTAAGTTCAAATTGCTTTCCCACGGTTGGTAATTGTGTGCTGATAAAGATATTTTATATGCTCCTTTTGCAGGAATAGTCAATTCAGTATTAGAAGTATTGAATGTAGAGAAACTTATAACAGAGTCGTTCTGCATAACAACACTTTCAACACGTGGTATTACTTCTTTCTCTTGCCCACCTATTTGAAATTTTATATGAATTTGGCAGTAAGCTTTTGAGCTAACTAAAAGGATAAGGCATATTAGATACGAAATTAAGATAATTCTTCTCATATTTTAGTTATTTTTATAGACCTTGTTCAATAAGTTCGTTTTTAAAGAGACTACGAGCATGAGCATAAATGTCGAAATTTGGTGATAGATTTGAGCATTTATTTATGCTACCATTTGTTTTAATTAATAATAGATTTCAATAAAACCATCAAAACCCTAGCAAGGGTTAAATAAGGTATGTTAAGGTTCAGATGAACAATTTTTTTATTTTAATTATAACTTAGTATAGTTATAGTGCAAATATAAGAAGAAAACAAATACAAAACAAGGAAAATTTAAAATTTAATACACCAATAGGTGTTTTTATCAAACTTAATTGTACGTTATTAACCAAAGTACGCAACTGTAAATGTAGTTAGTCGTTCCTTAAAAACTATATTTCAGCATAAAGCTTGTACTGACAAGCTTTA
>ERZ772906.1439-NODE-1439-length-13015-cov-16.205170_pt1 | contig 13015 bp, 10 predicted proteins | sample MGYA00511338_ERZ772906 | MGnify/ENA primary metagenome ERZ772906 (study PRJEB29015, sample SAMEA2738076) | human oral metagenome | biome: human oral; feature: human-associated habitat; material: saliva | place: China | collected 2212 ... | reverse complement strand
GACACAGAATACTTTGGCGGTATTTCTACAAGCATATGTATATGGTCAGGGCATAACTCAGCCTCAACAATATTGATACCTTTTCTTTGGCATAGGATTCTTATCATCTTTCCTATTTCTACTCGGTACTTACCATATATTTCTTTTCTTCTGTATTTCGGTGCAAATACTATATGATATTTACATCTCCAGCTTGTATGTGCTAGAGTATTTTTGTCGTCCATGACGGCAACCTCCTTTGTTATTTGATATGGTTGGCGAACCAACATCATGATAACATTGGAGGTATTTTTCTTGAAGCTAAAGCTATCCTAATCACACCGGCATAGCCGGTGGTTTATTGATTCACCTCGCTATCGCTTGGCGAATCCTCTGCTAAAGCAGAACCAACAAGATTCCCAAGCAGATGTAATCTACTTGGGAATCTTTTATAATAATGATTAAACTAGCGGTATGATATATCAATTCCAACCCACGCTTTTAGGTAATACCATAGAACTTCTGATAAGCCTATTGTAATACCATAGCTTACATAAAATCCTACAAATGCAACTAATGCAAGTTTCCACTGCCTTGCAAACATTGCAATTGCGGTGCTTACATAATGAAGAACTATTAGTACGTCTATATCTATAATAGCAATATCAAAAGATTCAAAAATAAGTCCCTCAATTGGCAAACTTAAAAGCGTTATTGCTACCAATATATAGGCTACGCGTGAAAGCCAGTTCAGCTCTTTCCATTTTTCTTTAAGCATAATAACACCCAGTATATCCTTAATATTTAAGGCAAAAACGGTCTTAATATTGGAAAAAATCCAGTCATTTACCCTGTTATTAGTCAAAGAATATATAACCGCAGAGTGCCAAGGCAAATCTAATCTGCTTGGAGCTCTTATATTTATCTAATTCAATTGTTTTCTATCGCTAAACTAGCCTAAACTGCCTGGTTTTGCAAAACTCATATACCTCAGATATCTGGGAGTCAACGTCATCGCCAAATATTTTCTGCATAGATTTTATATATGCTTCAACTCTTCCCTTAGCCGCTATCGCCACAGATATACCCTGCCTGCCATCATCTATGATTGCAGTCGTACCGCTATCATAGAGAAGCTCATCGCTCACAGAGATTGCAATTGCAAGCTCTTCAAAGGTCGGTGATCCTGCAACGCCATATGATTGGAGGTATTTAAATCTAGAATCACTTGCTGACTTAAATGTATTTATAAACCTTTCTATATCATCAGTAATAATATAGCTGCTAGCCTCAAGAGTTCTCACAATTTCTCCCATGTAACAGAATGATCTGAGAAGCGCCCTATCTCCAAGCTCATCTCTTATCTCCTCCGCATGTTCTAGAATCACATCGTTACTAACATCCCTCAAAACTCTTGCACCGATTATATCCGCAACCTGTCTAAGCTCATGAACTATGTCACCTAGTGAAGCCAAATCAGTCCTCTCATTGAGAATTGCTTTTGGATACAGCTTAGTGAGCACCAATCTGTAGTCTCTCGGCAAAACTTCGCCCAAGACTTTGCTTGAAACAGGAAGTCCTGGTTTCTTGAAATCTGCGAAGCTAAATCCTCCCATACAAGAAGCGAGCTGCCTTGCAGTCCCACTAGGTACGTCGTAGTGTGAATTCGATGCACATTGCCCTATCTCGGCCAGCTCGTATTTATTAAGTTCACCATGATTAAATAGTTCAAATATCGCTCTAGTCATCACAACTTCAAAGGTTGGTACATATATCTCGTCGAGATCAAAAGGTGCGTGCCCTAGAACATAGGCATTAAATCCACCTATCTGATACCCTCTTAGTTTCAGCTCAGCGAGTATCCCTCTGACAAGACCCTTCTCTGTTTTGACCTCATTTTCATTTCTTCTGAGACCCCAAGGATCTAACTCAAGTATACCTTTTGCCTCAGAGTACACATGAACCATCTTATCCTCAGATTCACATATCACAACTACAAGTTCGCTATTTATGGCCGCACTAAGCACCGCGCCGTTCTGGGCTTCTGTAAAGTCTCCGAGCAGCGGAACCGCAAAAGGAGCACTGTAGACAGAAACCTCCATCTGTCCGAAATTTTTCTCAAAGCCACTGATGGCATCACACAGTCTCTCCCTGAGTCTGGAAATGTCAGTGGTGCTTGCTGCATCTTCGAGAAGCAAGTCGTACACCCCGTCCCTTAATTCAAAAAGCAATTTGTTAGTTGTCTTCATATCTGTTTTATTACATTATAATGTCAAGCTTAAGCTGGTTCTCAATATCCGCATCATCGTGATCCGTAGAATCAGCTGACATGGAGTCGAGAACTCCCATGTACTTAGCCTTGTATTTTGCAAAGAGCTGATTATAAGTCTCATCATCCGAGTGATGTATATCACGTAGATATTGATGCTCATTTCCATATATGTTGTCATCTTCGATACCGAGTATATTAACACCTAGGTCAGAGCACTGGTCAGAGATACGCTCTAGATTCTGTAAGATGTTCTGGAAGCTAAGCCCCTTCACTACATCGCAAAGGTTATGCTTCATTCTCCACATGTGTCTACGTCTTACTTCATCAACTAGCTCATCGATAACTTCCTCGAGAGGTTCGATTCTCTGAGCTTTCTCATAGCTACTCTCTTTGTATGCGTCAGCTGTTAGCTCCAGAATATCATTAATAGCTGTTAGCAGAAGTCTCAATTCAGCCATGGCTACCCTTGAAAATTCAACATCATCTTCCTTCATACTCTTGATAGCATCCATGATATTGATAGCTAGGTCACCAATTCTCTCTATGCTCACTAGCCCCTTCATCAGGAAGCTCTGGAATCTATCGTCATAATCAAGAGTGATATGCGGTGAAATTTCAATTACGTACTTGTCAGCCACGTCTGTCATCTTGTCAATCATGTCTTCGCGCTGATTCATACGTTCATTTCTCTTTGGATCGTATTCGTACATCTGCTGAATACAAGCAGTATAGTTGTGTAGTGCAACCTCGAACATATTGCTAGTCATAGTGTGTGTTTCACCAAGCGCAATACGAGGGTTGTTGATAAGTCTAAGGTCGAGCTGCTTGATGCTCTCCTTAATCATAGTATCTTCTGGATCTTCTGGCTCATCAGGTACAAGCCTCTCTGCAATCTTTGCAAATACTCCAGCGCAAGGTAAAAGCATCAGTGCCGGAATAAGCTTGAAGAGTCCATGGACATTAGCTACTCCGCCCGCTTTAAGCGTCATATACCAGATATTATCATCGAGAACACCTGTCCCTCTGAGCACACCTACAGCTACGAATAGAAGTATAGCCGCCGTCACGTTGTACAGAATGTGAACTAGCGCAGTCCTAATCTGGTCAGGCTTCGCACCGATTCGGCACACAAGATAAGTCGTCAAACAGTCACCGATATCGATACCGATAATTACTGCAAATACTCCGCAGAACTTGATACCGATAGTACTAGCGATAGACTGTAGTATTCCGACTACAGCTGAAGAACTCTGAATTATTCCTGTCACAAACACACCGGAGAAGAATCCAAGGAGCGGGCTACCTTCAAATGAAACAAGCAGCTTACTAAGCATGTCACCCATATGAGAAACAGCTGCACTCATGTTCATAAGTCCGACGAACAGCGTACCGAAGCCCATCAAGATGGTTCCTGCTGTATTAGCAGCTCTCGAATTGACGAACATAATCAGAATTATTCCAGCAATCAGGGCCATAGGTGCCAGGTTGTCAGATTTAAAGAAAGATAAAATGCTGGTAGATCCAGCCTTAACGTCCATAAGTCTAATAATCTGTGCTGTAATCGTAGTTCCTACGTTGGCACCAAGTACAATTCCGATAGACTGTCTAAATGTCAGGAATCCTGCACCAACGAGACCTACTGTAAGGACGATAGCCGCAGTAGAACTCTGAATCATACAGGTTACAACAAGCCCGAGCAGGAATCCTTTAAATGGCTTGTCGGTAACTCTCGCAAGTGCCGCCTTCATCGCACCACCAGATGTTGACTTCAGTCCATCACCCATGATGCGCATTCCGTAAAGGAACATTGCAAGTCCGCCGAGCAGACTCACGATTTTAAAGAAAATCTCCAATCTGATATCTCCTTATTTAAATATTTCGTGTAATGATTAGAATATTCATGCAGTGTAATTTTATTACAGTAGTACGCCTTTTGCAAACACTTCTATGCCAATAACCACAAGAATTATACCACCTACAATAGTCGCATGAGCAGAGAACATATTGCCCACTCTGGACCCTATTCTCACACCTGTCATGCACATAATCCATGTGACTGAAGCGATAATGCTCGAACAGACGAAAGCGGCCTTCGCATCGTATCTAGCTATCGCAAACCCAGTGGATAAAGCATCTATAGATGTAGCAATCCCTTGCAGAAAAAGCGTCATACCTGTAAGCTCCGAAGATGTATTGTCAGCCAGAAACTGCAACCTTTTACTACATATGTCTCTCTTGCTACAGACATCGTTCCTGCCGCTTTCGCTGGAACAGACTCTGTCTTTGCAAGCATCGTTACAGACTTCAGCTTCCGAAATTCTACTCCTTGCTCCATCAAGTATCATACGGCCGCCAAGGAAGGCAAGCAATATCAAAGCAATCCAAGGAATAAGCTCGTTAAATGCTCCAAGAGCCTTTGCCGCCTCATGCACCATGAACCAACCAAGCATCGGCATTGCAAATTGAAAGAGCGCATATACCACCGTTATTTTTGCCGCATATTCTAGCTTAGCATCTGGTTTACTGATACCATTCGCAACGGAAATTGCAAATGCATCCATCGCCAGGCCAATGCCGAGCAAAATACTACTAATGAAAAATATCAAGTCCATAATCACCATATATAATTTGAGAGCCGCAGCTACGGCTCTCAATAAAAGTCATATTAATACAACCTAGAAATCTTCACCTGTCAAAAGCTTATACGCTTCCTTGTACTTCTCGATAGTCTTCTCAATTACTTCGTCAGGAAGCTTGTAATCGCTGTCTGGATTTGCCTTTAGCCAATCTCTCACAAACTGTTTATCATAAGATGGTTGCGACTTTCCTACTTCATAGCCCGCTACTGGCCAGAATCTGGAGCTATCAGGTGTAAGCACTTCATCAGCTAGTACGATATTACCATCTTCATCTAATCCAAACTCAAGCTTAGTATCAGCGATTATGATGCCTCTTTCAAGCGCATAATCTGCACACTTCTTGTATACGGCAAGAGTCAGTTCCTTAACCTTACGAGCTAGTTCTTCTCCCTTTCCTGGGTACGCCTTCTCCAGTACTTCGATACTCTTCTCATATGAGATATTCTCATCGTGGTCGCCGATTTCAGCCTTTGTACTAGGTGTATAAATAGCTTCCGGCAGCTTTTCAGACTCTCTAAGCCCTTCTGGCAGCTTGATTCCACAAACTTCCCCAGTTTCCTGGTAGCTCGCCCAACCACTGCCAGTAATATATCCTCTAACGATGCACTCTAGAGGTAACATATCGAGCTTGCGGCACATAGTGCTACGGCGCGCAAACTTCTCGCTTCTGAAGAACTCAGGCATGTCATCGTTGTCTACTGAAATTAGGTGATTTGGCACAAGATCACTTGTCAAATCGAACCAGAACTTCGATATCTGGGTTAGTATTGCACCCTTATCAACGATATCATTCTTAAGAATATGGTCGAACGCTGAAATTCTATCTGTAGCAACCATAATTAGATTGTCACCATTATCATAAATCTCTCGCACCTTGCCAGCCTTAAAAGGTTTAAACTCCTGCATCTTGCTTCCTCCTAGTATCTTTAAGCAACTTACAAATCTGTATGATATAAATTATATCACCAATTGCCGTCGCCCGCTACTCCCAAAGAAATCTTATCGTCTCAGCAACAGCAATTTTTCTTTCCTCGAGAGATGGAAATAGATGCTTTCCGCCCTCGATTTCCACGAGCTTAGCATTTGGAAATATCTTTGCTGCTTTACGGGCATAATCTATATCAACTAGCTCATCATCAGTCCCATGTACAATTAGAACTGGATTCTTGTACCTCATCATCTCGCGCCACTCGCTTAAGACAATTGCATCCGCAACGTATCTTTTACCTACTCTAAACTTATCGTTCATCACCTTGAAGCTGTCCGGAATCTCTTCACCGTTAAATACAGCGCCAAGCATTGAACCCTTCCGAGCATCGTCAGGTATCGATAGAGCAGGATAGTAAAGAACAAGTTTCTTTACCTCATCCTTTCGCTTCTCAGCTACAAGCGAAGCAACGAGACCTCCCTGAGAACATCCCATGAGAAATATCGCATTAGTATTTACAAACGGCCTGCCTTCTACATAATCTAGCACCACTAGTAGATCAACAACCTCCGTCGTTACACTCATCTCCGTTGGTTTACGGCCTCTACTAGTACCACTCTCGGAACCACAAAAGTCAAACACAAACACAGCATACCCTTGCTTGCAAAGCATCTGAGCATACCTGCTTGTAAATCTCATATTGGTTCCAAATTCGTGGCAGATTATGATGGTCGGGTGCTTCTCTTCACGCCCATCCATGTACCATCTTCCGTGGATTGCCAGCGAACCTTCCCTGATAGTAACTCCTCGTGTGATCACTTAATTACCTCACTAAATTCTTTCAGTTATATTTTAATTGCTGCACTTGTTCAAAACAAGTATATGAATTGTATCCTATGTGCTACAATATCCGTATGAATATTATGGTTTTAAGTGACACGCACGGCGAACTTGACCGTGCACTCGAGATGTACGAACGTATATCAACCTCAATTTGCAAGATAGATTGCATAATCCACTGCGGTGATTTCATTAAGGATGCCCATGAGATAGAAGAGCAAACTGGTACCCATGTTAGTTGTGTGCCCGGAAACTGCGATGGATGTAACAAGGAACGATTTGAGATCGTTGAAACGCCTGCCGGCAAAATCATGATTACGCATGGTCACATGGAGAATGTTAATTTCTCGCTCATGAACCTAAAATACCTTGCAGAACAGCACGGCTGCTCTGCCGTGTGCTTCGGACATACTCACGTTCCTGTAAACGAAGTTTCATCTGGTATAAGGTTTATAAATCCAGGCAGTCTCACTAACCCAAGAAGTGGTAGTAAGAGCTCTTGCGCTCTGATTATAGCTAACGATAATAAACTTGCAGCAACTATAATTGAATATTAAATTACTATATCTTCACTATGAAATTAGACTTGCAAGATGCTAATATATGGCTTACATAGCACAAACTGAAAAGATGCTATACCAGTTGAAATATCAATTGATATAGCGTCTTTTCATATGCACTAATGAGGCTCGATATTTACAAAATCATTAGTAGTCTACTCTACTTGCTTTAGAGCAACAGCCATTGGAATTTTCTTAATCTGATGCATTAGTACCCTGGATATCAAGAAATATCCAGCTATGCCAAGTACCAGGATTTTAATGTATACTGCCGGTGCAATGTAATAACCTAGGCAACCACTATAATCAAGCATCATGTAATGAAACATCTCTCTTATGATTTGCTCCGCTAGGAATATAGAAATAACAAGCGATGAAATCGCAACTATTCCTGTTGCTCGGTTATACAGCAAGCCTATTTCTCTATTCGAGTAACCAAGTATCTTGACGAGAGAAATTGAATTCACGCTCTTTTCAATCGCTGATTTTGCAAGCAGATACAAGAACAGCATATACAGTGTGCAAGCAAATGCACCGAACATCTCAAATATTTCACCCATGGATGATTCTAATTGATCAGCTGCAAGCGTCAAATCCTTCTTGGTGATTATCGTGGCAACAAATTTCTTATCTATATCACCTAGCTTCTTATCCGAGAAATATCCTGTATAATTATCCGCGGCTTTTCCGAACACCTCATTATATGTTTTTATCGGCATGAATAGAGCAAGCGAGGATGGATATTTGTAAGTCCTCTTTATTATAAATGTATATTTTTCATTGCCAAACTTCGCATGTAGCTTAATCTTGTCCCCATCCTTTAAGCGATACTTTTCCATGTATCCACTTGATGCGAGTACCTCTATCTCCTTCTTACCGTTATCATACTTTGAACTAGAAAAACCCGAAGAAGTGGAATCACTAGGATTATTAGCTTGTTTTATGCTATTTTCAGTAGCAATTAGCTTTCCTTTAAAATACCTGGAGTTATCTTCGATTCCAAATATCGATACATCTTCATCTCGTTCATTCTGAAGCGTTGAGTACGCGTATTTCTCCGCTCTTTCGTACGTAACATCGTACGGTGCTTTGAGGACATATTGGTATGTTGCAATCTGACTTTTTACGACATCTGCTTTAAAATGATGAAGCATAGGCCCAAGCATAGTTCCGAACATCATCAGTATACTAGCCAAGAGAATTCCTATCGCTAGTGTAACGTAGGCACCAATATTATGAAGTATAATCCTCGTCCTAAATCTTGATATGAATCTCCAGTTAGGTAGGGATATCGGATTCCTAGAACGCCTCTTATTCTTGACCTCTCCTCGCAGGAGCTGTAGTGGCTCGGTCCTAAGTGCAAGCATTAGAACTACCAAATCCACAATCAGAACTATTACTAACGGAACTATCGTTGTCTTAATAAAAGCCTCGCTGTTCCAATAAGTCGTGTACATAGGAAGCGAATAACTGTGGTAATACGCCTTTGCAATGTAATTCTTAAGCCATAAATACCCAAGCACATTTCCTATAATCGCAGCTACGAGCGATACAATCATTGGTAGCATTAAGTAGTATGACAAAAGCTCTCGCTTCGTGTATCCTGTTGCCCTAAGTGTTCCGACGGTTTTAGACTCCTTCTCAATGCCATTTCTAGCACTGATAGCGAATATAAACGCGATGACCGCCATGATTATATAAAGCATGAACTGCATCATTGCCATGTCATGTCCAAAGTCATTTCCTGTAAACATAATCGCATTGTTATCTGGTCTAGCTGTTATGTCAGAAAGCATCACACGTTTTTCTATAAGCTCATCCTTAACAGCTACAGCCTTGTCCTTTTGCTCTTTTTCTGACAGCTTCTGGTCGTTATTTCGCCAAGCATAGGAATAAACTATTCCATTATCTCCAAGCTCATCCCATGCTTCATCTGTAACAACAGCCACTGTGAACTTCTGTGCATCGAACATCATGTCTGCATTATTTTTAAACAGCGCACTATAGTCTGAGAAGGCACTGAACCCCGACACCTTGAATTTGTGTCCATTTATGCTTAAAGTATCACCGATTTTAATCTTATTATTTTCAGCATATAGACGGTCTATTGCTATCTCGTCAACTCTTTTAGGCAGATAACCAGACATCATGGATATCTTGTTTAAGGTCTTCCTGTTCTTGTAAATTCGGAATGTATCTCCCTTGTGCTTACCCGATGTCACGTCCTGTTCTTTGTAAAACTGTTTCTGCACCTTAATTGAATTGCTCTTTTCAAGCCCTTCTATTACTGTATCGAAGTCTGAGTTTGGTTCAAGCGCAATGCTAAAATGACCGTTCTCAACGGAGTACTTTTTAAAGCTGTTATTATACGTGCGAAGCATACTGCCGTCGGCAACAAGATACCCACTTGTAAAGCCGATGGAGAATACAAGAAAGAGAAACAGCACTGAATACTTTCCTTTTTCAGCCCAGAGTTCTCTAAAGACTCTCTTATATATTGGATTCTTCATAGCCACACCTACCATTCAATTAGTTCTGCAGCTAATCTCTGAGAGTTCTTCTCATCGCTCCTGATCTTACCATCATGAAGATTTATGACCTGATGTGCCATCTGACTTATAGCAACGTTGTGTGTGACGATAACTATTGTGCTGCCATACTTTTCATTTATATCTTCAATAAGCTTAAGTATCTCCTTTGAAGTATTATAATCAAGAGCACCAGTCGGTTCATCACAGAGAAGCAAATCAGGATTTTTAACAATAGCTCTGCCTATGGATGTACGCTGTTGCTGTCCTCCTGAAAGTTGATTTGGTCTTTTGTTCTTGTGAGCCTCAAGACCAAGTAGTTCAATTAGTTCATCAATTGGAAGCGGATTATCACTGAGATATGCTCCAACTTCAATGTTTTCTCTCACAGTTAAGTTCGGAATCAAGTTATAAGACTGGAATATATACCCGAGATGTTTACGCCTATACTGAGAGAGTTGTTTATCATTGAAATTTTCAAGTTTATCATCTCCAATTGTCACCGATCCGCTGTCTGCCTTATCGATACCCCCAAGTATATTGAGCAGTGTCGACTTTCCAGACCCTGACGGACCTAAAAGCACACATATTTCTCCCTTTTTAACGCCACAATTTACCCCTTTTAGAACATCGACGCGGCTATCTCCCGTTCCGTAGCTTTTTTTTATGCTGTCAATCTTCAGGTACATATTATATCCTCTGCCTTCCTTATTAACTTGTGAACATTATGTTATTGTAGTTGGTTAGAGTTAACTAACCAATGTTGCATAAAAGACAGGAATAATAATACAACTATTCCTGTCTTTATTAATATATCACTATTTATTTAACAATTCAATGTTGCTTTTTAATTTGTTCTACTCATGGCACCTTACTTGCAGTGTGAAAGAATAAGCTTCAAATACTGCCAAGTTCTTTCAGTTGATGAGATAGAGATATTCTCGTTTACAGAGTGAACGTCTGAGATGTCTGGTCCGATAGATACCGCATCTACCTTACCTACCTTCTCAGCCCAGATTCCACACTCAATACCTGCGTGCATTGCGCTTACGACTGGCTCTTCACCATACTGCTCCTTATATGCAGCGACGCATACATCGAGAAGATCCGACTTGTTGTTAAATTCCCAAGCACCATACGAGCTTCCTAGCTCGGTCTCTGCACCTAGTGCTTCTGCAAGAATTCTAATCTTCTTAGTTATGAGATAGTTGCGAGAGTTTACACTTGATCTAGACATTGATTTAGTAATTAATCTTCCCTCTTCAATCTTGATAACTCCAATTGAGTGAGATGTCTCAACAAGTCCCTTTAACTCTACGCTGTAATGCTCTACTCCTACTGGGCAAGCAACAACGAACTTAAAGAAGTTTTCCTGGCACATGTTGTCGATTGCCTCTTCTTCTACCTCACCAACGGCCTCAATGGATACAGTGATTCCAGGGTCAGAAGTGCGGTACTCAGCCTTTATCTCTTCAGTGGAAGCAGCAATGCTCTCTTCAAACGCCTTTACATCAGAAGCAGCGACAATTACTTCACCCTCTACCTTTCCGAGGATTACGTTAGTTGCTCTACCACCCTTGATGGACACGAGATTGAGCTCAGCCTTTTCGCTAGCATCTAGTAGCATTCTAGCCACAATCTGGCCAGCGTTTGCACGCTCCTGATGAATATCTAATCCAGAGTGACCACCGAGTAGTCCCTCAACGAGATACTTGTATTTTACACCCTTAACGAGCTTCTTATCTGCTGGGAAGCTTGTGATTATATCAACAGCACCTGCACATCCAACCGTTATAACGCCCTCGTCCTCAGAGTCTACGTTGATAACCTTACGAGATCTAATCTTAGAACCGTCGAGAGCGTAAGCTCCGAGCATACCAATTTCTTCATCAACAGTAGCGACGAACTCTAGCGGTGGGTGCGGAATATCCGTCGAATCGAGAAGAGCAAGTCCCATAGCAATTGCTGCACCATCATCTGCTCCGAGAGTAGTCTTGTTAGCAGTTAGGAAATCTCCATCGATAATCAGTTCAATCGGGTCGTTCTGGAAGTCGTGAGTGCTATCCTCAGTCTTCTCAGCAACGATATCCATATGGCCCTGAATCATAACCATGTCAGAGTTCTCGTATCCTGGAGTTCCTTCCTTCCAGATAATTACGTTGCCTGACTCATCTTGATAATATTCTAACTCGTGCTCCTTCGCAAAATTTACAAGATATGCACTAATCTTATCGGTGTGTCCTGATGCACGTGGAACATCACTGATTTCTTTGAAATATCTAAACACTTCTTGTGGTGCTAGTTTGCTTACGTCGCTCATTTAATACCTCCATAATGTTAAAACCATAGTTTTACATACTATATAAACAATTATAAATAGATATGTGAATTAGTTCAATATGATTTACTCTCAATTATGTGTTTTCGAGTTATTGTTCTCTCCATCTATTTCTGCATTAAAAAAGCGTAGCCAATCGGCTCCGCTTTTTCGTCACTTGACATCTTACTAATATCAAGATTTTAACTATATTATAGCTTTATCGAAACGAGCAAGGCTTAGCCCTGAACTGCTGCAGCAACCTCAGCTGCAAAGTCGTCTTCCTTCTTCTCGATTCCCTCGCCAACTTCGTACCTTAGCATAGATACAACCTGCATATCCTTACCAACTTCCTTAGCGCACTTCTCTACGTACTGAGCGATGCTTAGGTCGCTATCCTTTACGAACGGCTGATCAACTAGGCAAACTTCTTTGAGCTCCTTCTTGATCTTTCCAGTAACTATCTTCTCTACCATCTCAGGCTTCTTTCCTTCGTTTAGAACCTGCTCAGTAAGAATCTTCTTCTCGTTCTCGATGTACTCAGGGTCAACACCTGCTTCATCTACGAACTTAGGGTTCATAGATGCAACCTGCATTGCAACGTCCTTACCACAAGCCTCAACCTCAGCAGCTGTAGCATCAGTCTTAATACCAACGATAACTCCGATTCTGCCGCCACCGTGGATGTATCCTGTGTAAACAACGCCCTCTTCCTCAACTCTAGCATATCTTCTGATATTGAGGTTCTCACCAATCTTAGCAATCTTAGCTGTAAGAACATCCTTAACAGTTGATCCCTGGAATGGCTCTGCCATGAAAGCATCCATGTCTAGATCGCCCTTTACAAGTGCTTCAGCAGCAATTGCCTCAACGAACTCAACGAACTCTTCGTTCTTGGATACGAAGTCAGTCTCAGAGTTAACCTCAGCGATTGCAGCAACCTTGTTGCCTT
>ERZ772906.1438-NODE-1438-length-13032-cov-31.819142_pt1 | contig 13032 bp, 8 predicted proteins | sample MGYA00511338_ERZ772906 | MGnify/ENA primary metagenome ERZ772906 (study PRJEB29015, sample SAMEA2738076) | human oral metagenome | biome: human oral; feature: human-associated habitat; material: saliva | place: China | collected 2212 ... | reverse complement strand
CTGTTATTCAAATCATCAGAGAAATGGACTGATGAGCAGAAGCTAAGAGCTAAGATACTATTTAGAGAATATCCTGACATTAAGAAGGCTTACGGCTTATCACATTCGCTAAGAATGATTTTTGCTAAGAATACTATCAAAGATGCAGCCAGACTATCATTGACAAAATGGTATAATAAGGTTGAAGAAGCTGGCTTTCATTCCTTTAATGTCATCGCTGCAACTTTCTACGAGCATTACGATGACATACTTAACTTTTATATTAACAGGTCTACAAACGCTGCAGCGGAATCCTTCAATGCGAAAATAAAACTATTTAGGGCTAATTTAAGAGGGGTTGTAGATAAAAGTTTCTTTCTTTTTAGGCTTGCTAAACTATATGCGTATCCACACTGAATATCTACTGACCCGGTTTCTTTTTTATTTTATCTATTTTATCACTCCAAATTCCTGAAGAACCTAAAATATTTATAAATAAAGACAAAAATACGTGTAAAAAGTAAGTTTACAACTGACAGAAAATCAGTTGGTTATAAAGTCGTGCAAGAAAAGGTGCTTAATTGGACTTCAAAAGGGCGTTAGTAACACTCCAAAAGAGCATCTTTTGCAAGTCAATTAGGTATCTTTTAGAAGCCAAAAGAGCATATAATGATTTTGAGTTGCGCAAAAATAGTTTACAAATATCGACTGATAAGGGAATAAGTTGTTTGTAGAAGACAGAAAAGCATGCTAATGGATAGACATCTTTTTATTTGGCTGTTCTACATTATATCTTGTAGTTTATCCCTTTTATATATACCTAATGGATATATCTATCCATTTAACGGAAGAACCTAAAAAGGGAGGGCATCAAATGATACACTCCCTTTTATATTAATTTCTGAATACTAAGCCCTCACCGAAGCTATCAATGATGACAGGCTTGTCACGATTGACTGTGCCTGCAAGTAATGACTTACTGAGGTCGTTCAATACGTAACGTTGGATAGCTCGCTTGACAGGACGCGCACCAAACTCTGGGTCGTAGCCAACATCTGAAAGATAATTGATGGCTGGGTCGGTCCACTGAAGTGCAATACCCTGTGGCTCTAACATATCCTTAACTCTCTCAAGCTGCAGGCGAACAACATCGCCAATTTGCTCTTTTGTCAATGGCAAGAACATGATAGTCTCATCGATACGGTTGAGGAACTCAGGACGAATAGTCTTCTTCAGCATATCCATTACCGCAACTTTTGCCTTGTCGATTACTTCCTCACGATTAGTATCGTTAAGATGTTCAAACTGTTGCTGGATATATTGTGAACCAAGATTAGACGTCATGATGATAATCGTATTCTTGAAGTTCACTGTTCGTCCCTTATTATCTGTCAGATGACCATCGTCCAACACCTGCAAAAGAATGTTGAATACGTCTGGATGTGCCTTCTCAATCTCATCAAAGAGTACGACAGAGTAAGGCTTGCGACGTACAGCTTCGGTCAACTGACCACCCTCGTCATAGCCTACATATCCAGGAGGAGCACCGATGAGTCGAGTTACACTGAACTTCTCTTGATACTCACTCATATCAATTCGGGTCATCATAGACTCGTCATTGAAGAGATAATCAGCCAATGCCTTTGCCAACTCAGTCTTACCAGTACCCGTTGTACCCAAGAAGATAAACGAAGCAATAGGCTTCTTTGGGTCTTGCAAGCCAGCACGTGAGCGACGAACAGCATCTGCCACGGCAGTGATAGCCTCGTCTTGACCGATGACACGCTTGTGCAATTCATCCTCCAAGTGGAGCAGTTTATCCTTCTCACTCTGTAACATTCGTGTGACAGGAATGCCTGTCCAGCGACTTACCACCTCAGCGATATCATCTGCTGTAACTTCCTCGCGCACCATTGCTTGACCATCTTGTGTAGCTTGCAACTGCTGTTGGATGTTCTTGATATCATCTTCTAATTGCTTTAGTCGTGAGTATCTAATCTCAGCAACACGCTCGTAATTACCCTCACGCTCGGCACGATCAGCCTCATATTTGAGCTGTTCGATCTCTTGTTTATCCTGCTGAATCTTGTTTACCAGTCCACGTTCTCCTTCCCACTTAGCGCGGAAGCCATGTTCCTGCTCTTTGAGTTCAGCGATTTCCTTGTCGAGTTGTGCAATCTTCTCTGTGTCGTTCTCGCGCTTGATAGCCTCACGCTCAATCTCAAGCTGCTTCAATCTACGACTGATTTCATCCAACTCCTCTGGCACAGAGTCGCGCTCCATACGCAGTTTTGCTGCTGCCTCATCCATCAAGTCGATAGCTTTATCTGGCAAGAAACGGTCTGAAATATAACGCTCAGAAAGCTTAACAGCTGCGATACAAGCATCGTCCTGAATACGTACCTTGTGATGGTTCTCATAACGTTCCTTCAATCCACGAAGGATAGAGATAGCATCCAACTCGTCTGGTTCATCTACTAATACGGTTTGGAAACGACGCTCAAGCGCCTTATCTTTCTCAAAATACTTCTGATATTCATTCAGTGTTGTTGCACCGATAGCTCTCAATTCGCCACGTGCTAAGGCTGGTTTAAGGATGTTAGCAGCATCCATGGCACCTTCGCCACCACCTGCACCAACCAATGTGTGAATCTCGTCAATGAAGAGAATGATATTACCATCAGCCTGCATTACTTCCTTAACAACGCTCTTAAGACGCTCCTCGAACTCACCTTTATATTTAGCACCAGCCAACATTGCACCCATATCCAATGAGTAGAGTTGCTTGTCCTTTAAGTTTTCTGGTACATCACCACGAACGATTCTCTCTGCTAAACCCTCAACAATAGCTGTCTTACCAGTACCTGGCTCACCAATGAGAATAGGGTTATTCTTTGTACGACGAGATAGAATCTGTAATACTCTTCTAATCTCCTCATCACGACCAATCACTGGATCGAGTTTTCCTGCACGAGCATCTTCTATAAGATTACGTGCATATTTCTGTAATGACTGATAGTTTTCATCACCGCTTTGCGACTGCACCTTCTGACCTTGTCTAAGATCATTGATTGCAGCTGTCATTTCTTTCTCTGTACAACCCGCATCTTTCAATATACGGCTTGCAGTTGAGTTCACTGCAAGTAGGGCAAGCAGCATTGGCTCGATACTAACGAATTCATCCCCCATCTTCTGCGAGATATCCAATGTACGCTGCATAACCTGATTGGTTTCAGAAGAGAGGTAGGGCTCACCACCAGATACTTTTGGTAAATGGGTCATCTCATTCTGGATAGCACTCTCCACAGCTTGTGCGTTGACGCCAATCTTCTGGAAAACGTAATTTGTTACGTCCTTTCCTTTATCCAATACACCAGCTAATATGTGTATTGGCTCAATGGTCTGCTGTCCATTTCGCTGTGCAATGTTTATCGCACTTTGAACAGCTTCTTGTGCTTTAATTGTAAATTTCTCAAATGTCATATTCAAATCTCCTTCCTATAGCTCCTTTACCCTTATAATAGGCTTCGGAACTTGTTCTTATTTTTTGTTTCTATTGCCTATATCTCAAACCTTGTGCCTATAGGTGTTTTATGTCAATTTGTCGCTTATTTCAGACAAATTGTCAGCCATGTGTTTCTTAAAAAGGGAGGATGGGAGATGGGGAACGTGTTTTTCAATGTTCAGTTCTCTTGGTGTTTACAGTATATAAATGCGCAGATATAAATAAGTATGCCCCAAAGAATATAGAAAAACCTTTCGTAAGGCATATCTGTTTGTTGCTTCTAAAGATAAAGCAAGGATATAATTATAACTAAAAGACTGAATCTATTGTTTGTTCATTTTTACATAAGCTTCACTGTTGCTGGGGTTACTTCTTTGATAATAAACGGTGATAGTGTCACCAATCTGCAGACTTTTATATTCTCCATATTGTTTACTCTTACCTTCATAGGTCTTCTCATCTACGTTATATGAATAGGAGTAGTAAGGAGTTGCGCGAATTTTATAAAGCTTGTTGACTACACCTTTAGTGTAAGCTGGGTCTTCAGTTATCTTGCTACTCGTCCATAAATGGTATAATGAGATTCCTAACAGTGCGATAACAATATAGGCTATTGATAGTTGATACTTTCTTTTCATTTGTCAGATTGAGCTTTATTATTCAACTTCTCCTTCATATAGTTATGAAGACGATGTGTAAACTCATAGTTTTTTAGTCCCCATTTTGGTGCTATGAGGAGGTCGGGAGGACTCTGGCTGACAAAACGTTCGAGTACAAGGTCGGGGCGGAGAAGGCTAATGTAGTCTGCAATGAGCTTGATATACTCTTCAACCGTATAAAGATGAAATGGCTTTTCTGCGTACATCTTTGCAAGACGAGTCCCACGAATAATCTGTAACTGATGAATCTTCAGTGTTGTTAAAGGGAGAGATGAAATGATAGGTGCTTGTCTTAAACTCTCTTCTGCATCTTCGCCAGGTAGTCCGAGTATGATATGTGCACCGACACGAATACCACGTCGGGCTGTCTCTTCAATAGCTTTACGTGCGCAAGCAAAGTCATGCCCACGATTAACCAGACGTAATGTCTCATCATTGCAGGTTTCTACACCATATTCAACGATGAGGAATGTGCGGTGATTCAACTCTTCAAAGTAATCTAAGAGGTCGTCATTAATACAGTCGGGACGTGTACCGATAACGAGTCCAACCACATCCTCCACAGCAAGTGCTTCCTCATAGAGCTTTTTAATATGGTCATTAGTGCCGTAAGTGTTGGTGTATGCTTGGAAATAAGCAAGATATTTCATTTCAGGATACTTACCCGAGAAGAATCTTTTGCCATCCTCAAGCTGTTGGGTTACACTCTTTCCATTATCGCAATAGGCTGGGTTGAACGTCTGGTTGTTACAGTAGAAACAACCGCCACGCCCAATCCTACCATCTCGGTTAGGACAGGTAAAGCCAGCGTTAACCGATATCTTCTGTACTTTATAAGGGAACTGAGAGCGCAACCAGTTCCCGAAATCGCAATAATATTGTTCCATTCTTTTGCAAATATACGGAATATTTTATATTTTTGTGCTGTTAAAACTTGAATTTATGAAACGTATATTACTTCTGTGTGCAACAGTGCTAACCGCACTTCAGTTGATGGCTGGAGAACCTATCTCTTTGAAAGACATTACCAATGGCACTTTTGCAACTAAGCGTATCTCGGGTGTTAATCCTCTAAAAGGAACTTCGGAGTATGCACAAATCTCGTCTGATGGTCGTCAGGTGGTTAAGTATTCTTTTAAAACAGGTAACTCAACCGGGGTTATTTTTGACCTTGCTGATGCAAAAGGCGAGCAATTAAGTTCCTTTGATGATTATCAGATCTCGTCCGATGGTAGCCGACTACTGTTACAGACGAATACTAATCGCATCTATCGTCGTTCGTTCACAGCAAACTTTTATCTCTATGATGTAAAGACTAAACAGTTGAAGAAACTTTCAAAAGATGGCTCTGAGCAGATTCCTACCTTCTCTCCTGATGGCCGTCAGATTGCTTATGTTTATCAGAATAACATCTATATTACAGATGGAGAGAACGTAAAGCAGGTTACTACTGACGGTGAGTTCAATAAGATCATCAATGGTTTGCCTGACTGGGTAAACGAAGAAGAGTTCGGTTTTAATAATGCACTTGCTTGGAGTGCAGATAGTAAGACCCTAAGTTGGATTAGATATGACGAAAGTGAGGTAAAGAGTTTTACCTTACAGTTCTATAAAGGTGCTTATCCTACATTTGATATGTTTGATACCTATCCTGGTGATTACAGCTACAAATATCCAAAGGCTGGTGAGGCAAACTCAAAGGTGAGTGCATGGTCTTACAGCTTGGGTGATGGTGCTGTACGTAAGTATGATTTACCATTAGCGGCAGATGGATATATTCCACGCATTAAGTCTACCTTTGATGCAAATCGTATTATCCTTTATACAATGAATCGTCATCAGGACGAGTTGAACCTCTATGCAGCTAACCCTCTTACAGGTGCTTGTAAGTTGCTGATTAAGGAGAGTGTACCTAAGTACGTGAAGGAAGAAGCTATGGAAGGTATCAGCATCATGAAGGATTATATTCTTGTTCCTTCTGATCGTGATGGCTATATGCATCTTTACTTGTATAATAAGGATGGAAAGCTTTTACGCCAGATTGATAAGGGGAACTATGATGTAACAGAAATCTATGGTTATGATGAGAAGACAGGAAACACCTACTTCCAAGCAGCAGCACGTAAGCCAATGCAGCGTGAGATATATGTTGCAGATAAGTCGGGTAAGTTGACTTGTCTTTCTACTCGTGCGGGATGGAATGTTGCTTCGTTCTCTGGTGATTATAAGTATTTCCTCAATACATGGAGTGATAGCAACCACCCATACGTATTTGCTATCTATGATAACAAAGGTAAGGAGATACGTGAGGTGCTTAATAATAATGAACTGCAGGAAAAGTTGGCAAAGTATGGCAACACTGGTGTTGAGTTCTTTACATTTACAACCTCTGAAGGTGTGAAACTCAATGGATGGATGGTGAAACCTGCTAACTTCGATGCAACAAAGAAGTATCCTGTAATTATGCACCAGTATAGTGGTCCGGGTAGCCAGCAGGTCGTTGACAACTGGAGTGTTGGCTCTATGGGTAGTGGTGCGATGTATGATTACTATTTGACACAGAAAGGCTATATCGTCGTTACTGTTGATGGTCGTGGTACTGGTGCACGTGGTGCAGAGTTTGAGAAGTGTACTTATTTGAAGCTTGGTGACTTGGAATCAAAGGACCAGACAGAGGCTGCTTTATGGTTGGGCAAGCAAAGTTATGTTGATGCTTCACGTATTGGTATATGGGGTTGGAGTTTCGGTGGCTTCAATACACTGATGAGTATGAGTGAGGGTCGCAATGCCTTTAAGGCTGGTGTGGCAATTGCTCCACCAACAGATTGGCGCTATTATGATACGGTTTATACAGAGCGTTATATGCGTACGCCGCAAGAGAATGCTGCGGGTTATGCCATTAATCCTATTAACCGTGCAGAGAAGCTTCATGGTAAGCTTTTAGTATGTCATGGCTTGGTAGATGATAATGTTCACCCTCAGAATGCCTTTGAATACTCTGAGGCTTTAGTACAAGCAGACAAGGACTTCAAGGAGAATCTTTATACCAATCGTAACCATGGTATTTATGGTGGTAACACACGTAATCACCTACTGAGACAGGTTGCTGAATGGTTTATTGAGAATCTGTAATAGGTGCTGATAAAAGAACTGTGCTGTTTACGAAGCACTCTCATGTATAAGTGAACCATGCGTGGCTTACTACATATTATGATAATGACAAGGGGCTTTTAACTCATCTTTTACTGATGTGTTTATGCCCAGCACATAGTGTGCGGATGCTTAACACGTCATGTGCGGATGGTAAACACCAATGGTGTTGAATGCTTAGTGTAGTGAAATATGTTATTAGTAGGTAACAAATTATTGGTAGAAACGAGTTGTTCTATCAAATATTTGTAAATCAAAGGTGATATCGTATGGGCGAGTATATTATACAAAGTTCTATCAGATAGTACTAATAAAGAAAAAACTCGGACACTGAATTGATATAATCAGTGTCCGAGTTTTTTATGTATAATTCATTTTATCGCTCCATAAATAGTAAGTATCCTTATTTTACCTTTACGGTAATATTACGTTTTAATCCTTCAAATTTAACTCGCTTAACTGCTGAGCCTTTAAACAAACGTTGATATTCTTCTATAGTTAGGTTATGCCATTTCTCTTTGCTCATACAGAGAAGCTCTGGTTTAGGTTGGAGGGCTGGTTCTGTATTAGGTGTAGCAAAGCGATTCCAAGGGCAAGCTGTCTGACATCGATCACAACCATAGATGGTATCACCCATGTGGTTTTTTGCTTCATCAGATAACTCTCCTCGATTTTCTATCAATTGATATGATAGACAGCGTTCGGCATGGAAATCTTCATTAGGGATGATAGCTCGGGTTGGGCAGGCATCAATACATCGATGGCAGTTTCCACAGCGGTTAGACATAGGTTCATCATACACATCAACATCAAAGGGTAAGAAAATCTCACCCAGGAAGAACATTGAACCTGCATGTGGAATTATGAGTTGGTGATTACGTCCCACCCATCCAAGTCCAGCCTTTTGTGCCCAGTAGCGTTCAAGAACTGGGGCTGTGTCGCAGAAGCAACGTATTGAAGGTTCTTCCCCTTCTTTTTGTTGGGGAAGTTGCCATCGTTCTGTTATTTGCATAGCTAACTCTCTCATCTTTTGCTTCATCAGGTCATGATAATCCTGACCGAGTGCATAGGCTGCTATCTGGTACTCACCTTCAGGCATTTGTTGAGCTGGGGCATAGTTTAGAGCGAGCGATACGATACTACGAACACCAGGAACAAGGAGGCGTGGATCAAGGCGTTTCTCCAAGTAGTTTGTCATATATGCCATTGACGCCTCTTCTCCGTTTTCTAACCATCTACGATATTTCTGTGCTATTTCTTCGTCTACAGGTGCAGCTTTTGCTATTCCACAAGCAAAGAATCCCATAGAGCGAGCCAAGGACTTAATAGTGGATGACTGAACAACTGTGGAATTCTCTTTATGCATAATGGGATTGAAAATGTCTATTGATGACATAAGATGAGATTAAGAGCCTTTTCATGCATCTTACGTTGTAAGTACAAAAGGCTTGGAAAGATAGTATTCAATAGTAAAATACCATATTACACCAGAAGGTGGTTACCCGTTTATTTCAAATATTATTGAGATATGATAGTTCATTTTTAAAAAGTTTCAGCTGGGTCATCAGGGAATACTTTGAACTCATAGCCTTGATCTTTAAGCCATTGCAATGACTCTGGAAGCGCTGTGCGAAGTTTGTCAATACTTTTTAGAGAATCATGGAAGGTAATGATCGAACCATTACGCGTATATCGCTTAATATTGTTTACAACGTCTGCAGCTGTTAACCATTTAGAATAATCACGTGTTACAAGGTCCCACATTACAACGCGATAGTTCTGTTTTACCCACCAATATACTGTATGACGTAACCATCCGTGAGGAGGACGAAAGTAAGGGGTTTTGAGTAGGGCATCAGCCTTAGTTACATCTACGGCATAGGTTAAAGTCCAGTGTCTGAAAGAACCAAGGTGATGATAGGTATGATTACCTACCTTATGTCCACGGCGTATCACTTCCTCATAGATTTCAGGATGTTTCCTTACATTATCAGCAACCATGAAGAACATGGCTTTTGCGTTGAATTGGTCAAGTATGTCGAGAATAAGAGGCGTAGCCTCAGGTATTGGCCCATCATCAAAGGTGAGATAGACGGAATGGTCGTTCTTATCCATACGCCAAAGAGCGTGTGGATAAAAGATACGTAGCCAGCGTGCAGGTTGTTCTATTAGCATATTATTCGATACATCCCTAAAGCTCTTCTCAAAGATAGAGAAAGAAGCAGTTTATCCTTTATTCTTACCCAATTCTATCCAACTACTGTGTCTATTAGCCAAAGATTATAGAGGGATAGGATAAAGTAAAAAGCCAGAGTTTGGCTGTCTTTTAGGACAACCAGATTCTGGCTTTTAGTTTTAAATATCTGTATTGGATTTCAATAATCCTACATTAATGCACCACCTCGATTTTCAAATCTTGCAAAGAGATTTTGAAGTTGAGTTGCATGTTTGTTAGCCCATGCGTTATCAATCTTTTCATTTTCATTGACAAGATTCATCATAATCTGGAAATTCTTCTTACATTCACTCTGTGACATATTGAAGAGACGAGGATTAAGACTCAAATAGTAGTTAACATACTGAAGAGAAATCTTCCACAACTCATCATACATCTTGCGTGCCTTATCCTTCTGACCCAGCAATGCGTAAGCACGTGCAATGTCACTTGAACCGCTCATGTAGTTGATAGGTATATTATAGTTAGGAATTTCCTTCTCGACCTTCTGCAATACCTTCAATGCTTTTACGCGTTCACCCTTTGCAATGAGGTGGAGTGCAAGCTCAGCCATTTCACGACGGTGTGTATAGCACATACGAGCTACAGTCTCATCGATGTAGAGTCCTGGCTTGCTGAGTCCGCCCCATTTGAAGCGATTCATCATCACATCGTATGTCTTCTCTGTATCGAAGTTACGCATGTTGAGCCCAAGTGAGTTTGGTTCAGCCATTGTTGTGAATGGAGTGATACGATTAACAAGGCCTTCCTGAATGAAGTTCTCTCCTAAGTTCATGAAGTTCTCTGCACCAACAGTTACTGCTACATAGAGAGGACGTGTCCAGTTACAGTTAGCAATCATTTCCAGCATCATTAAGTCATTCTTATACAATGCTTGCTTTCCTGCCAATGAAATAACCATGCGGTCTGGAATTGAATCACCAGGACGCATCATACCACTGCGACGTACAGCCTCCTTATCGATAGTCATGTAGATTGTATCGGTAGGGATAACATGTGTATCAGCATTCTTTGAGCGTACCCAATACTTGAGAATATTCTTCAGCTCAAATGGGTCGTCACCAAACTGTGCCTTTGCAGAGGCTGGATCCTGCTGATAGAACTCTCTAATCTGCTGCTTGAACTCTGGTTGAATCTGAACATACTCATTTGTACCACTTACATAATCAAGGCGTGGCCATGAGATTGGTACACTTGGAGAGTTGTATGCAGGACGGCGCATTTGGTCGATGTACCAGTCTGTCTGCAGATAAGAAAGGTTGCAGACACGTGTATCCGTGCGCACTCCCTCAACTTCCTGATTATACCAAAGTGGGAAGGTGTCGTTATCACCATTAGTGAAGATAATTGGATTACCCTCCTGCTGTAATGAGTTAAGGTAATTCTGACCAAAGTCACGGCAAGTATATCGGCCTGAACGATCGTGGTCGTCCCATGTCTGAGATGCCATCTGGATAGGAACAAGCAGACAGGCAAGCGAAATTACAGATGCAGACAATACTGGTGCAACCTTCAGTTTACGTGCCCAGTCGTAAAGTGCTAATACACCTAATCCGCACCAGATAGCGTATGCATAGAATGAAGCAGCATAAGCATAGTCACGCTCACGTGGCTGACTTGGGGTCTGATTCAGATAGATTACGATAGCAAGACCTGTCATAAAGAACAGGAAGAAAACAACCCAGAACTGCTGTATACCACGCTTTCCACGCCATGCCTGCCAGAAAAGACCAAGCAGACCGAGTAATAATGGTAGACAATAGAATACATTGTGTCCCTTGTTTGTTTTCAACTCATCTGGTAACAAGTTCTGGTCACCATAAAGAGCATTATCAATAAATGAGATACCAGTAATCCAGTTACCATGCTCTGGCTCACCATTACCTTGTATATCATTCTGACGTCCAGCAAAGTTCCACATAAAATAGCGCCAGTACATGAAGTTACACTGGTAAGAAAGGAAGAACTTCATGTTTTCCCATTGTGTAGGTATCTTCACACCATCAACATCATGTCCTGTGATACCACCCATCCACTGTTCGTAAAGACCTGCGTAGCTTGGGTTATGCATGCGTGGGAAGAACATATTCTGCTCAAATACCTGTGTTGCCTTATGACGAACAATGAAGTAAGAATCCTTCTCGTCCTTAGAACTTTTCTCTTTGCGCTGATAGACGGGGGCACCCTCATCAAACTTATAGTGCATTCCATCTTCTGCAACAGCAGGCTGACTTGAATATGCCTGTCCGTAGAGCAATGGACGGTCACCATACTGATCACGACTCAGATAACTACCCAAAGTAAAGATATCTTCAGGTGAGTTCTGGTCCATTGGTGGGTTTGCTGTTGAACGAATAACGATTACAGCGTACGAAGAATAGCCGATAAACAACATCAGCATACAAAGTAGGGCTGTATTCTTTATACGTGAAGAAACAAGTGCAACGCGCTGTTTCTTACCATCCTTGTTAAATGGACGCTGCCACTGGAGCAATACATAAACAATCGCAAGTACAACAAGACCTGTAAAGAATGCTGTCCAGCCATAGCCATAGAAAGGTATACCAATCAGTGCAAAAGCAGCTAAGAAAGCTATATTCTGACGGTGTGAACTCTTATCTTGATATGTCTCATAAATACCCCAAACAAAAGAAGCGATGAGTAAAGCTATATATACTATCGTACCTGTGTTGAATGGCATACCAAGTGTATTTGTAAAGAACAACTCAAACCATCCGCCTACAGTGATAATACCTGGAACAACGCCATAAAGAACAGCTGCTACAAGGATTACAGAGAGGAGCAATGCAAAGAGTGAACCCTTCAAGTTTGCATCAGGCACCTTCTTATAATAGTAAACCAGTGCAATGGCTGGAATACAAAGGAGGTTGAGCAGGTGCACACCAATAGATAGACCTGTCATATAGGTAATCAATACCAACCATCGGTCGGAATGTGGTTTATCAGCATTGTCTTCCCACTTCAAAATAAGCCAGAATACAACAGCTGTAAAGGCTGATGAATAGGCATATACCTCACCCTCAACGGCAGAGAACCAGAATGTGTCACTGAATGTGTAAATCAGTGCACCAACAAGGCCTGCACCCTCGATAGCGATGGTTTTTGCAAGTGAAGGAGCTTCTCCATCACGTACAATCAGACGACGTGAGAGGTGAGTGATGGTCCAGAAAAGGAACATGATACACGTTGCAGAAAGCAATGCGCTCATTGTATTGACCATGCGTGCTACCTCTGTTGGGTCGCTTGCAAAATGTGAGAAGAGATTGGCTGTAAGCATGAAGAACGGTGCCCCAGGAGGGTGTCCAATCTCCAGTTTATAGCCTGTTGTAATGAATTCGGGACAGTCCCAGAAACTGGCTGTCGGTTCAATTGTGGAACAATAAACGAAAGCTGCAATAAAGAATGCAAGCCATCCGACGATGTTGTCCACCAGTCTGAATTGTTTCATTTATACGATTAGAATTTACTGTCTACTCATCTTT
>ERZ772906.1430-NODE-1430-length-13064-cov-25.469137_pt1 | contig 13064 bp, 10 predicted proteins | sample MGYA00511338_ERZ772906 | MGnify/ENA primary metagenome ERZ772906 (study PRJEB29015, sample SAMEA2738076) | human oral metagenome | biome: human oral; feature: human-associated habitat; material: saliva | place: China | collected 2212 ... | reverse complement strand
CCATGAGGGTAGGAATGTCCGTCGTTCCGGCGTTTTGCGCGGTCACGGGGCCGTTATTCGGGGAAGCTGACTGGGTACTCATCGCCCCTAAGCATGCCAGGAAAGCGCCCTGGCCGACTACCGGGGGCCGCGCACCGGCTAAAGTGGAGTCATGCCTGCACGTCCAGTTGACCGCCGAAGCGGGGTGCCCCGACCCCCGCGTCGGTCCGCTTCTGCGCGCGCTGGCCGCTCTCACCTGCCGATTTCCGCGGAAACCAGCGCGGGCGGCATCGTCGTCGACGTGCGTGACGGAATTCCCTATGCGGCATTGATCGCGCGACGCAATCGCGCGGGTCGCATCGAGTGGTGCCTGCCCAAGGGCCACCTGGAGGGTTCCGAGACCCCCCAGCAGGCCGCGCTGCGCGAGGTCGCCGAAGAAACCGGCATCCACGGGCGCATCATCCGCCACCTCGCGTCTATCGACTACTGGTTCTCCGGCAACGACCGCCGCGTCCACAAGGTCGTCCACCACTACCTGATGGGGTATGAGTCCGGCACGATCTCCGTCGACGGGGATCCGGATCACGAGGCCGAGGAGGCCGCGTGGGTGCCGCTGCGCGACGTGTCGCGCCAGTTGGCCTACCCCAACGAGCGCCGCATCGTGCGCATCGCCCTGGACCTGCTGTATCGGGATAGCCGTGACTAGGCGCGCGCTCACGGCTGGCGTCCTGTGCGCGGCGATGGCTCTTCCCTTCGGCCTCGGTCTGAACGAGGCCGGGGCCGCCCCGCTGCCCGCCGTCACCTCGCAGTCCGACGCATCGCGCCCCGCGGTCATGGGTGCGGCGGCCGAGGCATCCGGACTCGTCATCTCGATCAATTCGCTGTCGCCACGCATCATCACCAGTGAAAACGAAGTGATCATTTCCGGTACGGTCCGTAACGATTCGCCCACGACGCTCGCAAATATTTCCCTCGAGGTGTTTGTCGCCAACGAAACGCCGATCTCGGTGGCCGCGCTGACGACCGCCCTCTCCGATGACGAGCCTGACGCCACCCACGTGGCCTCCTCCTCGCTCACCAACGTCGTCCGAGGAGCCACAACTTCCTTCGAGATTCGTATCCCCACCTCCTCCCTTCCCCTGACCGACGAGACCGAGTGGGGCCCGCGCGTCATCACCGTGGCCGCCAACTCCGGCGAGTACTCCGGCAAGGACCGCTCAATCCTCGTCTGGGACTCCGGCGCCCAGGTCTCCGCCTCGCGCGTGAGCACCGTGGTTCCCTGGACATCGTCGAACGCCACCCAGGACCAGGCCGAACGCTCCGCGGTCCTCAACCTGGCCGCATCCTCCGGCGTCACCCTCGCCGTCGACCCGCTGCTCATCCCGCGCGGACCGCAACCCACGGCCTCGCCGAGCCCCACGCCCGATTCCGACACCTCCGACGCCGAATCCGGCCAGTCCGATCAGTCCGGCGCCGAATCCGGGCAGTCCGGCGCACCCACGGCCTCGCCGAGCGCGTCCGCCTCCCCCACCCCGACCCCCGCGCCCACGGCAACAGACCCCGCGCAACGATCACGCGACCTGCAGTCGGAGGCCTTCGTGTCCGCCCTCATGGGAGCCGCGAACGAAATCATCGCCCTACCCGAGGGCGACGCCGACCTCGGCGCCCTCGCCCTGTCGGGTAACGCAAGCTTCTGGGACCGCGCATCCAACTCCATCGCGGGCTTCCCCTCGTCCCTGCGCGAGGCCGGATGGGTGGCCCCCACACCCTCCACCGCCTCACCGAGCCCCTCGCCGTCCGCGGGCGCCACAGAAACGCCGAGCCCCCCGCCGTCCGCGAGCGCCTCCGGACAGAGCGGCACCACGACGACCTCACCCGACACGGGGCCCACGATCCTGCGCAACGTCGCGTGGCCTGCCGACACCACCTTCGGTACGACTTTCCTGTCGAACTACGCCTCTGCCAACCAGATTACGATCGCCCCAACCTCGGCGCTCACCCCCGCCGAAGAGGTCACCTTCACCTCCTACGCGCGCGTGAACATCAACCCTTCGACGGGTGAGACGGCAACCGACGGAACCGGGGCACGCACAATCGCCCAGCAGGCCGACCTGGCCTCGATCCTGTCGTGGAACGCGTCCGGCAGTGACGAGCTCGACGCCGAGCAGGCCCTGACGGCGATCACGGCGATCATCGTGCGGGAGCGTCCCTCCTCGTCGCGAACTGTTTTCGCGGCGGCCGCGCGTGGAACGACCGTCAACGAGTCGCTCACCAAGCGGGTCAACGCCCTGTTCTCGCCGCGGTGGGTCTCCGCCCTGTCCTTTACGGATATGGCCTCCAGTGAACCGACCGACGTTGACCGGCAGACCGTCGACGCGGGTACCCTCGACGCCGACACGTCCACCGCGATCACGGCCATGGCCTCGTCCCTGACCATGCTGGAGCCGCTCGCGAACGCGACCGACGATCCCGACGCCGTGTACGACTCGGTCACGCCCCAGATTCTGCCCGCTCTGTCCGCCCAGCTGACACCCTCCGAGCAGCTCGAGTCGGCCACAGCGATGACCTCTCAGATAACGGGCATGCTCTCAGCCGTGACCGTCGAGCCTTCCTCGGCCGTCAACCTCATCAACAAGTCCGCGAACTTCCCCGTCCTCGTGCGCAACAACCTGCCCTGGCCGGTGCACGTCAACGTCACCCTCGTGCCCGACGACCCGCGGCTGCGTGCCACCCCGGCGCTCTCCCAGACGCTGGCCGCGCAGGGCGCCACGACCGTCGAGGTCCCCGTCGGGGCGATCGGCAGTGGCGACATCGAGGTCACCTACAAGGTGACGACCCCGGACGGCACCATTCTCGACGACTCCCGTACCGTCACTGTGCGCATGCGCGCCGGGTGGGAGGATGCGATCACCGCGGTCATCGCCTCCCTCTTCGGCCTGCTCTTCCTCGCCGGCATCAGGCGATCGCTGCGGAAGAGGGCAGCGCGCAAAGCGCAGGCATCCTCCGACGGATCCGCACAGGAAACGACGCGGGCAGACACCGAGGCCGACCCCACTGCCGATGGCATCGACGAGGCATCGGCCCTCGCAAACGACACCACCGAAACAGAGACAGCAACGACGAAGGAGACCCCATGAGCTCGAATACGCCTCGCCGATCGATCCTGAGGGCATCGGCACTCATGGCGTCGGGCACCATGGTGTCACGCATCCTCGGCTTTATCCGCAACGCGATGCTGATCGCCGCGGTCGGCGCGACCGCTGGCGGCGTGGGCGCGGCCTTCCAAACGGCGAACACACTGCCCAACACGGTGTTCAACCTGCTGGCCTCCGGCATCTTCGACGCGGTCCTGGTCCCGCAGATCGTCGGCGCAATCAAGCGTCGCCACGACGGCGACACCTACGTGAACCGCCTGCTGACCCTCGCCGGGACACTCCTCTTCCTCGTCACCTTCGTGACGATGGTACTGGCGCCCGTACTCGTCATGATCACGGCCGCCGGCTACACCGAAGACATTCGCAACCTCGCGATCCTCTTCGCGCTACTGTGCCTGCCGCAGCTCTTCTTCTACGGGCTCTACAACCTGCTGGGCGAGCTCCTCAATGCTCGCGAGATCTTCGGGCCCTACATGTGGGCGCCGGTCGTCAACAATGTCGTCGGCATCGCTGGCCTCGGAGTATTCCTCGCGATTTGGGGTGGCGCACCCGACGGCGGCATCCCCGCGGGCGACCTGACGGGCGCGCAGTTCTGGGTTCTCGCAGGATCGGCAACCCTGGGCGTCATCTGCCAGGCCCTGTGCCTGCTGTGGCCGATGCGCAAGGCGGGCGTGTCCTTCAAGCCCGACTTCCACTTCCGAGGCACCTCCTTCGGCTCAATGCCCCGCGTCGCAGGCTGGACGTTTGCGACCCTCGGCGTCTCCCAGGTCGGCGTCCTGTCGACCAACAACCTGGCCGCGATGGCTGACGGCTTCATCGGGCGCAACGGCGCGCAGGGCGGCGTTGTCGGCATTCTGGCCTACTCGACGGCCTTCATGATTTTCATGGTGCCCCAGTCGCTCATCACCGTCTCGCTAACGACCGCGATCTTCACGCGCATGGCGGGCGCCGTGGCAGACGGCGATGACCGGGCGGTGGCCGACAGCTACCACCTGGGCGTGCGCACGATCACCTCGCTGACCCTCGTCGCGGCGGCCATGCTGATGGCTGGCTCCGTACCGATGATGGAAATTGCGATGGCCGCGAAGGGCGGCGACCCCGCTGCCGTCACCGGCTACGCCCTCGTCTTGACCTCTCTCATGCCCGGCGTCGCATCCACCGGCATGGTCCTCATGAGTCAGCGCGTCTTCTTCGCCTACGAGAACGTCAAGCCCGTATTCCTCATGGGTATCGGCCCCACGATCATCCAGGTCATCGTCGGCTGGTCGATGTACGCACTGACCGGCGCGCGCTGGTGGGTCGTCGCCGCCGCCCTCGGCGAGACCGCCTGTCGCCTGACGCAGGGCATCATCGCCGTCGTGTGGGTCTCGCGCGAGAATAGCTTCGTTGATCGTGCCGGACTGCTGCGCTCCTACGTCACCTACATGGGCGCAGCGATCGTCGCCGGCTTCGTCGGATTCGGCGTCCTGTGGCTCATGGGTATCCACACGGACATCTCCTCGACGCTGGGACGCATGCTGGTAGCGGGCGTCAAGCTCTCCGTCGTTTCGGCGGTGACCGGCCTCGTCTACCTCGTCGTGCTGCGCTTCGCTGCGCCCCGTGAGTCCGCCGTGATGATGCGCCCGCTACTCACGCGCCTGCACGTGCCCGCCGCTGTGGTGAACATCCTGGCAGCGTCTTCCACTGCGACCCCCAACCCAGCTGCGATAATGACGGGACACACACCCGACCAGACGGAGGACCCGATGGCTCCCACGCCCGAACGTACCGGCGATGAGAAGAAACTGCCGTCGTTCGACGAGGTCGTCGCTGACTCGCCGATTCCGGCACCCCCGGCGCCCCCGGCCTCGTCGAGCGACGAATCGGTTGACGCTCCGCCCATTCCTGCCCCCGCCGAGGTCCCGGCATTCGGCCCCGCGACGCAGGCTCCCGTCGAGAATCCCATCGTTGCCGAGGCCATCGCAGCTCCCGCTGTTGAGGCCATCGCCCAGGCGCATGGTATCCCCCTGCCCGACGCGGACCCCATCCCGGCACCCGACGAGGACCCTATCCCCGCACCCGACGAGGACCCCATCCCCGCGCCCGACGAGGACCCCATCCCCGCACCCGACGAGGACCCTATCCCCGCACCCGACGGCACGTCGATGGCGGAGTCCCTCGCAGCCCTGGGCGTCGAGCCCGTCACCGATGCCACGGACAGCGCCGAGGTTGCATCCGCATCCTTCCCGCTGGCTCCCCCGCCGCCCGCTCCCGCGGCCAGCGGCTACGAGCGTGACGGCGAGGTCAACCCCGCGGACTACCCGCACCCCGAACCTCTCGCTGACGCGCCCGTGACGCACCAGATTCCCCGCGTGCAGTCGTCAGTCGAGTCCGCGATCCCCGCACCTCCCGTCGAGGATCCGACCGAGGTCATGGACTCCGTTCCCCCGATCCCCGCGGCGCCCGCGCAGCCTGCCCCGGCCTCGTCCGAGGAGGAGGAAGCCAAGCCTGAGCGTTCCGCTAAGCTGATCGACCCGACACGACCCGCCCTCATCTTCGGCGTCGTGCTGTTCCTCTTCGGCGCGATCTGGGGTCCGTGGATGGCGACGCGACCGGTCACCGACCTGGATCTCGGCCAGTCTCTGCGTAACGGCGTGGCCGCGCAGGAGTCCGGCGAGGAGCCCGCCCCCGCGCTTACCACGACGCCCCCACCGGCACCGACCACGACCCCCGTGATCTCCTCGGTTCAGGTCCTATCGTGGAACAACGACGACGGCGACCACCCGGACCGTGCGATCAACATGATCGACTCGAACCCGTCGACGTCCTGGTCCTCGCGCTGGTTCGACAACAACCAGTTCCGCGACGAGACGTCCGTGACGATCGTCGTCAAGCTCCAGCAGAAGGCCACCGTGTCCTCGGTGACACTCAACATGGATCCGGCGACGTCCGGCGGCGAGGTCGTCGTGCGTAACGTCACGGACCCGGCGAACCCGCGCGGCGGAACAGAGCTGGCCATGTCGGCGTTGTCTCCGACGACGACGATTCAGCTGCCCGCGGCCGTCGAAACCGACTCGATCGCGCTGCAGTTCCGCTCCATGCCCAAGGGCCAGGACGGACGCAACTGGGCGTGGATCTCCGAACTTACAGTTCAGTAACCCTGAAGGAGGGTACGTATGTCTTTCGTGACGATTCCTGGCCTGGTGACGGCCGAATCCACCGATACCACCGCTGAGACCGCCGAGGTGCAGATCCCGTCGGCCGAGGTGCCCGAGGGCGCCACCGTCCACGACGTTGTCATCGTCGGCTCGGGTCCGGCCGGCTACACGGCTGCGGTCTACACGGCCCGCGCCGGCCTCGCCCCCATCGTGCTGGCCGGCCAGCTGGCCGCGGGTGGCGCGCTCATGACCACGACCGAGGTCGAGAACTTCCCCGGTTTCCCGGAGGGCATTCAGGGCCCCGAGCTCATGGATAACATGCGCGAGCAGGCCGAGAAGTTCGGCGCGGACATTCGCTACGAGGACGTCGTCGCCGTCAACCTCGAGGGCGACATCAAGGCCGTGGCGACCGAGGACGAGGTCTTCTACGCGCGCGCCGTCATCCTGGCCACCGGCTCGGAGTACCGTCACATGAACGTGCCCGGCGAGGACGAGTTCTCCGGCCGCGGCGTCTCCTACTGCGCGACCTGCGACGGCTTCTTCTTCAAGGATCGTCGCCTGGCCGTCATCGGCGGCGGCGACTCCGCGATGGAGGAGGCGACATTCCTGACGAACTTCGCGTCCGAGGTCATCGTCGTGCACCGCCGCGACGCCCTGCGTGCCTCGCGCGTCATGGCTGAGCGCGCCCTGAACAACTCGAAGATCTCCTTCGAGTGGAACGCGACCGTCTCCGAAGTCCTGGGTGACGAGGCCGTGACCGGCCTGCGACTGGCCTCCACGGTGGACGACTCGACCCGTGAGATCGCCGTGGACGGCGTGTTCGTCGCGATCGGCCACCTGCCCCGCACGGGCTTCCTGCGTGACCAGGTCGCCCTCGACGAGGCCGGCTACATTACGGTCGACGAGCCGTCGACGCGCACGTCCGTGGCGGGCGTGTTCGCGTGCGGTGACGCCGTGGACCACATGTACCGCCAGGCCATCACGGCGGCCGGCTCGGGCTGCCGCGCGGCCATGGACGCTGAGCGCTGGCTGGCGTCCCTGGGCGACCAGGCGTGATCTCCCCCACTCCAACCGGCGCTGCGAGCGCTGGCGCGCCCCGGCCTCGTACCTGCCCGTGTGGGTCGGGAGCGATGCTGGCGCAGTGCTGCGGGCGATACCTGGATGGCGAGGCAGCTCCGACCGCTGAGGCGCTCATGCGGTCGCGCTACACGGCATTCGCGCTGCGCGACGAGGACTATCTGTTCCGCACGTGGCACCCGCGCACGCGCCCCGCTCCCCCCTACTGGGTGGAGGGGACGCAGTGGACGGGTCTGCAGATCCTGGGGGCCGAGGCCGGGGGTCCTTCCGACGAGGAGGGCGCCGTGACGTTCGTGGCCTCGTGGCGGGACGCATCGACCGGTGAAACCGGGCAGATGCGGGAGCATTCGCGCTTCTCGCGTAGGGCCGGGCGCTGGGTCTACGAGTACGGCGCAAACGACTGACACTACGGTAGGATTTTCATATGTTTGTTCGTCGACTCCTGTCACCCCCCGTTATCGTCGGGGCTCTTCTCGTCGTGGCGGTTGCTATCGCCGGTGATTTCATTGCAAATCCCCTGCCGATCGACACCGCCGTGTGGTCTAACTTCATCGAGTCACGCTCTCCCGCGATGAATACGTTCATGACGGGCGCGTCCTGGCTGTTTGATCCGAAGCGCGCTATCGTCTTGGCGCTGTTGGTCGCGGCCGCCGTCTGGTGGTTCATCAAGAAGGTCGTGCACGCGCTCTACGTCCTGTCGTCGGTTGTGCTCTCGGCTGCGAATAGCTTCGTGATTAAGCACCTGTACGAGCGTCCCCGCCCCGAAGAGGCGTACCGCTTGATCACTGAGGACGGCTATTCCTTCCCGTCGGGTCACGCGACGGTCGTCACGGCGCTGGTGGTCTCCCTCGTGATGGTGATGACGATGACGCGCGTCGGGCGCCAGATTCGTCACCTGCTGTGGGTCGCCGCGGTCGTCTTCATCGCGTTTATCTGCGTGACGCGTCTGTACCTGGGTGTCCACTGGGTGACGGACGTGCTGGGCGGTTTCGGTGTCGGCCTGGGTTCCACGCTGATCCTGTCGCCGTTCATGCTGCGACCGAACGCGTTGCGTTGGGTTCGCTGAGGTCACATCTGATTGCTGCTGGTGCGCCCGGGGCTACGGCCCCGGGCGCTTCTGTATGCGCCTGTGAGGCCCGATCACACCCCGACATGGACTCACACCCGCCTCGGTTCCAAAAGGTCCGCAGAGGCCCTGGAAGGCATGGCCGCGGTGTCCGTGGACGGCGGCAGGGCCTGGCCGGACAACGAGCCGACGCGCCAACCCACACGTCAGAACTGCAGGCGCCGCTGGTACAAAGGGCGCCGGAGGGCCCGGGCGGGCTTCGAGATCGCCACACGCGAGCTTCGCTCGGAGTGGTCGATCTCGCGGGCGGCCGGGCCCGAAGGCGCCCGGCAACACCAGCAGCGCCACAAGCAACACCCACACGACCACCCGGGCACGCCAAAGGGGCGGGTACCGAAGTACCCGCCCCTCACTCAGCCACGACCTCGTCGAGGCTCAGGCTGAATCAGGCTCAGCCCTGGCGTCGGCGCATGTCGTAGACCGCGAAGCTATCGTCGATGGAGCCGTAGAATCAGATGGTCGTCGACTTGAAGGTCAGCGCGTACTAGGGTTCAGTCGCGGAGATGTAGGCCTCGTTCTTGTGGGTGCCGAGGCTCATGGAGATGCCGACCTTATCGCGCATCTGGATAGTGGTACCACCCTTGGTCTGATAGCCGGACCACGTAGGGCGCTTGATCTCGAGAGTAACGACCTTGTTACCGGCGGTGGCCGTGGCGTTGACGCCGTCGGGAGCCGAGTCGGGGTTGGAGTTACCTGCGGGAGTGATCGTGTGCGGCAGCGTGATGGTCACGACCGAGTTCAGGCAGCCCTCAGTGGTGGAGGCGCAGGAAAACTCGACGACGTATCGTTGTTCGACGCCTGACAGGTAGGAGTCCTCGTCGGCATTGATTGCAAGTTTGAGGGTGGGGGCGGCCGCGTATGTGGGCAGTGATGTCACGCCAAGAATGACGAGAGTAGTCGTCACCAACATGGCAAGCATCTGGGTCGGCCTCGAGGCCTTTCACCATGTGTCGTTGATGTACACAGCGTTCTCCTGTTGTGTGGATAAAGGATGAATCAGGCTAATTTTAGCGGTTGCAGAGCACGTGTGAAATGGTCGTAACTATCGCAAATCCGCTCGTATCTACAGGTCTATTGGGCCAGATCTCGAACATCTGACCGATTGTGCGAAAGACTTATCCACACGTGTGTACAGGTCTGTGGATGCATATTGCCGGAATACCAGTTCAGGGTCGTTAGTCCCAGAAGTAATCACTAATGATTGACGTTATCCACATACATGACCAACTGGTCGGATAAATAACGGCACACAGCCTCCGATAAGCTGACATATGAGGCCATCACCAACAAATTGCGGAAGCTCACATACGGGAAAACCCGCAACCATGAGGTTGCGGGTGAAAAGTGGAGCTAACGGGACTCGAACCCGTAACCCCCTGCCTGCAAAGCAGGTGCGCTACCAATTGCGCCATAGCCCCGTAGGAGAAGCTCAGTCCTCCACGACGTCCGTCACGGACATCCACAGATCGGCATTGTCAGAAAGATCAAGGAGAATTTGTCGAACGACGATACCAACGGCAACGACGGATCCGACAGCCACGCAACATGTGACCAGCTTCTTCATGATGATCCTCCGCTCAAATTCGCCTGCGGATGGTGGGCCTAGGTGGGCTCGAACCACCGACCTCAGTCTTATCAGGACTGCGCTCTAACCTACTGAGCTATAGGCCCAACCGGCACCCTTGCGGGCACTCGGATATAGTACACAGCATCGAGCCCTTCAGTAAAATCGAGAGTTGGTGACGTCCGCCACGCGCTCGCCGCGCAGGGGCGCGGAGCAGAAAAGAGAACCCTCGTGACCACGATTATCGACTATGTTCGCAGGGCAACGACGCCGCTGCGCACAGACCTTACGCCAGCCGATGCCCTCATCCTCGCCACACTGTCGTACGCGGACTTCCACGCTCTGGCCGGCCCCCGCTCCGCTCAGGGATGCCTCCCGCGCGAGGTCACCCAGGCCTCGTCCATCCGCGCCCTCTACGATCACGCGATGCTCACCGAACGTAACCGTGTGCTTCTGCGCTCGGGGGCCTCGTCGGCCTCCTACTGAGGGTCCGGCCGATTCGGGTCGTCCAAGACCGCTGAGAGGCCTCTGCGAGTGGCTTTCGGCTGCCTCGGATCGGCTCGCACCATTGCCCCCCCCAATGCGCACGTTAACCCACCTAGTAGTGGCTCAGCGGCCCCGCCACCGCTCCAGTAGATGGGTTCATGCACGCACACGGGCATAGCAAAAGGGGCCGACATTAGCCGACCCCTTGCGCATGATGTCCTCACTCGTCCATGAGAGACACCTTGATGCCGCCCACCAGGGACGCGACAACGTTGTAGAGCATGGCACCCAGCGTCGACAGGGCGGTGAGCAGAATGACGTTGATGACGGCGACGATGGTCGCGTAAGAGATGACGCGGGGCAGGCGCGCGTAGTCGAGGAGGTCGACGAAGCGACCAGCACCGACGGTCTGGAGGAATTCTTCGATCTGACTGAAGACGTGCATGGCGTCGACCATGAGCCACAGGACGATGGTGGCGATGACGAGCGCGATGCCCAGGGCGACTGACAGAAGGAAAGATACCTTCATGACGGTCCACGCGTCGATGCGCGCGATCGCCAGGTCAACTCGGCGGGGAGCGTCTGTGCGGGCGCTCGTGACGTGGTCACTCATTGGATTCCTTCCAGGTCGCACTTCCTACAGCCAGGCTACCGTATCGCCGGGCCCCGGCGCATGGTCCGCGCCGCTTTGGAATGTTGATCACGGGACGAGGCCTGCCCTCGTCCCGTGATCGTCGTTTACTTATCGGTGTCGTCGGCTGTGTTGCCGCCCTCGGTGGGCGCATCCGTCTCGGCGAGGGTGTTCTCCTGGGGGAGATCCTCGGTGGAGGCGGTCTGCGCGGAATCGACCACGACCTCGTCACCAGAGTCGTCACTGGAATCGTCGCCGGAGTCGGGGTTACGGGTGATCGCGATAATGCGGTCGCCTTCGTCCGGTCGGGCAAAGATGACGCCCATAGTGTTGCGGGTGGTGGGTCGAACGTCGGAGGCGTTGACTTGGACGAGTTTGCCGGATTCGGTGATGACCATGACGTCTTCGTCGGGGCGCACGACGAGGGCACCGACGAGGCCGCCGCGTTCGTCGACGAGCTTGCCGACGCGCACGCCGAGGGTGCCGCGCGACTTGGTCGGGTATTCCTCGACGGGGGTGCGCTTGGCGTAGCCGGATTCGGTGACGATCAGCAGGTCGGTGTCCTCGCGCGGGACCTCCATGCTGAGGAGTTCATCATCGCCGCGGAATTTCATGCCACGCACGCCGGACGTGGAGCGGCCCATGGAGCGCAGCTGCTCGTCGGTGGCGGTGAAGCGCACGGCCTGGCCGTCGCGGGAGACGAGGATGAGGTCCTCGTCGGCCATGATGGTCTGAGCGGACACGAGTTCGTCGGGCTTGCCGTCCTCGTCCTCGCGCAGGTTGATGGCGATGATGCCGCCGGAGCGGGGCGAGTTGTACAGGCTCAGCGGGGTCTTCTTGACGAGGCCGCGCTTGGTGGCCAGGACCAGGAAGTCCGCGTCCTCGTAGGTGCGGATCGCGAGGACCTGTGCGATGTGCTCGTCGGGCTGGAAGGCCAGCAGGTTGGCGACGTGCTGGCCCTTGGCGTCGCGACCGCCTTCGGGGATCTCGTAGGCCTTGGCGCGGTAGACGCGGCCGAGGTTGGTGAAGAAGAGCAGCCAGTTGTGCGTGGTTGTGACGAAGAAGTGTTCGACCACGTCGTCGCCGCGCAGCTGGGTGCCGCGCACGCCCTTGCCGCCGCGCTTCTGCGAGCGGTAGTTGTCCGTGCGGGTGCGCTTGGCGAAGCCGTCGCGGGTGATGGTGACGACGACGTCCTCTTCGGGGATGAGGTCTTCCATCGACATTTCCCCGTCGAAGGGGAGGATGCGGGTGCGACGCTCGTCGCCGAACTTGTCGACGATCTCGGACAGTTCGGCGGAGATGATGGCGCGCTGACGCTCGGGCTTGGCGAGGATGTCGTTGAGGTCGTCGACGCGGGCCTTGAGTTCGGCGTGCTCGTCCATGATCTTCTGGCGCTCGAGGGCGGCCAGGCGGCGCAGCTGGAGGGCCAGGATAGCGTCGGCCTGGATGGCGTCCACGTCGAGCAGCTCGATGAGGCCGGCGCGAGCCTCGTCGACCGTGGGGGAGCGACGGATGAGGGCGATGACCTCGTCGAGGGCGTCGAGGGCCTTCAGGTAGCCTTCGAGGATGTGCAGGCGCTCGAGGGCCTTGCGCAGGCGGAACTTCGTGCGACGCACGATGACGTCGATCTGGTGGTTGATCCAGTGGCGGATGAAGCCGTCGATCGACAGGGTGCGGGGCACGCCGTCGACGAGCGCGAGCATGTTGGCGGAGAAGTTCTCCTGCAGGCTGGTGCGCTTGTAGAGGTTGTTGAGGACGACCTTGGCGACGGCGTCGCGCTTGAGGACGATGACGAGGCGCTGGCCGGTGCGGCCGGAGGTCTCGTCGCGGATGTCGGCGATGCCGCCGATCGCTCCGTCGCGCACGAGCTGGGCGATCTTGTCGGCCAGGTTGTCGGGGTTGACCTGGT
>ERZ772906.1410-NODE-1410-length-13186-cov-5.742061_pt1 | contig 13186 bp, 9 predicted proteins | sample MGYA00511338_ERZ772906 | MGnify/ENA primary metagenome ERZ772906 (study PRJEB29015, sample SAMEA2738076) | human oral metagenome | biome: human oral; feature: human-associated habitat; material: saliva | place: China | collected 2212 ... | reverse complement strand
CTACACCAGGGCACCTCATCATGATCTTGGTGGGGCTACTCTTCATCTTCTTAGCTATCAGATATGAGTTTGAGCCCCTCCTGCTGATCCCGATCGGATTCGGTATGCTCATAGGCAATATACCGATGATGAACGGTCTGCAGGTAGGTATCTACGAAGAAGGATCCGTACTGAATATCCTCTACCAAGGAGTGCGTCAAGGGTGGTACCCGCCCTTGATCTTCCTTGGAATCGGGGCTATGACGGACTTCACGGCTCTGATCTCTAACCCCAAGCTCATGCTCGTCGGGGCTGCTGCTCAGTTCGGTATCTTCGCCGCCTACATGACAGCCTTGCAGCTGGGCTTCACGCCTCCTGAAGCTGGTGCTATCGGTATCATCGGTGGGGCAGATGGTCCTACGGCTATCTTCCTCTCCAACCGTCTAGCTCCTCACCTGCTAGGTGCTATCGCTGTGTCGGCCTATTCGTACATGGCACTGGTACCTGTGATCCAGCCTCCCTTCATGCGTCTCTTGACGACGAAGAAGGAGCGTGTGATGCGCATGAAACGTCCTCGTCAGGTATCTCAGACAGAGAAGATCATATTCCCTATCGCTGGGCTACTACTGACGACGATGCTTGTACCCCCTGCTCTGCCTCTCCTCGGGATGCTCTTCTTCGGCAACCTCCTGCGTGAGAGTGGTGTCACCAAGCGTCTGGCTGACACAGCTAAGGGTCCACTCATCGATACGGTGACCATCCTTCTCGGGGTCACAGTCGGAGCTTCTACACAGGCTACGGAATTCCTTACTGGGAACTCTGTCCTGATCTTCGGCTTGGGCGCTTTCTCCTTCATCGTCGCTACGGTGGCAGGGATATGCTTCGTCAAGTTCTTCAACCTCTTCCTCAAGAAAGAGAATAAGATCAATCCGCTCATCGGGAATGCTGGGGTGTCAGCCGTGCCTGACTCTGCTCGTATCTCCCAGACTCTAGGGTTGGAGTATGACCCTACGAACTACCTGCTCATGCACGCTATGGGGCCGAATGTCGCAGGGGTCATCGGATCAGCTGTCGCAGCTGGTATCCTCCTGAGCTTCCTCGCCTAACTTAGCTAGAGGCTCCTCCCTCGAAGTCGAGCACAAAGCAAGCCGTGCCTTGGTGTCCATCCTAGAGACACTAAGGCACGGCTTCTTTTGTGTCGATCGGTCTGTAGATCCTGCGAAACAATCTCCCTCCATACAGGTTAGTAGGGTAAGTCCTAACTTATAACGTTAATCCAACAAAGGAAATGAAGAAGAATATGACCTTGGCCCTAGCAGGTGTACTTGCTTCGGGGCTCTTTATCGCCTCCTGCTCCGGCTCTAAGGGGCAGAATGGTGTCGCAGCTACTGATTCGGTCGCTGCTAGCGCTATGGATGCCTCACAGGCCGTCTCAGTGGATACTACCGCCTCTGCGCTCTCTTGGAAGGGCTTCAAGCCTGGCGGAGAGCACTACGGCAAGCTACCCGTAAGCGAGGGTGCTCTTGACCTCAAGGATGGTATCCTACGGGCTGGCTCCGTCACGATCCATCTTGGAGCACTGACGGTCGAAGATATGAAGCCCGGAGAAGGTGGTGATAAGCTCAAGGCACACCTCCTTAGCGAAGACTTCTTCGACGTAGCTAAGTACCCCGAGGTGAAGTTCGAACTCACGGATATCCCTGCTGAGGGTATCCGCCTCAGTGAGGTACAAGAGCTGAAGGGTAACCTTACCCTCAAGGACGTGACGAAGAATATCACGATCCCCGTCGAGTCCGTATCACTTGATGATGCTACGGGTGCCTATACCATTAAGAGTAAGACCTTCACGATCAACCGGGCTGACTGGAATGTGAAGTATGGCTCGAAGAGCTTTTTCACGGGTCTGGGAGACAAGTTCATCAACGACGAGATTGAGCTGAGCTTCGTCCTGAAGACTAAGTAAGGTCCAAGCCTTCTCTCCGTCGTCTATAGCCCTCTAGGGGCTCTAGAGTCACGTAGAGCGACAAAGGGCTCATCCACCTATCCTCAGGGTAGATGGATGAGCCCTTGCTCTTTCTCTGCCATACGCTAGGCTATCCCTCGAGGAAAGACTCCAGCTCAGGGTGACGATGTATGTACGCCTTGATGTAGGGGCAGATGGGGCGTACTTGGAGCCCTCGCTCAGCACATAGCTCGAAGAAGGCTTTTGCTAAGAGCCCAGCATAGCCCTTGCCTTCGTGCTCAGGTTGAACGAAGGTATGCTCAGCGAGAGCAACTCCTGTAGGGGTGAGTCTGAAGGTGAGATAGCCCAGCTCTTCATCACCCTCTATTAGGGCGATACGCCCGTCTGTAGCTCTGATTGAGGTCTGGATCTTAGGGGATGTGGAGGTTTGTGTCATAGGAGACGTAGGGTATGGATGATGGGGATAGTTATGCTAGGAGGATAGCTTTCTAGATAGGCGGAAGGAATTTCTTACTCTCCTTATATCGAGGGGAGGAGGATCGATGAAAGCTACCTAGATAAGAAGAGAGGTCACTCCATCTGATGATGAAGTGACCTCTCTTTGTTCAATTTCTCAAAGAGGAAGGAGATTACTTCTTGCCCTTCTTAGCAGGAGCAACGTTCAGATCGAGAGCTGCACCAGCCTTAAACTTAACGGCCTTGCGAGCAGGGATGTGAATCTTCTTCTTGGTCTGTGGGTTGATCCCTTCACGAGCTGGCTTATCAGCTACAGAGAAAGTACCGAAACCAAGGAGAGCAATCTTTTCTCCCTTCTTGAGTTCTTCAGCTACGACGGTAGCGAAGGCTTCTACAGCAGCACGAGCATCTACCTTAGTGAGGCCTGCCTTCTCTGCTACACGTGCGATGAAATCTGTCTTGTTCATGAGCTTTGTTATATGGGTTGTACAATGTGCTAATCTGAGAACTCAGGAGCATAGGCTTTGATCAGTGGTGATCAGAAGGTGTGATCTCTCCTTGATTCTTGTCCAAATGTACAGATTTTTTTGCTTATATAAAGGCACTAAGGCCTTTCGTGCAAAAAACATTTGATAGCCTCACCCCTATTGGCATGCTACGATCTCAGGTGTCCCCCCTGTCAGCTTGGTATAGAAGGTCACCTTGCCAGCATTCATTAGCTCATCATGATTGATACGATAGACATTCTTATAGAGCTTGTTACCTGCCTTAAAGGTGTCGAAGTAGATTCCCCTTCTGCTGCTCTCTGAGTCTACAGGAGTCGTCTCGATGACAAGCGTAGGGTTCTTGTAATACTTCGTATCAAGATGGAGGGTAACTTTATCAAATACAGGCGTCGTGAGGGCATAACTCATCGATCCTGGGCAGTCTGGATAGAAGCCAAGCATCGTGAAGATGGCCCATGCACTCATCGCTCCCGTGTCGTCATTGCCTGGGATACCGCTGACATCGTTTAGGTAATACTTCCCGAGGAGCTTGCTCGTGATGCGCTGGGTGCGCCATGCATCCTTAGGGAAGTAGGTGAAGAGATAGGGGTAGGCGATATCGGGTTCGTTAGCAGGATCGTAGTTCTCCTTGTCGAAGACGCTCTGTAGCTTGTCTACGAACTTACGCTCTCCTCCCATGAGCTTAGCAAGCCCACGGATATCATGAGGGACATAGAAGCTATAGTTCCAAGAGTTCCCTTCATGGAAGCCAGGGTTAGGCTCGAAGTCACGACCGAGGGTGGGGTGGAAGGGGGTGAGGAACTTCCCATTGGGAAGGATGGGACGGAGAAGTCCTGTCTCCTTGTCGTAGTAGTGCTTGTAGCCTTGGGCACGGCGAGCGAAGAGCTGTGCATCCTTCTTGTTGCCCATAGCAGAGGCGAACTGGCTGAGATTCCAGTCGGCGATGTAGTACTCTAGGGCATGAGAGACGGAGTTGTCGAACTGCTCTCTCAAGGGTACATAGCCACGGCTGGCGTAGTCATCGAAGTCGGGGCGGAGCTTGTTATCCTTACCCGGAGTCGTAGCCCCCTTGCGCATGGCTTCGTAGGCGAGCTTCGTGTCGAAGTCCCGGATACCACGCTGCCACGTGTCGTTGATGACGATGATCGAGGGATCACCTTCCATGGTGAAGGTCTCCTGCCCATAGAGCTCCCACTTGGGGAGCCAGCCACCTTCCTTGTACATATCGAGCATGGTCTCCACCATGGCCAGCTGCTTGCGTGGGTAGAGGATGGAGAGCAGGGGATGCACATTGCGGTAGGTATCCCACAGCGAATAGACGGTGTATCTATCGTGCTTGGTGGTGCCTGTCTCGAGCGAACCCATCATGGGGTACTGCCCATTGACATCTTGAAGGATATTGGGGTGGATCAGAAGGTGGTAGAGTGCCGTGTAGAAGATGGTACGCTCATCGGGGGTACCGCCCTCTACCTCGACGACACGCAGTGCCTTCTCCCAGCTGTCCTCCGCAGCACGACGGACGGCGGCAAAGTCAAGTGTAGGCTGCTCGGTAGTGAGGTTTAGCAGGGCATTCTCTTCGCTGACGAAGGAGACCCCCGTCTGCACGTAGATCGTCTCTCCAGGCTTGGTGTCGAAGGAGAACCATACCCCGACATCATTCCCGCTGATCGCCTTGCGGTAGGTAGGGTAGATCTTGTACTTGCCCTGGTCCTTATCCCACTCGGCCTCTACACCCTCCATAGGAGGCTGCTTCTTCCAGTAGCCCGAGGCTGGAGCACGACGGCTGATGCGGATGGCGAAGTACTGGTTGAAGACTGCCTGAGGAGCATAGCAGAAGGTCCCCATGAGCTTACTGCCGACGATGGTGGAGTCATTGAGGAAGCGCACCGTAGCACCACTCTCGTTGGTCAGTCCTAGACCGAGGTTCACGAGGATATTACTCTTGCCTCCACGCTCGAAGGTGAAGGCAGAGATAGCCGTACGCTGTGTAGCGGTCACCTCGGCCTTGATCTTATGCTTGTCGAGCTGGACGCTGTAGTAGCCAGGGTGTGCCTGCTCGTCGCTCATGGCAGAGCCGTAGTGTGTATAGTCGACATCGAGATCTCCGGAAGAAGCTGATACGATGATACTCCCCAGCTCGGGGCAACCTACACCACTAAGGTTGACATGGCTGAAGCCCGAGAAGAACTTGTTGTCAGCCGTGTAGGGAGTACTCCACCAACGCTTGTCCTTGTCGAACTTATTGAGCTCAGGTGAGCCCGAGACATTGAATGGGGTGATGCTCATCAAGCCGTTAGGTACGACGGCTCCTGGGTTGGTCGTACCGAAGTTAGATGTGCCGATGAAGGGGTTGACCTCATCGATGAGTCGCTTGGTACTCTGTGCCCATGATACGCTCACTGAGGTGAGTGTCAGGAGCGATAGGGTAGCGAGCAATGGTAGCTTTGTTAGCTTCATATTGTACGTATAATAAGTAGTGCACAGGAGAGAGGGAAAAAGCTCATCCCTTGGATAAGGATCATAGACGGCTCCGAGGAGCGTGGATGATGATTATCCAAGGGATGATCTCATATAAGCCCCATCATGAGGCTGAGAGGAATGAAAGACTAGCGGAACTTACCACCACCCATCAGTGGCATCTTAGGCATCTTGGGCATCTTACCACCCTTGAAGCCCTGGAGGGTCTTCATCATCTTGCGTGTCTGGGCGAACTGTGTGAGGAGCTTATTGACATCCTGCACGCTCGTCCCGCTACCCAGAGCGATACGCTTACGGCGGTGACCATCGAGGATATGTGGCTTAGAGCGCTCCTCGGGGGTCATCGAGTAGATGATGGCCTCGATACTCTTGAAGGCATCATCCTTGATATCGATATCCTTCAGCGCCTTCCCTACACCAGGGATCATCGCTGCGAGATCCTTGATGTTACCCATCTTCTTGATCTGATGGATCTGGGCGAGGAAGTCATTGAAGTCAAACTGATCCTTGGCGATACGCTCCTCGAGGCGCTTAGCTTCACGCTCGTCATAGAGCTGCTGTGCACGCTCGACCAGGGAGACGATATCACCCATGCCGAGGATACGGTCAGCCATACGCTCGGGGTGGAAGACATCCAGAGCGTCCATCTTCTCGCCCATCCCGACGAATTTAATAGGCTTGTCGACGACGGTACGGATGGAGAGGGCAGCACCACCACGGGTATCCCCATCGAGCTTGGTGAGGACGACCCCATCGAAGTCTAGACGCTCGTTGAAGGTCTTAGCTGTATTCACAGCATCCTGCCCCGTCATGGAGTCGACGACGAAGAGGGTCTCTGAGGGACGGATCGCACGCTTGATCTCCTCGATCTCACGCATCATCTCCTCGTCTACGGCGAGTCGCCCTGCGGTGTCGATGATGACGACATCACAGCCCTTGCCCATAGCTTCTGCCACCCCACGGCGAGCGATGCTCACGGGATCCTTGCTCTCAAGGTCGAAGAAGACGGGGACATCTAGTTGCTCGGCCAGCACACGTAGCTGCTCGATAGCTGCGGGGCGATATACGTCGCCTGCGACGAGTAGGGGCTTCTTACCCTGCTTGGTCTTCAGCAGGTTGGCCAGCTTCCCAGAGAAGGTGGTCTTACCCGAGCCCTGAAGCCCAGACATGAGGATGATGGCAGGGGTGCCCGTGAGGTTGAGGTTAGCAGCCTTTCCGCCCATGAGCTCGGCAAGCTCGTCGTGGACGATCTTGACCATCAGCTCGCCAGGACGTACGGCGGTGAGCACGTTCTGTCCTAGAGCTTTCTCCTTGACCTCTTCGGTGAATTTCTTAGCTACATTGTAGTTGACGTCGGCCTCTAGGAGAGCACGGCGTACATCCTTGAGGGTCTCGGCGACGTTGAGTTCGGTGATCTTACCTTCACCCTTGAGGATCTTGAAGGACCGCTCAAGGCGTTCACTTAGGTTTTCGAACATAGGGGCTCTTATACAAGTCTATTTGTTTCGGTATCGGGGAAGACAACAGCTGGCTTGAAGCCCTGTGCTTCTTCGTAGCTCATCCACGCATAGGCCATGATGATCACGGTATCTCCGGGCTGGACGAGGCGTGCAGCAGCTCCATTGAGGCAGATGACCCCTGAGCCACGCTCTCCAGCGATGACGTAGGTCTCTAGGCGAGCTCCATTATTGTTATTGACGATCTGTACCTTCTCTCCTGGCAGGATGTTGGCTGCTTCGATCAGGTCTTCATCGATGGTGATGCTCCCCACGTAGGAGAGGTTGGCCTCGGTGACAGTTACTCTATGAATCTTGGACTTAAGTAATTCGACAAGCATGGTTTAATCTATTTTCTTGATCCAGGCACGACGTGTCTTGTGGTGCTTGCGCTCGAAGTAGTTCCACTGCATCTGTACGGCAGCGTTGGTCTCGAGCTCTGGATTGCTCTCGGCATAGCGTACCCCATTCTTCTGGAAGATGGGGATGAGATCATCGAAGAGCAGGGCATTGACGCCCTTATTCTGATACTCTGGGATGACCCCGATGAGGTAGAGGTCTACGATGGGGTTCTTCATCTTCAGTGCACGCAGTAGGTGTGCCCATCCGAAGGGGAAGAGGCGTCCCTTAGCCTTCTGAAGGGCTCTACTGAGGTTCGGCAGGGTGATCCCGAAGCCTACGACCTTGTCATCCTCCTCACGGACGATGACTGTGACATAGTCGTAGCGCAGCATGGGGATGTACATGCGCACATAGTAGTCGATCTGCTCTCGGGAGAGCTCCGACACTCCGTAGAGGACGGAGTAGGCTTGGTTCAGCGTGTCGAAGATGCGGTGGGCGTAGGGGAGGATCTCCTGCTGGTTCTTGAACTTCAGGGTCTTCAGCCCATACTTCGTGCGTACGATCTCAGCGATACGCTTGTGCTTCTCGGGGATATCTTCGGGGATGGTGATCTTGTACTCCTGCCAGTCCTGATCCTTGACGAAGCCCATACGCTGCATCTGCTTGGGATAGTAGGCATAGTTGTAGATCGTAGCCATGGTACCCAGCTGGTCGAAGCCCTCGATGAGCATCCCCTCGTGATCGAGGTCAGAGAAGCCCATAGGGCCCTGGATCATCTCCTTGCCACGAGCCTTACCCCAGTCGATGACGGCTTTGAAGAGGGCGTCGACGACTTCATTATCATTGATGAAGTCGACGAAGCCGAAGCGGACATTATTCTGATTCCACGTCTCGTTGGCTCGATGGTTGATGATCCCAGCGATACGCCCGACGATGCGTCCGTCCCTATAGGCTAGGAAGTAAGCGGCTTCGCAGAACTTAAAGGCGGGATTGCGTGCTGGATCTAGCGTCAGGAGTTCATCCTCTACGAGTCCAGGCACGTGATACGGATTGCCTTTGTAGAGCTTGAGGTTGAACTTGACGAACTTCCTCAGGTCAGCTTTATCCGTGATCTGTCTTATTTCGACTGCCATATTTCTATCGTTGTATCTATAGCCCCTAGAGGCTGATTCAATGGTGCACAAAGATACTCCAAAAAGCTAAGATACCCTGCATATTAGCAGACTGAGCGTATGATGCTGCCTGTGAGATGAAGCTCTCCTTTAGCTTCCCTCGGTAGCCCCTCATACTCTAGCCCTGGAGCTATCTAGCCTCACAGGTAGCCTTAGCGTGATCGCTGACGATGTAGCTAGGGGCAGACATGAGTCAGGGGCTACACCCGATGGATGTAGCCCCTGACGATACTAGATGGATCGCTGTGCCTCCTCATGTACTATGGGGGCAGGAGCGAGGAAATAGTAGTGGTACGCCGACTTTACTTAGACTCCCAAGAGCGGAGTCCATACTTACGATCTACCATGTAGAGCTGGATGAAGTCACGACGGAAGTTCAGTGCATAGGATGTATGGATACTCCCATGCGTGGATGAGCGTGTCCAGTAGTAACCTTGCGAACCGATATCCTTTAGCTTTCCATCGATATAGTATCCGAGAGCTGGAAGGAAGAAGTATTCATGCATCGAGGATGGCTTGCCTGAGCGGATGATGCGCTTGCTGTGGTTAGCGATGACATCTCTTGAGGTGAAGTCATAGTAGTTGTAGGTCTCACCCGTGAAGTTGAATCTATAGCGGCGTGGGCGATAGTTCTCTCGGATAGCCTGCTGGGTGCGGATCCATACACCACCACGATAGAGGTGACCAGCACCAGACCAGACGGTCTGATCGTCCCAGTGAGCATTACCACCCTCTACATACCAGTGTGCTTCGTTGACGTTGGGGTTGTTGCGTGCGGAGGCACTACCTTGGCTTGGGAAGTCGGCAGTGCTATATATGCGTTGTGCATCTCTACGGCGTCCTCTTCTAGGATAGTTGTCATTCTGTCCATAGAGCTCTCGGGGCTGGCTACGCTTGTAGTCGTACCAGTACTCCTGCTGAGCATCCCACATATAGTACCTGTCATCGAAGACCATCACGTCTAGGTCGTGGCTAATCAGGTGATGCTGTCCAGCTGCGAAGCTTATGCTGGGGATATGCTTAGTGATTGTCGCTGTGACTCCTGTGCCTTTATCCTCTAGCGTGTATTCGATCGTCACGTCACGGTAGGAGCCTGGGGCGATGACGGCGATGGCTCCTGTCTTGTAGGCATTGGCTCTGCTTGGTACGGTGAAGCTACCTAGGATGAGGGTCGTCGAGCCATTGACGGAATTATGGCTGGGGCGGGTGTTCAGCTGTAGACCATTGTCACCGAAGCCAAAGGTACCATTGATAGCTTGGTCAGCGCTCGTGATCTTGATCTGTGTCAGGCGACCACCTTCGATCTCTCCTTGGCTGTTGTAGGGGGTGAAGGTGATGTAAGCAGCCTTGCGTACGAGGGTGAAGTCGAAGCGGCGCCCCTCACGAGTAGCTACAGCTGTACCACAGTCCCCACTGACACCTAGGTGCATCGCTTCGTTGGGGGTGGGCTGAGCCTGGCGGGAAGCGATGGTCACACGGTCGGAATAGGCATTCATCGATCCCGTGTAGCGGATGGGGAAGGTACTACCGGAGAAGGGTCCATTGAAGTAGAACTCTGCGTATCGGGTCTTCTTCCCGTTCTTGATGCGCTGCTCAATGTCACTCCCTGCGTTGCGCTCATAGGAAGCTCCAGGGGTACGCCGGATCCAGACGTGGTCACCCTTCGTCCAGTAGAAGGTGATGTCACCACCTTCGTAGCTACCTGTCGAGCGCAACGTCCCACGGCTACTGACTGTGGCCCTACCAAAGAATGCGGTCATCCCAGGAGGGGTGGAACGGAAGGACCGGAACTCATCGGAGCCTTCTTCTTGCTCTGTGGGCTCAGGTGTCTTAGGTGTCTCCTGAACTGATGGGGCAGTCTGCTCGCTGGTACAGGCTGTGGCCAGTAGGAGTACAGCGAGGGCACTTAGTGGTACGAATCTTAATTTCATTGCTTTTAACTAACTGATGGTTATGTGCAGGAGGTGTATCCCTCTGTCCTCCTCTGCCCAATGACACCTCTACTGTCATCGAGGTCTAAAGGGCTAGTGGAGCTACCTCAGGATATGTGGAATGTGAACGGGCTCGAAGTTATACATCTTGGACCGAGACTAGAGCCCTAGGATTACCATAGATGATATTTGATAGGGAGGGGAGCAGTCGGAGTATTCAGGTGGATGGCGGAGACCGGTGTGACCACTACTGATTGCCTCTACTTACGCTACCCTCCCTCTAGATGCCAGCAGTCCCACGCTCCAGGATGGAGTGTGGGGCTGCTGTGGTCTATCTTGTTTGTAGTCCCTTTAGAACCATGTATCGTGTGAGCGACCATTGTCGTCGAAGTCTCCTCCGTACTCGGGGTCCTCAATATCTCCCTCAAGGGAGAAGCCGAGGAGTACATTGACACGTGTCTCTATGCAAAAAGGGGTTACCGATGGTGCTTCGTAGGCTTTCTTGCCTAGCGTAGGCGTATGATGGGTCTTATTCATGTCTTTTCGATTCTTAGGGTATGAGATATATGAGAGGCTATCCTGTTCGGGGATTAGTTTTTCCCTCCGCCTTCTACAAGCTTGTAGGTGATGTTGAGTAGTGCCCTATGGACATGCCCCTCTTGTAGCTCAGACCGGAAGGTTACAGATCGGTGGGTGGCGGAGCTGAAAAGGCCGTCTTCGAATCTTTCCTCCTTATAGTGTGCTTCATTCTGCAGACGGAAGCTGAAGGCCGCTAGTTCTCCTGCTCGCTCATCTACACGCTTAGAGATCGGAGTATAGAAGGCGATAACAGACTCTCTATTGTCAAAAGGACTATTGACCTCCCGATTCGTGTTAGTAGGGATACTCACGGTCTCAGCTAGGCTGAAGAAATAGCCATTGGGATACTTTGCGCTATTACTTATGAAGCCTGGGGAGGGCTCGTTGGTAGCCTTTAGTTGAGTCTTTCCGTTCTCTACTTCGATCTTGATCTTATCGATGTGAAGGTTCATGACGCGCATCTGGTCGATGATAGCGGGATCACGGGGGAGAGGAGCTCCAATAGCTCTCTTTATCAATACTCCGAACACCTTTCTCCATAATACGTTGTGAGAGGGAGACTGGAATTCATTCCTAAAGCGGATGAGAATGAGGCTACCTGCCATACTGAAGCGCAGTTTGCCATTGGAGGCTTTGTACTCATGATACTTACCGCTGGTGCTACTGGAGACGTGGGTTAGGGCGTTATTCTCACTCTTGAGGATAGCAAAGTCATCACCGAGCGAACTACCAGAGGCATGGCCAACGTTCTCGATGGACTTAAAGCCCTTGTTTGTAAAGACCCCAGAGGCATCTAGCCCGACATAGATCGAGACCTTTGCCGTAGCGTTGTCGATATCCCCTGAGGTGCGGGTGGTAGCGATAGTACCCTCGTAGCTCAGCTTACGACCATCATCTGATACTACGAGTTTCTTGTACTCCTTGGCGTACTCGCCATCCTTATCGACGACGTAGACCCAGCCGTAGACATCGCCCTTACCACGGAAGGAAAGGAGCTTCTCCGCTGGAGAGCCATTGACTGTACCCTCTAGAGCCCTTGGGCTATCATCCTCGACTTCACCGGTGAAGCTCACCGAGATAGGCTGCCCATCACCCTCCGGTACTATGGGACGAGGCTCCTGTGAATCCTTGTTACAGGAGGACAGCCCGATGGCTGCCACTAATAGCAACAGTAATTTCTTCATACTCGAAACATTTCATTAATTGTTAATATGATCACTTCGTGTGTCTGAATGGATGCTTATACATGGCATACAAATGCGATTTTTCTTTCTTAACGGATTGGAAGTAGCAAAATGGTATATGTACCCCTTCACAGCAAAGCTACATAAAAAAATATAGAGTACACTCCGCCCCCATAGTCTAGGGACGGGGAGGACACTTGGTAGGGTATCTCCAGGCGAAGCTCTTGCTTAGCTCAGCTTGCCGATTCTACTCCTGCATACCTTGAATCAAGTCGCCTAAGTCAGTAGCTCGAATACAGGGTTTCACTGTTTTCCCTAGGGATGCTATGGGCTCCATATGTGTAGAGCCTCGCTATAGGAGGCCGAGGTCGAGCTGTCCCCATGCATGCCCCCCTCGAGGGACCCATGCATGGGTCGGTCGGGTACCCCATTCATGGGTCACCGAGGCGACCCATGAATGGGGTGGTAGAGGGGAGGATCTGTGGCTACTCTAAATTGGGAGCGAGGGAATGGGTAAAAAGAGCGAGGTGCTGACCCCAGGGAAGGGATCAGCACCTCGGAAAGCAGGATGGTGAGTCCAGGTGTTACTTCTGGACGTTGGGGAGCTCAAGACCGTACTGCTTCTTCTTGTCGATAGCCTTGAGGAGGAGGCTCATCAGCAGAGCGATGACACCAAAGCTAGCGAAGACAAGCATAGCAAGCGTGTAGTCCTTGGGCTGACCTTCGGGTATGCCCTTGTTAGAGGAGTCAAGGACGCTACCTACGATGATGGGCACAGACATCAGGCCGATATTCTGAATCCAGAAGATAGCCGAGTAAGCTGAGCCTAGGACCTTGTTGTCGATGAGTTTTGGGACAGCTGGCCACAGTGTAGCGGGTACGAGCGAGAAGGAGATCCCGAGGATGACTATTGCAGTCATAGCGACAATCGAACTGCCAAGACTATCGTATACGAAGGGGAAGAGTGCAAAGGTCAGGTGGCAGACAATCATCAGAATAGAACCGATGATGAGCATCGTCGCACCCTTACCCTTGCGGTCGAGATAGTAGCCTAGTAAAGGTGTCACGAGCGCAGCTCCAAAGGGGAAGGGACTGAAGAT
>ERZ772906.1404-NODE-1404-length-13243-cov-3.605323_pt1 | contig 13243 bp, 13 predicted proteins | sample MGYA00511338_ERZ772906 | MGnify/ENA primary metagenome ERZ772906 (study PRJEB29015, sample SAMEA2738076) | human oral metagenome | biome: human oral; feature: human-associated habitat; material: saliva | place: China | collected 2212 ... | reverse complement strand
CGGAGCTGCGCGAGTGGATGAAACGGCACCGCATGCTATGAGCGACGACGTCTACCGTCAGGAGATGGACCGGGCCGATTGGCTCATCGACGCCGGCCAGTACGAGCGGGCCATGCAGATCCTGACCCGCTTGCTCGCCAACTACCCGGACGAGGCCGGCTCCATCTATATCGCCCTGTCGTCCGCTCACGGCAGCGCGAATCGCCCCGAGGAGGCTGAGGCCGCGGCCCGCCGAGCCGTCGCGGCACTTCCGAACAATCCCGACGCCCACTGGCTTCTGGCCTGTTCCCTCGTCGCTCAGGACAGGGAACCGGAGGCGGAGCGTTCTTTGAGGACCGCCCTGGACCTGGCCCCGGAGGACAGTCAGGTCTTCCATCTCATGTCTGTGACGATGGCCGGGATGGGGCGAACGGAGGAGGCCGAGTTCTACGCGCGTGAGGCAGTCCGGCTCTCACCGGGCTCGGCCAATCACCACACGCTTCTGGCGCGGCTGCAGATGGACACCGACGCGCAGGCGGCGGAGGCATCCTTGCAGGAGGCACTCGCCCTGGAACCCGCACACGCCAGCGCCCTCATCCACCTCGCTCAGCTGCGCCAGAACCAACGGGACCATGTCGGTGCAGCCAAGGCCGCCGCCGCATACGCGGCTCACACCTCGAATCCGCTCCAGGCGCGTGAGGCCATTGACGCCATCTTCTTAAGCACTGTGCGAGCCCTTCATCTCGGCTTGCTCGGGTGCATCGCACTCATGCTCATGTCAGCCGCTTTCGTGTGGCTGGTGAACCTGCCCACGTGGCTTCTCCTGCTGCCCCTGGCCCTGTGCGCAACCCTGACCTTCCGGGTGGTGGGACGGCGGGTGCGGGCACTGCGCACCGCCTTCGCCGGCCGCGGCCGGATCATGACGCGCTCCTTCATCCGACGTCACCGGCTCGCCACCGCCTGGACTCTGCTGCTCCTGCTCACGTGGCTGGCTCTCGGCGTGGGCACCATCCAGCTCCTGATGGGCGGTATCGCCATCCTGGCCGGTGCTTTCGGGATGGGGATCCTGCTGCTGATCGGCGGCTTGATCGCCGCCCGCCTGTCGATGGACTGACACCGACCCCGGTGGCGAGACGCCCGGCAGGACGACGCGCGACCCGGCCGTGCGGCATACAGCGGCTCACGACGACGAGCCGGCTCAAACCCCCTGCTCGGCCTCGGGGGCGACCATGACGTGGTCGCCGTCGGGCACGATCCGTACCCGCAGCCCGTAGACCTCGGCGAGGATGTCGGGTTGGAGTACCTCGGTGGGCGGCCCCTCGGCGCGAATCGTCCCGCCGGCGAGGATGGCGAGGCGGTCGCAGAAGCGGGCCGCCAGGTTGAGGTCGTGCAGGGCGACGACGGCGAGGCGCCCGGTGTCCCGGTGGCAGATCCGGCGCACGTGGGAGAGCACCGAGACCTGACGGCGCAGGTCGAGGGCGGAGGTGGGCTCGTCGAGCAGGATGAGTCCGGGCTCGCGCACGAGCGTCTGGGCCAGGGCGACGAGCTGGCGCTGCCCGCCGGAGAGCTGGCCCAGTGGGCGGTCGGCCAGCTCGGCCACCCCGAGCTCGTCCAGGGCGCTCCAGGCCAGGTCGATGTCGGCCCGGCTCGTGTGCCAGGTCATCCCGCGCCGCGAGGCGGTGAGCACCGACTCCAGGGCGGTCAGGGCGGCATCGCCAGGAAGGCCCTGCGGCATGTAGCCGATCATGCCGCGCAGGTCGCGGCCCCGGTGCCCCTCGAAGGTCACCTCCCCCAGGTAGCGGCGCAGCTGGGCCACGCAGGTGACCAGAGTGGACTTACCGGCGCCGTTGGGGCCGAGCAGCCCGACCGTCTGGCCCGTCTCCCAGGTGGCGTCGACGCCCTTGAGGACCGCGCGCCTGCCGTAGGAGAAGGTGAGATCGTCCAGCGTCAGGCTCATGAACCGCTCCTGACCGCCGAGCGCTGGCGTCCGAAGATGATGGTGAGGAACACCGGCACACCCACCAGGGCGGTCAGGATGCCGACGGGCACGGCGACACCCGGCACGATGACCTGGCTGGCGGCGTGGGCGGCGGTCAGCAGGGTGGCGCCGCACAGGATGGAGGCGGGCACGAGGAAGCGCTGGTCCTCCCCCACCAGGCCGCGGGCCATGTGCGGCCCCACGAGCCCCACGAATCCGATGATCCCCACGAAGGCCACGGACAGGGCGGCCAGCAGGGAGACGCCGACCAGGGTCCACGCGCGCAGGCGCGCCACGTTGATGCCCATGGCCGCGGCGCGCGCCTCCCCCAGGGTGATGGCGGTCAGCCGCCAGCCGTTGACCCAGAAGACGGGCGTGGCCACGAGCAGGGCCACCGAGACGGTGACCACGGCCGGCCAGGTGGCGCGCATGAGGGAGCCCATCGACCAGAAGACGATCTGCTGGAGGCTCTCGGTGGAGGCCCGGTACTGCACGAGCGCCAGGAGCGCCTGGCAGCTGAAGACCAGGGCGATGCCCAGCAGGATCGTCATCTCCTTGGTCACCGAGGGCAGCCTCGAGACCATCGCGATGGTGAGGGAGGCCGCCAGCCCCGCCGTCATCGCCACGATCGGCAGGGTGGCACCGGTGGCCACCGGCAGCACGAGGCCCGTGACGATGGCCAGCGCCGCCCCCAGGGCCGAGGCCGCCGAGATCCCCAGGGTGAAGGGCTCGGCCAGCGGGTTGTCGAGGATCGTCTGCATCTGCACGCCGGCCAGGGACAGCGCCCCGCCCACCAGGACCGCGAGCAGCGCCGGCGGCAGGCGCAGGTTGATGACGATGTTGGCGACCCACGGGTCGTAGTCGGCGTCGAAGAGGGCTCCGAGCACCTGGGCCGGGCTGAACCCCAGGGGCCCCACCATGAGGGCCACGAGGAAGACGGTCAGGAGCAGCGTGGCCAGCCCCAGGAGCATCGCGACTCGCCGCGCGGTTCGACGACGGTAGGAGGCGTAGGCCGACGCCGCCGTGTCCGTGGGCGCCTCGGCCGGCCCGTCGGCCTTCGTCGTAGACACCGCACCGTCCGGTACCCGGCCGGTATCGGACTGGTGCGCTGCGACGTCGTCGGAAGGAGCCGTGACGTGGGGGTCCCCCATCAGATCGCGGCGAAGAAGACGCCCTCGGCCTTCCAGGGCATGTGCTGCTCGTGGAAGTCCTTCCAGACCTTGGCGGGGTCGACGTCGGAGAAGGCCTCGGGGTTCTGCCACTTGGCGAAGGTGAGGTAGGCGATGAAGTTGTAGGGGGCGTCGTAGAACTGGTGGTAGATGCCGTAGACGTGCCGGTCGGTGAAGGCCTGGATCTGGTCGTAGCCGGGCTGGTTCTTCAGCTGCTCCAGGCTGGCCTTGGCGGAGGCCTCGTCGGCCTTGTAGCCGAGGTGGACGTAGCTGGTCTGGGCGGTGTCCTTGATCTTCTGCTGCTGCCACTCGCCGCCGGTGGCGATGATGTTCTTGGGGTTGGAGGCGATGACCTGCTCGGGGGTGAGCACGCCCTCCTCGCCGGACAGGAGGCTGTCGGCGATATTGGTGCCGCCGGTGGCGGTGACGATCGCGCCGAGGTTGGCGGTGGAGTATGTGGAGCCGGGGTCGTTGACGCCCGGGCCGCGCCACAGGAAGGTGGTGGGCTTGGAGCTCAGGGACTTCGCCTTGGCCACGATGGGGTCGACCTGCTTCTTGTAGAAGTTGACGAAGGTCTCGGCCTCCTTGCGCTTGTCGAAGACGGCGCCCATGAGGGTGACCGAGGGGACGGTGTTCTTCACCGGGTCGCGGCGGAAGTCGGTGACGACGTAGGTGATCTTCTGGCCGTCCAGCTTCTCGAGGTAGCCCTTCTCTTTGGCGGAGTTGTAGGCGTCCAGGGTCATGATGAAGACGTCGGGCTTGTGGCTCACCAGGGTCTCGATGGGCAGGCCGTCCTTGGCGATGTTGCCGATCTTCGGCAGGTCGGCGGCCTTGGGGGCCACGGAGAGGATCTTCTCGTAGAAGTCGGGGGCGGCCTTCTGGAGGTCCTCGCCCCAGGCGACCACCTTGTCGATGGGGTTGGTTTTGTTGAGGAAGGCCAGGGAGTAGACGTGGCGGGACTCGCTCAGGACGATCCTCTGGGGCTGGGCGCTGAAGGTGACCTTGCGGCCGACGACGTCGGTGACCTCGAAGCCGCCGTTGGAGGCGCCCGCGGAGGCGTTGGCGCTGGAGTCCTTGCCGGCGCGGGAGGCGACTCCGCAGCTGGCGAGGACGGCGGTCAGTGGGAGGGCCATGAGCAGGGTACGACGGCGCATAGGAGTCCTTCGGTGAGGCGAGGGCGAACACGAAGCACCTCGGACCTTAGGGCTACCTCAGTTAATTTGACAAGTTGTGTGACCTAATTTTAGTAAGGTCATACAAATTTTACGGGAGGTATGTAGAGGTTGGCACAGGGGGCCGCTCGCGACGAGTCGCACAGGCCCCGCGAGGCGGTTACGGCGCGAGCGCGTGGACGGCTACGACGGCGAGCAGCGCCACGGCCGGCGGAAGGTACTTGCGCGGGTGGCGCATGACGTCACGCTCAGACTTCCAGCTCGTCAGCGGCCGGTAGGCCTCCAGGAGGACCGCCGCCGTCGCTCCAGCGAGCGCGACCAGCACTCCGGCCGCAACGGTCTCAGCAATGCCGCCCCCCAGCCAGACGATCAGTGCCCCCACCAGACAGTTGGACGCCGTGTACAACAGCGTGAGGTCTCGGGCGTAGGCGACGAGGACGCGCCGCGATCCGGGCACGGCCAGCACCACGGTGCGGGTACTGAGGTAGCGGGAGAAGTAGGCGTTCAGTGGCGTGTTGACGACGACGAAGGCCATGGGCAGCGGGATCGTCATGCCTCGACCGGCCATGGTGAATGTGAAGAGCATGGCGATCACGAGTGCGGCCAGGGTGTTGACCTGCGTGGTGCGCACGGTCGCCAGCTCGCCCAGGACCAGGCTGCGGCGGCCGCCTCCAACGGTACCCACCTGCCTGCGGCGCGCCCGCAGATCACGGGAACACGTCGTCACAGCCAGAGCACAGGCCGCGAAGAGGAGGGCCGAGGCCGCGGGCGCGAGCCACCAGAGGAGTGTCCCAACAACGAGAGCCCCAGCGGCCGTCCAGCGCAGGCAGGCCCGCTCCCCCGCCCACAGGATCAGCCCCAGTGCCCCGGCCCCCAGCCCGACGACGATCATCTCCACCGCCGTCGTCGCGGTCATGCCCATTCCGGGACTCCGGCCACTTCCTCCGCCACCGGCGAGCAGGACGAACAGGACGATGGGCACGACCGCCTCCAGCATGACGACGGCGTTGGCCACGAGGCAGGTGGCTCGGGCGAGCTCATCGCGTCGGAGCGGGAAGCGGGCCAGGTCGTCCCAGCGCCCGGAGCCGATCCAGGTCGAGGCGATGGTGGCCGTCAGGCCGACGGCGGCCAGGACCAGTCCGGTGACCGCGACGTGCGGGTTGACGCGGAGGTCGGTCAACGCCCCGAACCAGGCGGCCAGGGCGCACAGGATGACGGCAACCAGGACGGTCTGACGCCCCACGAACTGTCCGATCACCGCCTTCAGGGCGGCCCGGCTAACTGACCAGCGCCGCCACGGCATCGGAGTCCTCGGGGGTGGTCAAGGGACCGGTCATCCGGCCGGCGGAGAGCACGTAGAGGCGCCGGGTGCAGCGGGTGAGGGACTCGGCGATGTGGGAGCTGAGCAGGACCGAGCGGCCGGATGCGGCGGCGTCGTTGATGCTGCGGTACAGGAACTCGGTGGCGGTGAAGTCGAGGAAGTCGACGGGCTCATCCAGGAAGAGGAGGGGCGTGGTCAGGTAGAAGGCGGCGATGAGGTTGGCCTTCTTCCGTGAACCGCTGGAGAGCCGGGAGAAGGAGGTGGTCCGGTAGCGACCGTAGTCGAATCCCTCAATCAACTCCTCGAGGCGGCCACGGACCGGGCGCAGGCGATAGGCGTGCTCGAGGAAGCCGATGAAGGCCTCCAGGTTCCAGGTGGGGAAGGAGGAGTCGTCGGCGAGGCTGAGGTAGCGAGCAGCCTTGAAGCGCTCGTCGCCAGGGTCCACCTCCCGCCCCCGATAGCGCAGCACATCGAAGCGCGCTCCACGGTGGACGTCGCACAGGGAGGTGAGCATCGTGGTCTTGCCGGCGCCGTTGAGGCCGATGAGGCCCACGGCCTCGCCGGCCTCGAGGGCGAAGGAGACGTCGGTGAGGACCGGGCGGTCGCGCTCGTACCAGGCGGACAGGCCCTCAACCTCGAGGAGGTGGGCCGGGGCATCGCCGACGGCGCTCATGAGCTCGGAGGCGTCCGGTCGTCTCGACCACGGCCTCTACCGTCGGAGGATGAACGGGCCAGCTGGATCAGGAAGAGCGCGGCAACAGCAATGGCGATGACCATGGCCGAGGTGTCTCCCCGCCGGAAGGAGACGACGGCCACCATCACGTTGAGCACCACAACCGCAATGCGGATGATGCGCAGAGTCCGTTCCGACAATACGACCGCCTCCTTTGCCGCAGATTCTCACGGTGGGCACCATCTACGGGCACCAGCTACCCGCTCTCCCTTCACTGTAGGCCCAGGTCAGGCCCCTTGAAAGGAATTCAGGGACCATCTGCGCGCAGGACTCTCACCCTCCGGGAGTATTGACACCTGACGCGCCGGCATTCTCAGTGTCGTTCCGCCCGCCGCGGCTTCACAGGAGACCCACAAGGTCAACCTACGCCTGACATACACGGGGCCGACACGGTTGAGTCATGCACAGCTCCGACACTCTCAGCCCGACCGAGCCGCCCCAGTCCGGCCAGGACCACGACTCCGGCCGGCGCGACCGCTCCTCGACGTCCCGCAAGCACCCGCGCCGCCGCTTCCTCCTGGGAGGCGCCGCCGTCCTGGGTCTGGCCGCCACCGGCACCAGCGCCTGGGCGCTCAACCGCTTCGTCATCGACCACGTGGAGGTCGGCGACGTCACCGCCCTGGAGGCCAAGGCGCAGAACGCCGCCGCGAACTCCTCGGCCACCCCGGCCACCAACGTGACGGTCGGCGAGAACTCCTACTCCTCCTCCAACACGAGCATCGAGATCCAGCAGGTCTCCACCGGCTCGGGCAACGACACCGTCACCTACTACGTGGCCGACGTCAAGCTCACCAACGCCACCGACCTGCGCAGCGCCTTCGCCAACAACTCCTACGGCACCAACATCGTCGCCAAGCCCAGCACGATGGCCTCCGAGCACGACGCGATCCTGGCCATCAACGGCGACTACTACGGCTTCCGCAGCGACGGCATCCTCATCCGCAACGGCGTCATCTACCGCGACAGCGGCACGCGCGACGGCATGGCCTTCTACAGCGACGGGCGCGTGGAGGTCTACGACGAGACCACCACCAAGGCGCAGACGCTCCTGGACGCGGGCGTGTGGAACACGCTGTCCTTCGGGCCGGCGCTGGTCAACAACTCCAAGGTGCTCTCCGGTATCGACCAGGTCGAGGTGGACACGAATGTCGGCAACCACTCCATCCAGGGCAAGCAGCCGCGCACCGCCGTGGGGTGGGTGGAGACGAACCACCTCAAGCTCGTCGTCGTCGACGGCCGCAGCGAGGGCTACTCGCGCGGCGTGACCATGACCGAGCTCGCCCAGATCATGGCCGACCTGGGGTGCGCCTGCGCCTACAACATCGACGGCGGCGGCTCGTCGGCCATGTACTTCAACGGCTCGATCATCAACCAGCCCTCCAACGGAGGCGAGCGCGACACCTCCGACATCCTCTACATCGCGAACGGATCCTGAGATGAACGGCACCGACACAGCCCTTCAGACCTCACCGCGCATCCTGCCGCGGGTCATCGCCCCCGCGAACCGGACCTCCGCCAACCAGAAGACGGGCAACCGCCCGGCGGCGCGGACCGGTGGTACGCCTCGCCCCCGGGCGGCGGTGGCGCTCGTGGTCCTCATCCCGGCCTACAAGCCCGATGAGCGCCTGGCCGTGCTCGTGGCCCGTCTGCGCGGGGCGCGCCGGGACTGCGCGGTGCTGGTCGTCGACGACGGCTCGGGGCCGCAGTACGCGCCCTTCTTCTCCGCCGCCCGCACTCGGGGCGCCGAGGTCGTCAGCTCCCCGGTCAACCAGGGCAAGGGTCAAGCGCTGCGCACGGGCCTGGCTCACGCGGCCGCCACCTGGCCCGATGCGGACGTGGTGTGCGCCGACGCCGACGGGCAGCACACGCCGTCGGACATTGAGGCCGTGGCCGCGCGGGTGCGCGAGACCGGGCACATGACCCTGGGGGTGCGGCGCTTCACCGGGCCGGTGCCGCTGCGCAGCCGGATCGGTAACGACGTGACCGCCCTGCTGTTCCGGGGCGCGACCGGCTGGAGGCTGGGCGACACCCAGACGGGCCTGCGCGGCTACCCCGCCGGGCAGCTGGCGTGGCTGCAGGAGGTTCCCGGGGACCGCTACGAGTACGAGCTCTCCGCCCTGCTGCGCGCTCACGAGCTGGGGATGGTGGTGGAGCAGGTGGAGATCGCCACGGTCTACGAGCCGGGCAACACCTCCTCCCACTTCCGGCCGTTGCAGGACTCGGCGCGGATCTACGCTCCGCTGCTGCGGTTCATGGGGGCGTCGCTGGCGAGCTTCGGGATCGACTGGCTGGGTGTCATGGTCATCTTCGCGATGACGGGCAGCCTGCTGGCGGCGGTCGTGGGGGCACGGCTGGTGTCCGGGACGGCGAACTTCTTCATGAATCGCCGCGTCTTCCGGGCGCGGCGCGGCACCGTGGTGCGCACGGCGGTGCGCTACGCGGTCCTGGCGGTGAGCCTGCTGGCGGCCAGCTACCTGGTGCTCAAGGCGCTCACGGCGGTCGGGATTCCGCTGGGGATCGCCAAGGTTCTCGGCGACGGGGCCATCTACGTGGCCAGCTATGTGGCGCAGCGCCGGCTGGTGTTCAAGGAGCGGAGGTGAGGCGGGCCCGGGGCGGTTGGGGCGACCAGCGCGGTGCCAGTCTCCGCGAGGTCGTACCGTAGGTCTCGAGGTCGTACCCTTACCCCTCGATCTCACGCCCTAAGGTACGACCTCGCGCCCACACCTCGGTCAGGGAACCGGCTCAGTGCACGGCAGTCAACTCACACCGGCGCGAATCTCATCAAGGAGGCGCGCGGCTGATCCGGTGAAGTAGGTGCTGTGCGTGACTTTAATCGTCTCCAATGATTCAGCTCCGACAAGCACGATGTCCATCTCGGGGTAATTCTGGTACTCGATCTCAGCGGCACGGTACGCAGTAGTTGCGGCCACAACATCATCTCCGAACGACTCGTGAGATAAGAGCTCGTCTCGCTTACGGTCATAGATGAGAAGGAACTGCTGGATGGAACCAATTCTGGCGCTCATATGCTCTCTCCTCCGAACATGGGTCCAACATTCTTACCAAGTCCTGCCAGTTCCTCAGCAATCAGTGCACTGAGACGTTCGAACTGTTGCCGGTCTTCATGAACTGGAATCTCACCAGCATCGAGGGCAATGTACATCTTTGCGGTGAGTCTCGCATACTCCTGGACCAAAGATTCTCCGTCCTGCTTATAGTTGGTACCGAAAGCAGCACTCAGCCCTTCGACGCGTTGCGCCCACTGATGCATGCGCTGAGTACGCAGTTGAATCTCAATGAGCCGTTGATCCTGCTCAACAACCACGCGCACAGCTCGATAACCCGATGCTCGAGGCCTACCCACGTAGTCCGAGGTGCGTCTCACTGCCTCCACCCAACGCTCACGCACACATGCCTCCAAACGACGCAACTCACTGATTTCGTTCGAAGACAACACCACGCGACAACCACCAATATCCTGCATTCGTGACAGGTCAAGTTTCGACTCCCTGGAGGTGATCTTCTCCAGGATCGTAGGCATACGTTTGAGACGTTGACTCACTTCCCCCTGAATCTGGTGGGTTTCCAGAAGAGTTGCTAGTTCACCGCTTGCGGCCTCCAGTGGGCTGGCGAAGGAGGCCCGAAAGGCGCTAACGATGGCAAGCGCCCGCTCCACCTCTTCCTGAGATGCCTTCCCCTCAGCCTGACGTCGCATCACCGAGCCGGCCTTACGTACCGCACTCTTGGAGAGCATCTTCCCCTCCCCTCCATCCAGCCTGACGTCACTGCTTCTCACACCTCGTCCTCGTAGCCTCGAGTCTATGCGACGGTAGGACAAGCGAACGAGACCCTCAGTTTCGCATCATGACAGACCTCAGCGGGGGCTGATGAGGCCGGCCTCGTAGGCGGCGATGACGAGCTGGGCGCGGTCGCGGGCGCCCAGTCGGGCCAAGAGCGCGGTGATATGGCTGCGGCAAGTGGCCCGGGTGATGCCGAGCTCGACCTCGATCTCACTGTTGGACAAGCCCCGGGCGATGAGCAGGAGAACCTCGCGCTGGCGGGGCGTGAGGGCCTCGACCTCACCGGTCCAGGTGCTACGGGAGGTGCCGGTCGATGTCGTGCTCGGCATGCGGGCCACGAGGCGGGCCAGCACCTGGGGGCTGAGCAGCGACTGCCCCTCATGGACGGTGCGCACGGCGTCAACGAGGGACTGGGGGTCAGCGTCCTTGAGGAGGAAGCCGCAGGCACCGGCGCGCAGGGCGTCCAGGACGTAGTCGTCGATCTCAAACATGGTGAGGATGAGGACGCGCGTGGCCGCGAGCGCCGGGTCGGCGCAGATCCTTCCGGTGGCCTCAATGCCGGTCAGACCCGGCATCTGGATGTCCATGAGGACGACGTCGGGGCGCAGCTCGGCGGCCAGGGCGACCGCGCGAGCACCATCCTCGGCCAGGCCGACGACGCTCATGCCGGGCTCGGCCTCGAGCAGGGCGGCCAGGGTGGTGCGCAGGAGGGCCTGGTCCTCGGCGATGAGGACCCGGATGGGGGCGCCGGGAGACCCGTCAGTCTTGTCGGTCAGCGCATTGGTGGGATCCGTCATGGCTTGCCCCTGTCGCTCCTGGGATCGGTATCCGGTGACTCACTGGCGGGTCTGCGTTCCGGGCCCGTGCTGTCTCCGGAACCCCGGGTGCTGCTGGTGGCCCCGGCCGCGTCGTCGGTGGGAATGGGCAGGATGGCCTCGACGGCGAAGCCGGGGGCGTCGGCGCGGGGGCCTGCGGTCAGGGTTCCGCCGAGCGCGGTCAGGGTCTCGTGAAGTCCGCGCAGTCCTTGCCCGGCCCCGGGGTGAGGCTCCCATCCGGTCGCGGGCCCGTCGTCGACGACGACGATGCGCAGCCGTCCCGGCTCGCGGCGGAGGGTCACGCGGGCGCGCGTGGGGCCGGCGTGGCGGGCGGTGTTGGCCAGGGCCTCGGCCACGACCCGGGTAGCGGCCTGCGCCGTCGAAGCCGGGAGACCGTCGGTCATCGTCACGGCTTGGGAACCGTCCCCCTCCGCGCCGATGTGCGGCGCATCGGCGTCGAGATCGACGGTGACGCCGGTGCGGCGGGCCTTGCCGATCAGTTCCCGAAGGCTCTCTGCGAGGCTGTTGACGGGGGCGGGTTCAGGTACTGGCGCGCCGCCCGGCGCTCCTGTCGAAACCGCCGCCACGGCCCCGGGCGTCGGGGGCCTGCTCTCGTCGCGCAGGACGGCGAGCATGCGCCGCAACGCGTCGGTGGCCTCGCGGGAGGCGGTCTCGACGTCGTCGAGTGCGGTTCGCAGCCCGTCGGGGGTGGTCTCGAGTCGCCGGGCCACGGCGCAGCGCACGGTGATGGCGCCGAGGTTGCCGGAGACGGCGTCGTGCAGCTCGCGGGCGATGACGAGGCGGTCCTCGGCGACGGCGCGCGCGGCGGTCTCCTGCGCCAGGCGCCGCTCGTAGGCACGCTGGTCGCGCCGCCGCAGCCACAGGGAGGCGGCGACGAGCCCGGCCATGACGAGCAGTACCGTCATCTGGGCGCGCCGAGAAGGATCCGGGGAGTAGCCGACCAGGGTGCCCAGGCCAAGAACAATCACGGTCAGCCCGGTGATGGCGCGCCCGAGCGGCGAGTGGCGCGGTGGGACGTCTGGGGCTGGCACGCGGCCAGTCTAGGAAGGCGGCTCGGGCGCTTCATCGAACCGGGGTCTGACGGACCTGGGTCTGAGGCGGCGGGGGCCACCTCGGCTGGGCGGCCGATGCGCGCTGTCGTTCGACGCGCTGGAGTTGGTCCATGATCAGTATTGAGAACCTCGTCAAGCGGCACGGGGCGCGGGAGGTGCTTCACGGCGTGAGCCTGGAGGCCCGTCCGGGCCGCGTCACCGGATTCGTGGGGCCGAACGGTGCCGGGAAGTCCTCGACCCTGCGGTGCCTGCTGGGTCTGGACCGGGCCGACGGTGGGTGGGCACTCATCGGCGGACGCCCCTACCGCGAGCTGCGTGAGCCGCTGCGCACGGTGGGGGCGATGCTCGACGGCTCGGGCGCGCACCCCTCGCGCACGGCCCGCGGTCACCTGGGTTGGGTGGCCTCGGGTGCGGGAATCAGTCGGCGTCGGGTGGCTGAGGTGCTCGACGTCGTCGGGCTGAGTGATGCGGCCGGGCGGCGGGTGCGCACCTTCTCCCTGGGAATGGGGCAGCGCCTGGGGCTGGCGACGGCGCTGCTGGGCGACCCGGAGGTGCTGGTCCTCGACGAGCCGGTCAACAGCCTGGATCCGGAGGGGATCCGGTGGATCCGCAGGCTGCTTCGGCAGCGGGCCGACGCCGGGGGCACGGTCCTGCTGTCCAGTCATGTTCTGGCCGAGCTGGCCGAGGTGGCCGACGACGTCGTTGTCATCGCCGGCGGGCGGGTGCGGGCCGCTGGGAAGCTGGAGGAGGTCGCGGCGGGTTACGCGAACCTGGAGGAGGCGTTCTTCTCCCTAACGTCTCCGAGCGGGGGCGAGGCCGGCGGTCGGGCAGGCCGGGCCGGACGCGAGGAAGGGGGCCGTTCATGAGCGCGGCGACGGCGCTGGTGCGCTCCCTCAAGGCGGAGGTGCGCAAGACGGTGGGCCTTCCGGGGGCCTGGCTGGGGGCGGCGCTGGCGATCGTCCTGCCGCTCCTGATCGAGTACTACACGGATCATGACCTGGCGGCGCGGCTGGCGGCCGGTGACCCGGACGCGCCGGCGCGGCTGGGCGACGTCGGCGTCATCGGGCTGTACGTGGGGACGACGGGGATCGTGGTGCTGGCGGTGAGTGTTGTGGTCAGCGAGTACGCGAGTGATCCGCGCACGAGCGGGGCCTCCGGCGCTCCGCGACAGGTGACGACGACGATGCTGGTACAGCCGCGGCG
>ERZ772906.1395-NODE-1395-length-13270-cov-13.053046_pt1 | contig 13270 bp, 15 predicted proteins | sample MGYA00511338_ERZ772906 | MGnify/ENA primary metagenome ERZ772906 (study PRJEB29015, sample SAMEA2738076) | human oral metagenome | biome: human oral; feature: human-associated habitat; material: saliva | place: China | collected 2212 ... | reverse complement strand
AAGGTAAATCATACTGGGTTGATGTATATAATAGATTAAAGGAAAATACGTCTGACGCAATGGATTAGTAAAAGGAGTTTAATATGAATAGAGAATATTTATTAGGAGCTATATCCGTTTATTTGCTGATTGTATTCCATGTAGTAAGAGCGCTTTGGCGGCTTCATGTCGCAAATGAATTAGAGCCCACAGTTGAAGATATTATAAATGAGAGAAATATAGTGGAGAATGATTTAATGAAGTTGAGCCAAGTGGAGATGCTGCAAGATATAGATGTGAAAAAAATTTACAAGTCTTTAAGAGAGGGGGGGATTTTTCGAATAAAAAATATAAAGATATATGATAATATTTTTTGGGTCAAGTTAAATGGAGGAGATGGTTATTTTACTCTTTATGAAAACAGGGTAGATACTATTTCTGTAAACCATGTAATTACAGTAAGAAATGGAATATTGTTACATTGTCCGGTGCAGGATGATACAGAATACATTATTAGTGATTAAATTATTGATAAAAATCCATAATTATGAATATATCATGGAAGACCTGAAACGAAGACCTGAAACGGATAAAAAGAAATAATTGGGTAGCTAAGCACCCCTGACATAGAACAAAGCATCTCCCAGATGGGGACGAAGTGGAATGAATTGGATGAAGAAATGGAAGCCCGTGAAGCAGTAAAGGAAATTATAGAAAAAGAAGTGTGGAATCAAATTGAAAATTCAAAAGAAAGTACAGCAAAAGAGGTCATGCGCAAAGCACATTATTTGGTAGATAAAGGAATTATTGATCCGACTAATATGATTGGAGATTATGTTTCTACTCAGCTTTCTTTGGGTGAAGGGTTAAAAGCTGGTGCCGTTGGATGTATTGTTGATAAAGAGGGTAATGTGTATGCAACACTTGCTTTTGCGCCAGGTGGAACCGTAGGGGTACCTCTCATGACTGGATATGGATTCCTCAGTGACAAGAGTGATGGTTATATAAATTCTATTAGTGGACTTAGTGGTAGTTTTTCCGCAATAGGTGGATTTGGGGGAACTGTCGGAGTTTCTGGTGCTAGTATTATTGGTGAGATTAATGCAAGTGGATCCGTAGGTGTTTCGTTATCATTTGCATATACCTGGTATGTAGGAAATATTTACCAATGAGGTAATAATGATGAATATAAAACAAATAAAATCGGTATTAATAAAAATATGGGCTATAGTTTTTCTTGTTTTATTTAGTACATGGCTTATTGGAGGTTGTATATACAATAGTATAGGAAAGGAAAGTATACAGGAAGATATACAACAGTTAAAACAAGAGTTATATTCCATAAAGCCTATACAAAACTATTTTGTCAAAAATGTGGCATTGGCAAATAGAAGGGCTATTATTGCAAAATCTTTGCGAGCTGATATTTTGCCAATTACTACCGAATATACATCGGAGCTTACTTTGTATGAATTTGAAAGATATTTTATTAGGAATAGATGGGATATAGTAGAATATCGAAAAAGACCTTCCTTACATATAAAAGCCAGTAATGAAAAATATGTAGTAACGTTGGATTTGATTTCCTCGATGAATGATGAGTGGAGAATACAAATTGGATATAATAATTTTTTTGAAAAATATTTATAGTTATTTCCAAGCCAAATAAAGCCCTTTACATTAAAAATATTTAAAAAATTGACTTGCAATATAGTTTTATATGTGTTAGTATACTCAAATACTTTGAAAGGAGAAAGATAATATGAATAATAAATTTTTCAAAATACTTAGTTGGGTAGCTACTTGTACTGCCATGCTTATGTATATATCTTATATACCTCAAATTTCAGGTAATATAAACGGTCATAAAGGTGACTTTTTACAACCTTTTGTTGCAGGAATTAACTGTACACTTTGGGTACTTTATGGATTTTTAGGAGAAAAACGTGATTGGCCAATCATTATAGCCAACTCACCAGGAATAATATTTGGATTTACAGCTGCATTCACAGCATTATAGCAATAAACTGGCTTATAATTTTTTATAGGTCAGTTTTTTATTTTACTTTTCCGAAATCAATGTACAAATTATAATTTTTAAGCTATAATTATTAGTAACCTTTTTAGGTTGTAAATACTCGAAAGGAGAATTAGTTATGGAAGAAAAAATTACTTTTAAAAAATTTACTATGAATGTACTTAACGGTGTTGCACTAGGAACTGTCCTATGTTTAGTACCCGGTGCATTATTAGGAGAACTTTTGAAATATATCGCAAAAGTATATCCATCTTTAGCGTTTTTATCATTTTCGGTTACAATTTCTAATGCCCTTATTGGACTTGCTTCAGGTATGATAATAGGAATGATGTTTAAGTTAACACCTATTCAAGGTACTTCTATTGGTTTAGCAACACTATATGCCAGTGGTTCAATAGTTCAAACAGCTGATAAAACAGGATTAATGTTAAAAGGTGCAGGAGATATTGTTACTATTATCTTTACTGCAGCATTAGCAACTGCATTTATCTTACTTATTGGAAACAAAACACAAGGTTACGCAGTATTAGTACTACCTACTCTAAGCCTTGTTGTAATTGGGGGTATAGGAAGATATTTACTTCCATTTTTTGCAGGACTTACTAGAGTATTAGGAGACGGAATTAAACATTTATTAACTCTTCAACCTATTATACTAACAATATTAATAGCGATTATCTTTGCTTGTCTAATTGTTACACCGATAACATCTGTTGGTATTGCACTAGCGATTAATATTGATGGTATAGCATCTGGAGCAGCAAACCTTGGTATTTGTGCTTGTGGATTTACACTTGCCATTGCTGGTTGGGCAGTTAACTCAAAAGGTATCTGTCTTGCTCACTTTATAGGATCACCAAAAATTTCTATGGCAAATGTTTTTGCAAAACCAAAAATCATGTTACCTGTAATCTGTAGTGCAGCTTGCACAGGAGTACTAGCCGCTATCTTTAATATTAAAGGTACAGCAATGAGCGCAGGTTTTGGATTTAGTGGCTTAGTTGGACCATTAGCACACCTAGCGACTACTAACGGTGGTGCTTATGAAATAATTAAAGCCGTGATAATCTTTGCAGTAGTTCCTATTATAACTGGATACCTATTTGTAAAACTATTTACAAAAGTAATTCCAATTATAAAACCAGAAGACTACAAAATTAATATGTAATACAATAAACCTTATTACTTTTAAATCTTTTAAGAGTAATAAGGTTTTTTTACAGAAAACTATATTCTATAAAATTAATCTTTTTTAAGCTATAATATATTTATAATTCTATCTTACTTTTAAGGAGTAACTATGCTTGAACTTATTAAAAATAAAAAAGTTAATATCTACACTAACTTACATGAGAATAATCCACTTATTCCTATAGCAACTGATGAACTTTTTCTTCGTCAAGTACTAACTAATAATGAGTGTATACTACATATTCACTCTTTAGAAAATTCCGCTATTTTAGGAACGCCTGATACACGTGTCCCATTTTTTAAAGAAGCCCTAGATTCATTTTATAACAATAATCTAATTCCTGCAGTAAGAAATATCGGTGGTTTAGGTATTATAGCCGACACAGGAGTTATAAGTTTTTCTATAATTATGAAAATAAATCCAAGTACATTTTCTTTAAACGCTGGTTATAACCTTATGACTGAATTTATTAAGGAGATATTTCCAGAAGTATCAAGCAAGATTCAAGCGGTAGAAATTAGTAATTCATATTGCCCAGGTGATTTTGACTTAAGCATAGATGGTAAGAAGTTTGCCGGCATTGCCCAAAGAAAAGTAAAAGAAAATGTCGTCGTTTCTATTTATCTTAGTTTGTTTGGCAATCAACAAAATCGTACTAAAATAATGAAAGAATACTATGAGGCTGGTCTTAAAGATCAAGAGATAAAATACAAATATCCAAAAATAGATATTAACTGTATGGATACGCTAGAGAACTTACTTAACAAGAGTCTAACTACAAAAGAGTTATTAGAAAAAATTTTAAGAGTACTTCATTCTTTAAACTGTGAAATAGAAAAAGGAAATTATTCAAATGAAATGATAGAAAATTATGAGGAAATATTTAAACAAACTAAACAAAGAAACAATAAACTACTACATGGTGAATAAAACAAAAAAGCTAGTATAGAATTAAAATCTATACTAGTTTTGTTTTAATTAAATATCGGTATAAATGCAAAGATCACTGCTATTACAATAGCTGGTAACATATTGGCAACCTTGAGCTTCAGGTTCCAAATTAAATTTGCACCAACACAAAAAATTAATACTGAACCAACCATCGATAGATTAGCTAACGCACCTTGTGTCATAATCGGTTCAATAAATTTCGCAAGAATAGTCATTCCACCTTGAAATATAATAAGAGGAACAACTGAGAAAATACTACCACGACCATTTGCCGCAGTAAATATTAATATTGTCACAAAATCGAGTACAGCTTTTGCTGTTAAAATAGAATAATCATGAAATAAAGCATCTTGAATAGCTCCTAAGATAGACATAGCCCCTATACAAATAGTTAGAGATGCCAAAATAAATGAATCAACAAATCTATTGTCACCACTACTTTTAGTTACTCTTTTTAAGTAAATACCTAAATCTTCAAATAGTTTTTCTATATTTAAAACTTCTCCGATTAAAGTACCTAATGTCATACTGACTACCAATACCATAGCCCCACTAGATACTATTTTACCATCGTTGATTTTTAAAGCATGCTCACACGCGCCAATTATTCCTAAGAAAGCTACTGATACTCCAGCAACTTTCATTATAGCTTGTTGTATACTATTAGATATTTTATGACCTACTAATATACCAAGAGCTCCACCTAGTAGAACCCCTACTGCATTTATTAATGTACCTATTCCCATCTTTATTATCCTTCCATATTTACAATAAATGTAATATTATATTAATCCAAAACCAACTAAATGGCATTACTAAAATCATTGCTGGTATCATATCCACCACAGGAAACATTTTTAACTTTAGTATTCTAAATCCTGCCGCTACCATTAAAAAACCACCACAAGCTTTAAAATCAGCAATCATATCTGGTGTTGTTAACGGAACGATAAAACTTGCAGATAAGAATAATGTCGTAAATATAACAAACTGCGGAACAGCAATTAGCGAAACGATATACCCTAAGTTACACGCAAATATCGCTGCAGTAAAGAAATCCAGAATAGACTTAGTTATAAGCAAACTAGAATCACCAGTCATACCTTCACTTAAACTACCATATATTCCCATACCACTAGAACAAAATAGCACTATCACCGTAATTAAAGTAGCTAAAAATTCTGTTTCTGACATATTTGTTTCTTTTTTCGGTACGATACGAATCATTACTTTCTGAAGTTTTGAACAAAGCTCATACACTTTATCCCCCAGCTTAAACACTAATCCTACTATAGTTCCTATAATAAGAGCGAAAACAACCGCAGGCATATATTTCATTAAAACTATAGACGAAATACCCATTCCCATAGAACAAAGACCAAATATAAGATTTAATTGTTCTTTATACTTCTCTGGTAACTTATCTCCTAAAAGAGCTCCAGCTATACCACCTAGAAATATTGCGACGGTATTAATTATAACCCCAATCGGCATAATATCTCTCCTCTACTCAAAAAATACGTAAACTTATTCTAACACGTAGTTTATTTTCTTACAATACTTTTTCAGTTATAGATAAAATAATTTATCTATAGTATAATAATTATAATTATTTTGTGAGGTGGATTTATGGATATACTAACTATTGGACTTGGAACTATTGGAACTACATATAGCTATTTATTTAATAAAGCTGGCCATAATGTAGAACATTATATTAGAAAAAGTAGTAAAAAAATTAATATAACAGAATTAAATGTTGATATGCTAGATGGTAGAAATAATAAAAAAGGTGATCACTATACTGATACTTATAAAGTAAATACTCACACAAAAGATAACTATGATTTTATTTTTATTAGTATGCCAGCAGGAAATATTGAAAGTGTTATTGAAACTTTAAACTCTAACAATATCAAAGGAACTATTATACTATGCTGTGGTATTTGGGAAGATAAGAAGTATCTTGAAAAAATAATGCAAGGTAGAGAATATATTCTTGGTTATCCTGTAGCTGGTGGTAATATCGTAGATGCTACTCTTACATGTTGTGTTTTTGATCATTTTATACTAGAGAAAAAAGAAAATTCTAAAATAGATAATTATGATAAGCTAGTAGAATTATTTGGAAGTTGCAACATTAAGTTAGAAACACCATATGATATGCTTAAGTGGATTTGGTTACATATGGCTATTAATGCTGGTGTAGTATCTATCGCTGCAAAATATGCAGATATCGATAATCCTACTGAGGCTGCGGAGAATCTTATGTCTTCATCTAAACTATTAGCTGAAGCGGTTTGTGCAATAAGAGAAACTTCTAAGATTATAAAAGCACGTGGTGTAGACTTAAAACACTATAGAAATGAACTTTGGGGATATAAACTTCCGATATTTGTTTCAGCACCAATAATGAAACGAATGTTTGCGACTAATATTCTTACTAGAAAGATTATGACACTACATAACAATACAGAAGATTTATTATTCGTTTGTAAATGTCTATACGATACTGGAAAACAATATAATATAAATGCACCTATATTTTATAATGCATATGAAAAAGCAGAAAGTAAATTTTAAGATTAAAAGAGGACGAAAATTTCATCGTCCTCTTCTGCATTATGGCATTATTGTTTTTATATTAATATATAGTCTACTCTTCTTAATTTTATTCTTTTCCCTCTTTAAAAATATTATCAAAAAGTTTAGTTATCTTTCTCTTGTTCTTTTTGTTTTTTTATTTCTTTTCCTAGTGCTACTAAGTGATTAAATTCTTCCTCTGAAAATAGTTCTTTATTTAATTCAGGGTTTTTAAGAATAAATTCAGGATATTCCCTAAGGAATTCTCTATCTACCTCGTCTTGATCTTTTAAGGGCCATCGTCCTGTTTCTACATATATTACGACTTCGTATCCATCTCTAGATGATTTAAGTGCTTTCTCTTTGAGTTCTTTAGTTATAGGATAGCACACTGGTCTTATAGCTGCTCCTCCACAGTCTTTTTGTATCTCTATTTCGTATTTCCCATTTTCTTCATAAATTAAAAATCCATCTCCTACATATGTCTTAACATCTGTTTTGTTATAGTTTTCTAATTCTCCTTCTTTTGGCCATCTTTTATTCTCTAAATAAAACATTACCTCTAATGCATCTTTATCCGATTTTCTTGATTTCTCCGCCAACTCTTCTGTTACTTCATAATCAAACATTTCTTTACCTCTAAACCAAAATATACTATATTCATTATCATCTATCATTATACCGTGGTTTTTATAGTTTTCAAATTTTATCATTTTTTTAACACTCCTTTAAATACTTTTTCAACTGTATATTCTCCTTGTGCAAACTGATTAACTACCACTTCAGGTATTCCCCCTGATGTATAGCCTCCTGGATTCCAATATTCATTAGCTCCCAATTCATTTCCACTAGGAAAATTTAAGAATCTTACCTTTGTAGGCTTTATAACTACTGGATTCTCTCCCAACGATCCTTTATCCAAGGCTAATAACTTCTCTAGTTTTCTTGGATCCCCATCAGATGCTTTTATTGCTTTTTCAATAATTTCCTCCGATGTTGCGTATTGACCACTTTCTGGACCTATTGCTCCTCCATACTGTTCTTCGGCTTTTAGAAGTTGTTCCTTGCTAACAAGCTTCGCTACTCCTTCTTCCTCGAAAATTTTTAGATGTGCTTCTATTTCTTTTGGTGATAAATATCTATCTGGTTCTGGTCTTTTTTCTTTTGGAATATTTATCAACCTTTGCCTTGTTTCATCATCTATTTTTACTCTTGGATATTTATCCATTTCTTCTAGAAATTCTTTTTCTCCATAAACTATACGAGAATTTACTTTCTCTTTTTTGATTTGATTTAGTAGCCTTGATTGTTCATTTGTAGTTTTTTGGACCAAATTGTTTCTTAGTTTTTCATTTCTTGGTACAGTTATTATTTTATTATTTGTATTGTTTAATATCATATCACGTGGATATTTCTTTAATTCTCTTGGAAATTCTTTAGCATTGTAAAGTATTGTTGGCTTCAATTTTCCATCGATTCCATTTTCAGCTATCTTAACTTGATTTATCGAACTTCTTTGAGATAAATTGTTTTTTGATTTTAAACTTTCATTCTTAACATTTTTTAGTAATTTATCTTCAGCATTTTTTTGTGATTTAAATAAATTTTTTACTTTAGTTCCCTTACCTAATAAATTAAAACCTAGGTGACTAGCGAAAGCAAAACCACTTCCAAATGCCATTTTTTTAATAACATCTGATGGTTTATCTTTAGAAACCAATCCGTCTATTAGTCCTACAGTTCCCCCCGATAACATTGTTAGTCTTAATGAGCCACCCGGCATAATCCAAGGTAATATTGCTAGTACTAAGTCTTTCTTCTCTTCAGAACTAGCATTATGTATTACACTTGCACCTATAATTGGTTTACCATGTAATCCTGAATAATGCGCTACGTACCTATCATATTCTTCTGCGTTTATTTGACTATTTATCATTCTTTTTGAAGATTTAATACTATTTGTTTTATTACTTTCTTTATTATTTTTTTCCCATATTTCCTTGATAGTACCTACCCATCCCATTTCATTTTTGCCAGGTAGCATAAATGTTTTTAGTGTTGGACTCCAACTTCTTTGGGCTAATGCAATCCCTTGTGCAACAGAATAACTTAAAACATCTACTTCTTGGAATATACTAACAGAATTCGCATCAAACGCCAGTAGCTTACTTAACTTTTCTTCTAGGTCTCGTTGAATTTTTCTATAACTATCTATTTTTTCTTGCAAATTACTTACTTCACTTAAATCCACTGGATCTTGTTCAAACTGTTCATTAAGTAGATTTTCATTCAAAGTAATTTGGCTTTTTGTCTCATCAATTAACCTCTCTAAATCACTTTGCTTTAGGGAGTCTCCATATACTTCACTCGTATATTTATTTATATATTCCTCGTTTGCTTTTTCAATAGCTTTATTTAATAATATACATCCATCAATTAGTGGAGATAAAACACTTCCACAATAAGCTTTGGCACTATCATATGCTGCGCCTTGCAAGCTATTTGTTTGAAATATAAAGTTTGATAATGCTTGTTGTATTTGTTGATAACTTCCTATTTGACTTGTCGTAAGGTTTTTTATACTATTGGTTTGGCTTTGAGCAGAGCCTAATATCATATTTATACTCATACATTCTCCTACTATCTCATAATCATTTTTTTAATTTACTGTACTTAATTTTCAAATCAGCTTCTTCATCTAGAAGTGTATTTTTTCTCTTTGTCAGATTTTTTCTACTTAGCTCCTCACAATAACTTATATTATCCATATGTCTATTATATTCTCTTCCAAATATATGATATAACTGTTCTTTTAATCTATGGCTTCGATATTGTTCTTTATTGCTTAGTTCCTCTAATCTTTCGAGTTTTTTTAACTTCTTTTTATTATCATCTAGCTGTTCTTCTAACATTCTCCTTTTAATATAATCTTCTTTATTATCCATTAATTAATCCTCATAGTATTTAATAACTAACGTAAATATTTAGGTTGTAATTCCTTACTTAAGGCATTATCCATAGCTTCAAATTCTGCGGCAAGGTTATGTATATTATTACACATACTTTGAATTACTTGTTGAAGCTCTTGGCCAGTAGCTAGTGCTAAATCAGCACTACTTTGAGCTTTAGTATTTCCAGCTACTGTAGTTTCTGAATCTTTTGTAACAGATCTAACATTACTTAAACCACTGCTAGCACCTATTAGTTGAGTTGCCGCTCCTGAAGCTTGTTCTTTACTACTTTGCAATAAATCCATATTAGCTCCTTTTATCTTTTAATTTTTTATATTATACTATATATTATACTATTTATCAAAAATTAATTTTATTTTTCATACCTAAAATTTAATCTATGTTTTATCATCTATCTAATATATATACAAAGAAAAGGTATAAATTACAATTTATACCTTTTCTTTTAATTTTAATAATAACTTTAAAATATACTATCTATTTTCTTCTTTTTCTTGTTCTTCTTTTGCAAGTTTTACTAAGTGTTCATATTCTTCTTTGGAAAATATTTTCTGCATTTTTTCAGGATTTATTAGTATTAATTTAGGGTGTTTTCGAATAAACTTTCTACTATTTTCTTCTGGATCTTTCGGAGGCCATCTTCCTGTTTCAGCATATATTGCGACTTCATATCCATCTCTATTAGATTTAAGCGCTTTTTCTTTGAGTTCTTTTGTTATTGGGTAAAATTCTGGCCCACCATAATCTCTTTCTATTCTTATTTCATATTTTCCATTTTCTTCATATATAATAAAATAGTCTCCTATATACTTCTTCACATCTGTTTTGTTGTAGTTTTCTAATTCTCCTTCTTTTGGCCATCTTTTATTCTCTAAGTAAAACATTACTTCCAATGCATCTTTATCTGATTTTCTTGATTTCTCTGCCAATTCTTCCTTTACAAAATAACTAAAATGTTCTTTTCCTCTATCCCATACTATACGTAGTCCTATCTCATCATCAAATATATAATGATACTTGTATTTTTCAAATTCCATAATTATTTTAACTCCTTTTAAATATTGGTTTAACAGTATATCCTCTAGGGATAAGCTTATTTACTCACCCTTTTCCTATAACAATCTAACTACTTCTCCATACTATTAATCATAAATACACCAACATCTATAATTGGTAGTTTTGTGATTGTCTCTAGTTCTTTTTTTATATATGGAAAATGCGTACATCCTAATACAACGGCCTCTACTTTAGTTTGTTCGAAATAATTAAATAGCACTTCAAAATTAAAGTCTTTAACTATTTCCTCAGGGCTATTTTCTTCTTCTATAGCTTTTACTAGTTCTAACATAGATAATCCTAAAACACGTAAACTTGGATTTGATACATATAGATTGTTCTCAACACCTGTTAAACCATGTGAGTTTGCTGCCATTACAGCTAGATACTTATACTCTAAACCAAGGTTTCTATACATCTGCATTGGTGTTACTATTCTTATATTATGCTCAGTAGCTAATCTATCAAAGTCTACTACTGAACTTAATGAATTACAATATACAAAGATAACTTCACAATTTTTTTCTTTTAATTGTTCTATTATTTCTACTATTATTTTTTCTCTTTCACTATCATTTAATGATTGAAATGTTGTTTGTTCAACTGGATTATTAGATATAGGTACTAAGACAATATCATTATAACCATATGAATTTAATAAGCTTTCACCTAATTTAGAATCAATAGGCGTTCCAGCCATAACCGCAATTTTCATACTTGCTCCTCCATTTAATAAATTTACTTTTATTACTATTCCTTTTAATTATACTACAAAATATATTTATAAAAAAGTACATAAAAAAACAAACCCCAAGATTAACTTGAGGTTTGAATTATATATATGTTATTTTATATCAATTTTCAGTTGGTCATCTACGTAATCAAGATGTATTTTCATTCCATCTTCTATACCGTGACGTATTAATTCAACTGATAGTTTATTTTCGATTTGACTTTGGATAAATCGTTTAAGTGGTCGAGCACCAAATTTCATATCGAATCCTGCTGTTGCCACCCAAGCAGAAACTTTTTCATCATATGTTAATTCAATATTTCTACTTGCAACACGTCTTACTAATTCATCAAGAAGTTTATTAGCAATTCCTTTAATATTATCTTCAGTTAATGGTTTGAAGATAATTATGTCATCCATACGGTTAAGTATTTCTGGTTTGAAGTATCCGTAAAGTTGGTTAGTAACATTTTTACGAGTTTCTTCAGAAATAACACCGTCTTTTACTTCTTCTAATAATTCTAATGAACCAATGTTAGAAGTCATAATGATAATTGTATTTTTGAAGTCTACTACTACACCTTTAGAATCAGTTAAAGTACCTTCATCTAATAGTTGTAATAAGATGTTAAATACATCTGGGTGAGCTTTTTCTATTTCGTCCATTAAGATTATACTATATGGATTACGTCTTACACTTTCAGTAAGTTGTCCACCTTCTTCATAACCGATGTATCCTGGAGGGGCACCGATTAAACGGCTGACTGAGTGTTTTTCCATATATTCACTCATATCTATTCTAACGATATTGCGTTCATCATCAAATAAGTTAAGAGCTAAAGCTTTAGCAAGCTCAGTTTTACCTACACCAGTAGGTCCTAAGAATAGGAAGCTACCGATTGGTCTATTTGGATCAGCAATACCTGCACGAGAACGTAATATTGCATTAGTTACACTCTCAACAGCTTCATCTTGACCTATTACTTTTTCATGAATAGTATCAGCTAAGTTAAGAAGTTTTTCTTTTTCTGTTTCTACTAATCTAGTAACTGGGATACCTGTCATTTGACTTACGATAAAGCCAATTTCATCTTCAGTTACTTCTTGTTTTAATAATTTGTAATCTTCATGTTTAGATTTTTCTTCTAATTCTTCTAACTCACGTTTTAATTTTGGTAAAGTTGAGTATTGTAATTCTGAAGCTTTTTCTAAGTTATAGTTATTTTGAGCTTGTTCTAATTCTAATTTAACTCTATCGATTTTTTCACGAAGATCTTTTACCGCAGATAATTTTTCTTTTTCACTATCTACTTGTAATTGAAGTTTATTTTGTTCTTCTTTTAGATTTGCTAATTCTTCTTTTAAGTTTTCTAAACGACGTTGTGATACTTCGTCATCTTCACTACTTAAAGCTTTTTCTTCGATTTCAAGTTGCATTACTTTACGATTGATTGTATCTAACTCTGCTGGGTTAGATGAGTTTTCAGTTTTAATAGTAGCACAAGCTTGGTCGATTAAGTCTATAGCTTTGTCTGGTAAGAATCTGTCAGTAATATATCTGTTAGATAATTCTGCAGCTTCTACAATAGCACGGTCAGAAATTTTAACACCGTGATAAACTTCGAATCTTTCTTTAAGACCACGTAGGATAGATATTGTGTCTTCTACAGTTGGTTCTTTAACTAGAACTTTTTGGAAACGACGTTCTAACGCAGAGTCTTTTTCGATATATTGACGATATTCATTAAGTGTTGTAGCACCGATAC
>ERZ772906.1385-NODE-1385-length-13313-cov-8.088626_pt1 | contig 13313 bp, 8 predicted proteins | sample MGYA00511338_ERZ772906 | MGnify/ENA primary metagenome ERZ772906 (study PRJEB29015, sample SAMEA2738076) | human oral metagenome | biome: human oral; feature: human-associated habitat; material: saliva | place: China | collected 2212 ... | reverse complement strand
GTAATTGCCATTGCTTTTGTATCTTCTCTTTTGTTAAACCAAAGAACAACAGTGGTTACATCCCTTGTTTGCTAGCTTTACCCCTTTTGTAAATCCTTATTTCCCCAAAGGTATAATGCTTTGTTTGACAAAAAAATAACCATATCGCTGTTGATATGGTTTAGTTGATTTTTTAAGTTTGATTAAACCCTTATAGTTAATTTCCCCCACTTGTAATAATTCTTAAATGATTAGCCACTTTAAAGCTCCTGCGCGCGCTGGCTGTCTGCTTCCATAATTGCTAGCAATTGTGTCTGTTTGCCACTCTAACGCTTATGGGAATCAGGAATGCGAACTAGCCACCCAGTAACATCAAACCCCCAATCCCAATCGCCAAAATCTATGCCAGCTCTGTTTTATTCATAGTGTGAAAATTATTTTTCTGTGAAATGGCATAAGGTGGATCAGTGATAATATGATTGATAATTTTCCTTTCTTGGTGCAAACTGTGCATGATTGCGCAACAATCGCCATGAAAAATATTGAATTGGGATTTTTCCATTGTTTACGACCACTAATTTTTACAGTTAAGCAAAGTTAAACAAATATTATAGCTAAGTTATTGAAAAATAAATAATAAAAATTTTCAATGCAAAAAAATTCAAGTTATAGTTAAGCAAATAAAAATAGCGGTGAAACCGCTATTTGTTGGGAGTGTTTTTACTCGTTATACTCTGCATAATCTACAATTTCGTAAGTTACATTTCCTTTATCTTCCAAAGATAAGCTCCAACCACTAAATTTACTTCCGTCATCATCTTTTTTATCGTAGTAGTATCTCATACAAACTTCCGCCCCTTTCGGCTGTTTTGCCATATCAACCTGTTTAGCACCCATCATATTCCAAAAGAAAACCACCTTTGAATTTGGTTTACTACAAACATCACCAGTATTTTTATCTATTGCAGTTTTATTATCAGCTATTTTTTGCTTGTTCGCAGCAATATTGTCTTTATTGGTAGCAATGTCTGTTTTGTTTGTCGCAATATCGCCTGCATTTTTATCAATTGCAGTTTTATTGTCAGCTATTTTTTGCTTGTTATCTGCAATAGCATCAGCATTTTTGCCAATTTTATCTGTATTATCAGCGATATTAGCTTTATTTTCTGCTACTTGATCATCAACTTTCTTCAATTGATCTTCTGTGGCAGCACGACCAGATACAGGTTGTGTTTGACCTGGAACCCATGTAGTGTTAGTCAAGCCAGTTACTTGAGGTGTTTCAACCCCAGTTGTCGCTTTTACTTTTGGCGCTGTAATTGTTTGTGTAGCTGTTACCGTATCAAAAGTTACATCTTTTTTAGTAGAAATGGTGAAGTCTTTACCATTTTGAGTAATGGAAATATTATCACCATCGATGAATTTAACAGTGTTACCACCTTCAACCTTTTCAGCAGTCTCATTATTAGCAACTACATTCCATGCTGCTAAATCCTTAACTTGTTGCTTACCGTCAGGAGTCAAGTTGCTCAAGTCTCGATCAGCTGCATTATCGACTTTACCTTTAGTTGCATCATCGAGTTTAACAGTCACATCGTCACCATTGGCAACCGTAGTAAGACCATTCTCACCTTTTACGTTAAATTTCACATCACCTGTGCTCAAGGATTTTTCATCAGTCGAACCAGAGTTACCACCTAAAGAAATCTTACGAGCGATAGCTGTCGTGTTTTTGTCGATGTTATCCTTATTAGTTGCAATGTCAGCTTTGTTTGTAGCAATATTACCTGCATTTTTATCAATTGCAGTTTTATTATCGGCTATTTTTTGTTTATTGGTTGCAATATCTCCTTTATTTGTTGCAATATCACCAGTATTTTTATCAATTGCTGTTTTATTGTCGGCAATTTTTTGCTTGTTCGTTGCAATATTGTCCTTATTAGTAGCAATATCCGTTTTGTTTGTCGCAATATCGCCAGCATTTTTATCAATTGCAGCTTTATTATCAGCTATTTTTTGCTTGTTATCTGCAATCTTATCCTTATTGGTAGCAATATCGCCAGTATTTTTATCAATTGCAGCTTTATTATCCGCGATATTGGCTTTATTTTCTGCTACTTGATCATCAACGTGTTTCAATTGATCTTCTGTGGCAGCACGACCAGATACAGGTTGTGTTTGACCTGGAACCCATGTAGTGTTAGTCAAGCCAGTTACTTGAGGTGTTTCAACCCCAGTTGTCGCTTTTACTTTTGGCGCTGTAATTGTTTGTGTAGCTGTTACCGTATCAAAAGTTACATCTTTTTTAGTAGAAATGGTGAAGTCTTTACCATTTTGAGTAATGGAAATATTATCACCATCGATGAATTTAACAGTGTTACCACCTTCAACCTTTTCAGCCGTCTCATTATTAGCGACTACATTCCAAGCGGCTAAATCCTTAACTTGTTGCTTACCAGCATCTGTTAAGTTGCTCAAGTCTCGATCAGCTGCATTGTCGACTTTACCTTTAGTTGCATCATCAAGTTTAACAGTCACATCGTCGCCATTAGCAACAGTAGTAAGGCCATTTTCCCCTTTAACATTGAATTTCACATCACCTGTACTCAACGATTTTTCATTGGTAGAACCAGAGTTACCACCTAAGGAAATCTTACGAGCGATAGCTGTCGTGTTTTTGTCGATGTTAGCCTTATTAGTAGCAATATCGCCAGCATTTTTATCTATTGCAGTTTTATTTGTATTAATAGCAGTTTTATTAGCTTCAGCTTTATCGTCAACTTTTTTCAATTGAGATACATTAACAGCATCTTTATCAACGATACCATCTGCTACATTCGTAACTTTCAAATTCCCAGCATTGATACCTTTGTTACCATCAATTTTTACAGTTTCATTACCGCCAGCATTATTGAAAGATGCACTATTTAATTTAGAAAGATCTTTTTTCAAGGCTACAGAGATTTTCTTATCATTTCTAGCAACCGTAACATTATCGTCACCAGAAAAATCTACTGTATTTCCTTTTTCAACGGCTACTGGTGTAGCTTCGCCATTAGCAGAAAGGTTCCAGCCGTATTTATTTTGGTTGATTGCTTGATTAATTGCATTAGCTACGTTAGCAGAATCCGCCATACCAGTCGATGCTGTAGCGCTACCATTTGCTACTGTAATATCTTGCTTTTTACCAGAAACTGTAATTTTCTTACCATTAGCTGTAGTTGTAATGTATGTATTATCACCATTTACAGCTAATTTACTATTAGCAAGATTCACATCACCTGAACCAGTATCACCTGTAAAAGCTAGATTAACACTCTTTAGTTGTGCCACGTTTACTGCATCTGTATCAGCAGTACCTGCAGCAACATAATTAATTTGACGTGTTTGGTTTGTCGTACCAACAGCAACACCACCTAATTTAGATGTTAAGGCAGCACCACTTAAATCAGCATATGTATCTGTACGACTAGCATTAACATTATATCCCACTACACCTGAAGCAATATCAGCTGTAGATTTTGAGCCAACAGCTACACCATCTACTACTTTACCTCTAGCACCATCACCAACAGCTACAGAACGACTCGCAGATGCATCTGTCGCGGCATTTGGACCAATAGCAATAGAATTAGGTGCTGTAGCACCAGTATTATCTTTATTACCAGCATCAGTTGATTTTATAGATATGTATTTATAAGTAACTTGGTCTACGAGAGCACTAAGCTGAGAACCATTAATTGCATCTGTAGAAGTTGCACTTACTTCACCAGGAGCCACATGTTTTAATTGACGTTCATAACCTGCAGAACCAAAGGATACGATGTCACCTGGTAATGTTTTATCGCCACCCGCCCAGGAAGCAACAACGTTATTTGGCAATGTATAGCTAGATTGTTTTGTACCACCTACATCAGTATTAGAGCCACCACCGATGGCAATAGCATTATCACGATTTGCTCTAGCCCCTGTGCCAATAGCAATAGCATTTGTTACATCATTATTGTCTTGTTCAGTAGCACCAGTAGAGGTTCCTGCTAAACGATCCTTTGCATTGGCACCAGTACCAATTGCAATACCCACATTACCAGACTGACCTTTCATCCCTAATGTGATACCAGACTCACCAGCCGTCGCCGTTGTATACATTGGGGTTCTCATATCAAAGCCAGTTAAGCTTTGAACAGCACTACGCAAATCCCCAATTTGAGTCGCTCCAGCATTTGTAGTGTAAATAACTTTTACACCATCAGCTTTAACTACATCATCGCCACCAATAACAATAGAAGAGTTACCTTGAGCTATTGTATTTCCCCCAATGGCAATTGCTTGTTCCCCAATTACTCTTGCACCTTCATTAGCAGTATTACCCCCACCAATAGCGATTCCTTGTGGACTGTTAACACTGGTACTAGAATTAGAACCTATTGCAATAGAATATCCACCAGCAGCTGCTGCATTTTGACCGAAGCCTACAGCTTTGTCACCAGTAACAGAAGCACCATCTCCTAAGCCTACTGCTGTTGCATGCAGTTTTGTAGGCAAAGTATTTGCCGCCATAGAGATGCTAGCATTAGTCATTGCTAATGCAGCCAAGATTGCTGCTACAACAATTTTCTTTTTACCACTATTATTCTTAGCGAACTCAGATACTACTACGTAACAGTTTTTTGATTTACTCCAAACCACTTTAAAAATCTTATTCATACTTTCTCCTATAAACTATATTAATATTAATGCTCCCTCGATGTTTTATCATATGGCAAGTCATACGAGAATTTTAAAATTTTCAATATTATAAGTATACCAAAACCTTTAATATACTATCAAGCTTTTTCATTTATTTTTCACAATTATAGGCATTACAAAAACAGCGTAGCAATGGGCTTTATAGTGATTCATGTCACAAATCTATATAAAATATGGGCTTATTTTATACCATACCGAAGAGATAAAATGAATATAAACTCATAATCAATTATTTAAATTTCGTTTATGAGATTATATGTACTAAAAAAACTTGTGTTTAACTAGATATTATGGACTTAGTTACATGTCATCACTATAGACATAATTAATTCATTAAATTTTTATAAAACTTTATGTGTCCTCCCTTAATCAGTGATTGAGTTACTACACCTTTCAAAAAAAATATGCTCAGATTATTATCGATTAAGTTAAGCCTCTTATAGATCACTATTATCTTGTTATACAGCATTTAACGTATCATGTATTGCTTTTAGATTATTATGCTTCAATTTTTATCAACATTTAATTGAGTTCATCTTATATTACATAATAAAAAGCTATCTCATAGAAATGACAATCTACGAGATAGCTTTATTACTAAATTGTATAATTAAATTAGGGAACAAACTAGCGTAATTTAAAAACATATAAACTTTGTTCGTGTGCTAATTGTATTCGCTTATATAAGCGTTTCATATAGGTACGATATATTTCTTGTGATTCTTCTACAGAAATAATATCAAAATGAATTCCATCCCCTACTGGCAACTGGCTTAACCTAGGTAAATCGGCGGTAATGACAGTACCAATCTTTGTATAGCCGCCCGTTGTTTGTCGGTCCGCCATGAGGATTATTGGATTTCCATCTGACGGAACTTGAATAGAGCCAAATACAGCACCATCAGAAATAATGTCTGCACTATCGATATGCTCTATAACAGGGCCATCTAAGCGGAAGCCCATGCGATCACATTGTACGGTCAATGTATATATTTTACTACCAAAGGTCTTAATCCCTTTCTCGGTAAAATACTTTGCTTGCTCTCCTAGTACTACACGCAAAGGTTCGTGACACTCACGACCACCTCGGTTATATAAAGCGGTATTGAATAATTTATGAGTTCCATAGAAGTCACACACATGCACTTTGTCTCTAGTAAATGTATTAATGCAAAATTGATCACCTGCTTGTAACGGTCTCCCCTCAATACCACCTATCTTAGCCTTTGTATGAGTCGATACGCTACCGTTAATAGCGGGAACATCAATACCACCTGAGAAGGCAATATACATGCGCACGCCACATTGGCTAAAGCCGCCAGAAATGATATCGCCTTCGTGACATATAAAAGGTATATATCGAGGCACTACTACATTATTAATCGTAGGGTGCATATCAGCGCCCGTGAAAGCAACGATACATGTACCTTGGACGGTTAACGTAGGTGGCAATACGGTGCACTCTAATGCACCGAAAGGAGTCGTATTACCTACAAGTGCTTGTCCTAAGAGATAGCTTTCACTATCCATAGGACCAGCCACAGGCATACCATATTGTTGAAAGCCAACGCGGCCAGAATCTTGAATCGTAGTGTACATCCCTGGCGCATCTACGCGGATTAAAGCAGCCTTAAACTCATTTATACCCACGCAACTCACCTACCTCTACTTCATACATAGACGGAATATAATTACTTCCTAATAGTTTAATTCGATGGAACTCATTCTCATTGATAGACACATAACGAACGTAGTCTCCGGCTTGCAATAGTGCAGCTTGTTTCTTAGACATGTCATACATAGTCACAGGTGTGCGTCCAATAATCTGCCAGCCTCCAGGAGAATCTGATGGATATGTACCAGTCTGTTCTCCTGCAATACCTACAGAGCCGGCAGGAATCAAAGTTCTTGGTGAAGACAACCGCGGCGTTGCAATGCGTGGATCCATGCCACCTAAATAGGTAAATCCAGGAATAAAGCCTAGCATATAAACTAAATAATCTGTACCACTATGAATGGATACAACCTCAGCTTCACTTATATGATTGTAAGAGGCTACAAAGCCTAAATCTGGACCAAACTCACCACCATATACGGTAGGTATTTCAACAATCATAACACGTTCAATTACGCTGTCTGTTACAGATTCTTGTAATATAGGATCAAGAATTCTACAAATGTCTGAATACGTATATACCATTGCATCATATTGAACAAGCAATGCACAGTATGTAGGAACTAGTTCAATAATTCCATCTAGCTGTAAGACTTTAATCTGCTCTATAACTTGTCGGATTTGTCGATTAATCTTTGGATCGATTACTTGACCAAAATCAATAGAGATAGCGCAATCCCCTACAGGTGAAATTGTAGGTTTCATATGTACCTCCTGCTATAACTAGAAAGGACCATCACATTCAAGCCGAACGTAATGGTGCTTTCACAGATAATTAATTAACCTAGTAACTTAGCAATGCCTTTTAAAGATGTAACACCAATATAAGATGTTACAAGCACTACAATCCAACCGGTATAATATAAAAGTTTATTGTGTTTGTATGCCCCTACGATTTCAGATTTATGAGTAGCAACGAGCATAACTGCCAACGTAACAGGCAGGATCAAACCATTTACAGAGCCCGCTAAAATCAATAGAGATACTGGTTTGCCAATAAAGATTAAGATACATGTAGAAATAAAGATAAATGCCATAATAGTCAATTTTTCATTTCGTTCTACAACCTTAAACAATGTTTTTAAGAAGGATACTGATGTGTAGGCAGCCCCTACTACAGAGGTCAATGCGGCACAGAAGAACACTATACCGAATAATTTATGACCGATTTCACCAGCGCCGAGAAGAAACGCAGAGCCTGCTGGGTCTTTAGAATCTAGCACAAAGCCCATGGATACTACACCTAAAACGGCTAAGAACAATAACACTCGAACTAATGCATCTACAGACATTCCCATAATTGCTGCACGACGTACATCTTTTAAATGCTCTTGACCTGTAATACCTGCATCAATGAGGCGGTGACCACCAGAAAATGTAATGTAACCACCTACAGTGCCCCCAATAAGTGTAATCGTTGCTAACCAAGGTACATGCTCTGGAATCACAGAATGAGACAAGGCTTCTCCTACTGGTGGATTCGTAGAGAATGCTACGTAGGCGATAAGAACAAGCATAACAGTACCGAGTACTTTAGCCGTATTATCTAAAACACCACCCATCTTCTTAGATGTAAATAGTAAGATGCCCAAAATACCACTAATAGCGGCTGCTGTTGTTGTGTCGATACCAAATATAATATTGAGGCCCATAGAAGCACCACCAATATTACCGATATTAAAGGCCAATCCACCAAGGGAAATTAAAAATGCCACTATATAACCAAGGCCTGGCAATACCTTATTCGCAATATCTTGACCACGCATTTTGGATACACCAATAATCGTCCACACATTAAGCTGTGCAATAATAGAGAAAATAACGGATACAACGATAGCAAATGCAAAGTCTGCTTTCAACTCATTTGTAAATGCTGCCGTTTGTAACATAAAGCCAGGTCCAATGGAAGACGTGGCCATTAAGAAAGCTGCCCCTAATAGGACAGAGAAACTCGCTTTACCTGTAATTGGTTTCATAGGAACCTCCAAAATAATAATTAATCTATGTCATACTTATTGCTTAAAGCTCATACTTGCTTTTAATACTTATATTCGTATTTTCTGTTAGTATTAATTAAGCATTTATTTTAATGTTCTTAATAGTGTTATCGGTGTTGAAAATTCGCCACCGTTATACCAGCTTTTGATAGCCCTTCCCGAATATACTTTATGAAAGCTATCGCTTCAGGATTATCTCCATGAACACATATGGAATCTGCCACAATATCAATGGTCTTCCCCGTATTAGTAACAACCTTACCCTTTGTAACCATCATGAGAACTCGGTCTAAAGCCTCTTGCGGGTCTTTGATGAAAGCACCTTCTTCTGTACGAGGGACCAATGTTCCCTTCTCTGTATAGCCACGATCGGCAAACACTTCCTGTATAACAGGAATACCTCGTCGCTGTGCCTCTTGAGCAATATAGCTACCACTCAATACCATGGCCGAGATATTAGGATTTACCGCTTGTAAACCATCTAAAATTGCATCGGCTAGTACAGGCGTAACACAGGCTGTATTGTAAAAAGCACCATGTAGTTTCATATGCTGTAAAGTAATGTCATAACTATCACAAAAAGCTTGAAGTGCACCTAGTTGGTACATCATATAGGCTTTTGCCTCAGCAGGATTTACTGCCATCGCACGACGACCAAATCCCATCAAATCTGGATAACCAGGATGCGCCCCTACGGCAACGCCTTTTTCTTTACATATGCGGACAGTCGCCTCCATAATAAGAGGATCTCCAGCGTGCCAACCACAAGCAATATTAGCACTTGTTACGTGATTTAATACTTCACTATCCATGCCTAATGTATAGTTACCAAAACTTTCGCCTAAATCACTATTTAAATCTACATAATGAGACATATACTATTACCTCTCCATCTTCATCTATTTTATAAATTCTATAGAATATCGAATTTAATGATACGATTATACTAAATAAATCGATGTGTTAGCAATGATTTTTATCATGTATACAAAATTCTTTTATAACCAAAAAACCACAAGATTTTAATCTTGTGGTTTGTATGTAAACTCAATTTTTTATCTGACTCTACTATATCCGTTCATAAGCTCATAAACCGTATTTTGTATATTGTCTGACTCTGTTATTTCAGAAACGGCACAAATAAAATCGGGATGTGCTTGCCAAACGATATCAGCAGCCGTTAATTTAGTGGTTGTATATGCTTCCTTGCTAAGAATCTCGCCATTAAGCTCAACTACAAAGTGTTTACCAGAACATCCTAATTCATCAAGAACCAAATGAAGTTGCTTACCTACAACATGCTTTGGCTCTCCATTAACAATCAAATCCATAATGACCTCCCATATGAAAAAGCTTATAAAATATCAATATATTCTTCTTGTAAAGCTTTATTCATACTGCGTACAGCACAAAACTTGCCACACATCGAACAGGTTTCACTATGATCTTCCTCCGGTGCTCTACTTTCACGAATAGAACGAGCCCGTTCAGGATCAAGGGCACAAGCATATTGTGTCTCCCAATCGAGGACTTGACGTGCCTTAGCCATAGTGTCATCTATATCTCTTGCATTAGAAATACCACGAGCAATATCTGCAGCATGCGCCGCTATTTTAAAAGCCATAATTCCATCTTTTACATCATCTGCATTTGGTAAGGCTAAATGTTCCGCTGGTGTAACATAGCACAAGAATGACGCTCCATGCATACCCGCTACAGCCCCACCAATGGCAGCTGTAATATGGTCATAACCAGGAGCAATATCTGTTACGAGCGGTCCCAACACATAGAATGGCGCTCCATCACACAAGGACTCTTGTATTTCCATATTCATTTGTATTTGATGTAAAGGTACATGCCCAGGTCCTTCAATCATAGCTTGTACACCATATTGTTTCGCTCGTTTTGCCAATTCACCAAGCCTTACAAGCTCTTCAATTTGGCATACATCAGTTGCATCCGCCAAGCAACCTGGACGACAAGCATCACCTAAAGACAAAGTAACATCATATTCTTTGCAAATCTTTAAGATTTCATCAAAGTATTCATAGAATGGATTTTCATGGCCTGTCATGCTCATCCATGCAAATACCAAACTCCCTCCGCGGCTAACAATATTAAGCATCCGTTTATGATTCTTAATTTGATCTATTGTTTTCCTCGTAATACCACTGTGGATAGTAATAAAATCTACACCATCTTGAGCGTGTAATCGGATAGTGTCCAAGAAATCTTGAGCCGTTAATTCACCCAAATCTTTTTGATGATGAATGACACTATCATAGATAGGCACCGTACCAATCATTACTGGCGATGTCTCGATTAATTTACGTCTGAAAATACGAGTGTCACCATGAGTGGAAAGGTCCATAATCGACTCTGCTCCAAGTCGAATAGCTCGATCAACCTTTTCAATCTCACTATCATAATCAGTAACGTCTTTCGATGTACCTAAATTAACATTGACTTTTGTTCTTAAACGCTTACCAATCCCCTCAGGCGAAATGCTAGTATGCTGCTTGTTACAAGGGATAACAACCTTCCCTGATGCCACTAAGGAGCGTAACACCTCTTCATCCATACGTTCTTTTTCCGCGACTACTTTCATTTCTTTCGTAACTACGCCAGCCACAGCCGATTCCAATTGTGTCATAAACATTTTTACATCCTCCTATATAAAAGACATATATAGTTAGGTATGCAAAAACGGGTATCGAACAAAATGATCGATACCCGTATTAAGTATTAGCGTGCTTCCTACGCGGGCATAATCCCGATCAGGTATAAAGGTCAGGTGCTCGCAGCCCTTTCTCAGCCTATATAATAGGCTCCCTTGCATACTCACTATATAATTATGCTTTTAATATTACTACTTTATTCAGATTTGTCAAATGATTATTCTGACACGTATACATCTGTTATTTATTTCTCAGCCTTATCTTGGTCTTTACTATCATCGGAATCTGCTTTTTCAGAGATTACAATATGCCCATCCTTAACATCTGCAAGCAAGTGTTTTACATCGATATTATCCAAGTAGAAATCTGTTACATTATCTCGGATTTCAGATTCCACAACACGGCGTAATGGACGAGCGCCCATAGTTTTGTCATACCCTTGTTCCATCAACAATTCTTTAGCTGCATCTGTTACATCAAGAGTGATGTCTTTTTTAGCTAAAGTTTTATTCACTTGATCAAGCATCAAATCTACAATTTTTTTCAAATCTTCTTTGCTCAATTGATTGAACTCGATAACTGCGTTGAAACGGTTCAAGAACTCTGGACGGAAGAATGGAGCGATGCGTTCCATTACATCTACTTTATTTTCATCATCATTGTCACTACCATAACCGAAACCTGCATTGGATGTAGCGATGATAACGGTATTTTTAAAGTTTACTGTGTTACCTTGACCATCTGTTAAGCGACCATCATCCAATACTTGAAGAAGTAATGTAATAACTTGAGGATCTGCTTTTTCGATTTCGTCGAACAATACGATAGAGTAAGGATTACGACGAACGCGTTCAGTCAATGTGTTGGAGTTATCTTCGTAACCTACATAACCAGCTGTAGCACCAATCAATTTAGAAACGGCTGTGCGATCGCTGTATTCGGACATATCCAAACGAATGATAGCATCTTTATTACCGAACATGTCGATAGCCAATTGTTTAGCCAATTCAGTTTTACCTACACCAGTAGGACCTACGAACAAGAAGCTACCAATTGGACGGTTGCCTTCGTCAAAGCCCGCACGGTTACGACGGATAGCTCGAGATACAGCCTCAACAGCTTTATCTTGACCGATTACATGTGCTTCCAAGCGAGATTTCATATCTTTCAAGCGTTCAATGTCAGATGCGCCCATTTGAGATACAGGGATACCTGTCATTCTTTCAACAGCTTCTGCTACGTCGTTCACTTGAGCTACTACTTTTTGGTTTTCTGTATGGTTATCAAGCTCTGCTTGTAATTTTTGAATACGCATTTTTTCGTTGATAGCGGATTCATAATCTTCTTTTTGCGCATATTCCTCTTGTTTTGCTTTTGCATCCGCAATATCTGCTTCTAATGTTTTAATATCAGTTACAGGATGTTGAGATGCCAAGTGCGCTGCAGTTACGTCGATCAAGTCGATCGCTTTATCTGGCAAACTGCGTTGAGGAATGTATTGTACGGAATAATCTACCGCTGCTTTCAACACAGCATCAGGTAATTCAATATTATGATGTGCTTCGTATAATGGACGAATACCTTGCAAGATTTTGAAAGTATCTTCTGCAGATGGTGCGTTTACTTTTACTTCATTGAAACGACGAGCCAAAGCAGCGTTTTTCATAATTGTATTACGGTATTCATCTTGTGTTGTAGCACCGATTACGGATAATTCACCACGAGAAAGAGCTGGTTTCAAGATATCTGCTAAACCTTTGGAGCCTTGACCATCACCAGTGGAACCAGCACCTAAGATTTGGTGGATTTCGTCGAAGAACAAGATAATATTGCCAGCGGCTTTTACCTCTTTAATAAGATTTTGAATATTTTCTTCGAAAGAACCACGGTATTGAGTACCTGCTTCTAAACCAGAGATATCGATGGAAATAATTTCTTTATTTCTAATAGCAGCTGGTACATCGCCATTTACAATAGCTTGTGCCAAGCCTTCTACAACAGCAGTTTTACCTACACCAGCATCACCTACGAGTACAGGGTTGTTTTTAGTACGACGTGCTAAGATTTCTGCTGTTTCTTGAATTTCTTTATTACGACCAATGACTGGATCAAGTTTGCCATCACGAGCTTGGTCAGTCAAGTTAGTACCTAAACGAGCTAGAATACCATCTTGTTTAATTTTACCTTGTTGTGCAGCTTGAGCAGCTTGCATTTCTTCATTAGATGGTAAACGAC
>ERZ772906.1382-NODE-1382-length-13356-cov-6.956319_pt1 | contig 13356 bp, 20 predicted proteins | sample MGYA00511338_ERZ772906 | MGnify/ENA primary metagenome ERZ772906 (study PRJEB29015, sample SAMEA2738076) | human oral metagenome | biome: human oral; feature: human-associated habitat; material: saliva | place: China | collected 2212 ... | reverse complement strand
TTATTTTTTACGATTACTTATTTTATCAATAAAAAAGAAGGGGCAGGACAAAATCCTACCCCATTACTTTATGAACTTTTTAATCTCCTCCACATCTTTTTTTAATTCAGATTGTTCTTTCTGAATAGCTTCTAATAAATCAGCCATTCTTTGCATAGTATTTTTATACATTTCAAAAGTACTCTTATCTTTCCAAAGAAAGTACAATAAAATAGACCCTACCACGCCATATTCAAGTAAAGTTTTTTCCATAACATCACCCAATTCTTAGTCACCTTTTCTAAAATGACTAGATCCAAACATTCTAACCATTCTATACATAAATTGTCTTTTTATAACTCCAACACCGCATTCTTTCATAATTTCTAAGAATATTTTATCAGCTTCGGCTCTTGTAATATTTATATCACAATTTTTAGAGTATAACCAGTCATGTATAACTGCGGCTTTTCCATGTTTTCCATAAGTGTTTATAATATTCCTAAAGATTTTTGGTACACTAGCATAGTCAGTTTTAAAACCGTTTGGCACAACTACTGTCCCTATCGATGTTTCATAGACATAGTCCTCAAAAACTTCCCAATATTTGTCATCAATTAAAGATGTCTTTAACTTAGATATTTCCATAACTTCAACCCCTTTCAAATATTATCTTTTATAAATTTTACAAATAATGCTACAACATCGGAAATGATAGAAAATTTAAGACTTTCATCTAAGTTACTTCCAAAAAAAGGCTCTAAAAGTATGTAAGTGTCTTTGCTTTTGCATATTCCATAAGCTCCTCTTTCTTTACTGTCCTTAACTTCGATTAAACCTCGATTTCCCCTTATTTTGCTACCAAAAACATTTTGTAATCTAGCCATAAAATCTGTAGCTAAAGCTTTTGCTTTATTGTTCTTGTAAAAGACTAAGCACTCACACCCTTCAGCATTTCTATTTGTAGAGCTATTAAAATGTAGTTCTAAACAAAATTTATAATCTTGACTGTTTAATTCTTCTAATACTTCAAACATTTCTCTCGTATAGTACATATTAGGCTGTCTTTCATAAATATCTACAAGTTCTGGGATTGCTCCCTTAATTTTAGATGCAACATCTCTCCAGTAACTCCACTCATTGCCAATTATATGTGAGTAAGCCCCTTGACTTCTCTTGTTATGCCCAATTATTAATGCGACTTTCTTCATTTTATCCTCCTTAGATATAAAATTCTACATTTTTATATCTAAAATTTAAAAATCTGCTACTTAATTTATAAAAATAGCTAAAATTCACTTTTTGAATTTTTTTTCTAAAAAAACGACCTTATGAGAGGCTGTATAACTCATTTTAAAAGAGGTAGCTATATAATAGTACCTCTTTTATTTTAAACTAGCTTGTAGCAAGTTTTGTATGAATTTCCTTTCTTTTTGCCTCAAATTCGGCTTTTGTAAGCTCTTTAGGATTAATTTTAGTTTTAAAATAGTTCTCTGTATCGTAAACTGACTGCACAAAAGTTGTACCATATAACATCAACATACCTAATTCTTGTAATCCAGCTTCCATTCCCACATTATCTTCAAAATACCAAGTAACTTTTTTATCAACTTTCATTTCTTTAGCAAGTTGTAAAGATACAATTACAGATACCATTTTAGCAATGTCTGTATCTCTACATTTTTGTCTATGGTCTTTATCTTTAACTTTATAATCAAAACCATAAGCAAGTGATTTAGCTTTCAATTCATCTATTAAAATACAATAATCATCGAATTCCTTTTGATTATCTATTAACCACTTGTCTTTATCCCAATACATATATTTTTCATTTCCAGCTGGTTTTGGTACTACTATTAGTTTCTTATCTTTTATAAACTCTCCGTCCACTAATTGTACTGGTATATTGTTTCTTACTTTTTCTTCTTTTGTCATTTCTCTCAATCTATCGTCTTTATAGATTGGATATTCATACTTTACATCTGTAATTATCATATCTGAACTGTATCCACTAAAATAGTCTTGTGGTTTAGCCAATACATCATCTAACTCATCTGCGTAAACTGAGAATATTAATTTATCCTTTTTATAAAATTGTATAGTCTTCATTTATAACCTCCTATCTTATTTTAGTAATAATTTGTCCCATAAATGAATGTGTTAAAGGTTCTGAGGGATTAGTACCATTAATTTCTATTTTATTACTACGAATAAATAATTGTCCTGCTGTCCCTTTGTTTCCTGTTATAGCGGACGATGTCTCGTCAACAGTATAATTCTGTATTGGACAAACGTCTGTTTCTAAATAATTTATATCTTTTTTTCCAGTAGAATATACAGTTATAATTAAAATATTACTTAATTTATAAATGATACATCTAAAAAAACCTTTATTGGATATATTATTTTGTACCAACACGGCTAAATTATTCATATTTTCAGATAAGGAGTTATTATCCAAAGGTTTAAAGTTAGCAACATTAGCAGATGTATCATTGTTTTGATTTATACACTTATACATTTTACGTGTATTTCTATCATAATATAAGTAGTTGACGTCTTTAACACCCTCGTCTTGTATATCTCCACCATAACCTACACAACCAGCCAATCTAGCCAACATCATACCCTCAAGAGCCTTACCCTCACCAGTTCCAAATTGTACTATACCAGCTTTATCTCTTGTTGCACCCTCTTGTACTTTTGTCAATTCTGTACTTAATCTCTTAGCTTCTTTGTCTATCAACTCAGCATTATGATTAAATTGTTCTATATCATAGTATTCATTTCCAGCAGGTTGTACTAAACCTAAGTGTTCTGTATATTTACTCATTTCTATCTCCTTTCATCATAAACAGCATTATATGTTTTAGTTTTTAATTCACTATGTTTTAAATTTCCAATCTCATCAAATCTATGATATTTACCCACCACATTAGCGTCATTGTAAAGTCTAGTATCAAACAACTCAGTATGTTTCTTAATTTTAAGAGAGTTTTGATACAAATATCCTATTTGATTGTGAGTGTTATATCTAAATTCAACATTAAAATTCAAATGTGTGGGTTTTATAGTATCAACTACTTTTTTAAAGTTTTCTAAATTATCAGGTATTCCTACGATACTTGTAAATTTGATAGTGAATGAATAGTTAGGATTATCCTCAATAACTTCTATCTCTCCATTAGTAAATGCTTTTGCAACTCTTGCTATCATTTCTTTAGTTGTTGTACCATAGCTTCTAAGTTTAGATATTATATTTTCTCTACGTTCTTTAAGATTGCTTGTTGTATCTCCAACAGTTAGTCCAAAAATACGCTCCCATATCGGTAAACTCCAAGTAGCTGTGTAGATAAAGAATTGTTTTAAAACTTCATTAGACATAATATCTAGTTCGTCTAACTGTAAATCAATAGCATTTTGTAGTTCTTCAATCTCAAGTATATCTCTATAATACTTAGGCATATGTTGCATTAATCTTTCGACTTTCAACTATACCACCTCTTTATCAAGCGTAATTACTTTTAATTTCGGTATTTCTTCTTCCGCTAAAGCTATATTGATTGCTCCCGTGTTGATTTTCAAGTTATCGTAGTCATTTACACCCTCAACATTTAGCAGGATATTACCTAATTGAGCGTAGCTGACATAGTTTTGTTTAAATCCAACTTTTTTAAAATATTCTTTTATATCTCTTTCAAAATCAGCTTTTACCTTATCAAAATCAACATTTTTAGAAATTCTAGCTTTACCTGTGATTGTAATTTCTTTAGGTGTAGCAGATTTAACAGTAACAGTTGCTCCTATAGGACGAACTTGCTCTATGTAATCCCTTACTCTCTGTAATAAAGGCTCATCTGCCTCCTCAATAGCTGAATTAACGACAACCACTTTAACAGTACCATTACCATTCCATAGTGGAAATACTTTAACTCCACCAACACCCTCAACCTCCATAGTCCACTTCTTATAGTGGTAGATGTTTCCTGATGTTACAGGCTCTCTAACTTTAAAATAGTATCTCTCTCTTAACTCGTTATCACTTTCTCCATCATATCCGTCCACTGTTTCGGCAGGGTTATTGACTTCATTTAGATTAGGTATTGTAATTGGAAAATTCACTATTGTATTTTTAGGTAGATTATAGATTTTACCAGTGTTTTCACTTTCAATCTTTACTTCAACTTCTCCACTAACTCCAATAGTTTTTTCTTCTGTTGTTAAGTAGATGTATGTATCACTAGCAACTTTTGTTCCAACTGGGATTACAGTATTGGGTGTACCTTTTATAATAACCTTACCTTTACTTTTAGTTGGTTGTTTTCTAAATACTCCAACCTCTTTACAGATATTATCTAAATATTCGTCCTCTGCTGTTTCAGCAAAAGAGTTTAAAAATATGTAATCTAGTACATCTCTTATTTCTTCCATTTCTATGCTGACAGGAGCAAGGTTATCATAAAATAATCCACCCTCAGTTTTATCATAGTCATCGTGAACGTTAGAGAGCATATCACTTAATATTTTTTTCCATTCTTTTTTTATTATCATAAGTACCCCTCCCATTCAAATGTCTTAAAATCTTTTAATGTTACATCAAATTTAGTTTTTAAAGTATGTTTTTCAAGTTTTATTTCTAGGATATTGATTTCCAATATTTGCTTGTTCTTCTTCATTGTTTCAATCAATTCTCTCTCAAATTCTGAATATAATACAGGAGTTGGAAAACGTTGTCCTAATAAATTTGCTTTATATGTCATTCCATATTGATTGCTTCCATTTTCTTTATATATATTCCACTTAAATTTTTCACTCAGTAAAACCTTTTCTATCCACATTCTAACCGCTCTCTCATCATCTGTTTTGATTAGTTTTCCGTTGCTTCTTAACATTCTTTTCTTTTGAAAATCTATCAAAAATGTCTTACCATTTGTGTTTTTACTTTCATTAATTACATCTTTTGAATAATCTTTAAACTCTATTTTTGGTAATATTGCCATTCTAAACTCACCTCTGGAGCGTAGTTAAACACATCAACTACAAAAAATTTGTCCTCTTCGACATTGGGTATAACTAATACATACATACCCTCTTTTAAATTAAAAACTGTTTGTAATATAAATTTGCCTTTATCTTTATTATCCGTTTTACTTGTACTTCCTTTATAAGTACCACTGTGTCCCGATATACTTAAATTAGTATGTCCTGCACTATCCTCTCCTCCACCTGTCGTATTCAAACTATCTATAGTACAATTACTAGATTTATTGCCTTGACTTTCAAAGTTTTTCATAGTACATTCAATCTCTAATCTATTTGTTATTGCATTTGAAAGATAGATTTTATCAGCGTCTATAACACCATATCCACTCAACAACTCAATGGAAATGTCAGGTAAAGGCTTCAATATCTTACCTAAGACAGCACCAATTGGAGATGGGTTATCACGCTCTTTAAACTTCTCTGCTAAAGCAATATCCCAACTTTTTTTGTTATCACTCATCACTATACACCTCCAATTTAAGACTTATTTTGTGAATGTGATTAGATATGGTATGATTACTCTCCTTTATCAAATATTCACCTTTCAAATTAAAAAGTGGTAAATCAATATCAATCACTCTACCACTCTTAACATTATCGTTACCAAGCACATCAATACTAAAGTCTTCTGTTATCTTATTTAGTTTTTTCAATTCATTTTTAGCAACTAGATTAGCTTTACTGAATTCTTTTTCGTCCAAGGTTACTACTTCCTGTAATTTACCATATTTTTCAATACTTTTAGAGTCTTGTTCTTCTCCTATCGTTCTTACAGCACCTTTATTTTCTGTAATTACAAGTACGCTATTTTTCATATCGACGATAGATTTACTTAGTGATACTCCTCCGATGTTTTCGTTGATATTGATAAATTTATCTTTTTGAATTTCAAATGTACCAAACACTTTTATTTTCTTATAAGGTGATACGATTAACTTGTTCTTATCAAATTCAATAAAAAACTTCTTAGAATTAAATTGAGAGCATTGCTCTATAATATCATAAATTACATCAGAAACAGTCTTATCTTTATATATTTTATCTATTTTAGTATCCAACCCACTAACTTCTACATCAATCCCAATTTCTTTACATAGAGATTTAACACAATCGTTACCAATCATCTTTTTAAATTGTTTAATTACAGTAGATTTATTCAAGTACCAAGCCATATCATAAGCTGTGAATGATGTTATTTTTCCATTTGGTGTTTCACTTACAATGATAGCTTGTACTAATACTTCGCCTTTAGCATTTAAAATCTGTATCGGGTCGCCAAGTGTAATATCATACAAAAACTCAAATTTCTTATCATATCTATTCATAGGTAATTCAAAATCAACCTCAACTCCTAAAGTATCAACTGTATCTCTCCACGTTAAATTACCTATAATATCACTTACATCTTTATCTTTTATTATTACTTTATACATATCAACACCTACTTTTTAGGTTTTTTATTAGCATTAGCTTTAACCTTGTTCTTTATTTTAGTTTTCTTATCAACATTAGTTTTAGTGTTATTAGGTTTATTTGCTTCAACAGGAGCAGTTGTTTTGTTAGGTGGTATTATATATTCGGTAATATCCAAAGTATATGGTACATCTCCTGCTCTATCCCGTAATGTATAACTAAAATTGTATCTACATAACATATTTAAGGTAACGCTAAATTTATCTATAATAATTACTCTTACAGGTAATTTTAAATCTCTATATTTTTCAAAAAACTTTATATAATATTTAGGTGGTCTGAAATTAAGAAAACTCACAAAACTATATAATTTACTAGGAAAAAAAGAGGAAAAAGAAAATCTCCTTAACCCTTTTCCTCCAATGAGATTTAATGTATTACCATCAATCGTTACAAAGTCTTCGTCCATTGTGTCACACGTTATAGGTTCAATCGCTTGTACCACTGGAATATTTATAATTTCCATTTGCCCCTCATTCTCTCCGATAAAAATTATTTTCATAATCATATCCTCCTACATATTTCCTAGCGTTGCTAATACTTTATTAGCTGTATATTCCGCATATTTTTCCATTTGTTCCTTTTCTCCAATAAAATTACCATCAATGTTGATTGTTATATTTATTGATTTATTACTATTTCTATTTATTGCTTTACCTTGTTCGTGAGATAAAATTTGTGTTCCAGCTGGTAGTATAGCTGTTTCATTTCTTCCACCCTCATTGATACCAGTTACTCCACCTTTAAAATAAGCAGTACCTAGTGCGTGACGAGGGTTTTTAGCAATTGTAGTTGATGTTGTTCTTGATTTGTTACCTTCACCTATAGCACCTGTTGTTTTAACTTCATTGATATTAGTAGTACCTAATGTAGATTTAGAATTTTTTACAATGCCTGTTGCTACCCCTGTCTTATTTGCTCCACCAACTGTTTCAGTAATCTTTTTAGTATTTTCTGTAATATTTATAGTTTTATCTTCTACTTTGGTATTATTCCAAAATTTCAACTTATCTATTAATCCGCCAAAGGCTTTTTTTGCTGTTTCGATTGGGTGTAGTACCATATCTAATGCTTTCATTAATCCGTCCCAAGCAGATTGGAATACTCCAGTTAGAAAATCAGTTACCTTATTAAAACCAGCTTTTAATTTGTCTAATGCACTTATAACTCCGTCCCATACAGCAGTAAAAATACCACCAACGATACTACAAACACCCAATATAATATCTTTTACATAATTAAATGCACCAGCTAAACCATTCCATATATACTCTCCAAAACCTTTAATTGTATCCCAATTTTGAGTAATTACATCTTTAAAAAATAAGAACGCAGTAATCATCAAACTAATAGGATTACCAAACTTAATTATAAGTTTAAGCACTTTTCCAAGCGGGTTGTTATCTAACTTAGCCCATAATTCTTTTACTTTAGCTTTAAATTTGTCCCAATTTTTATAAATAGCAACAACAGCACCTATCAATGCACCAATAGCAACTACCACAAGTCCAATAGGATTAGCTGTTAAAAGGAAATTAGTTACAACCATAACCCCATTGAAAAGTAAAGTTTTAGCACTAGCCAACATTATTGCAGTTTTATATACTCCAAAAGCAATAGCAACACCAGTTATAATAGGTGCTATCCAATCCCAATTGTCTTTTATGTCTTTAGCAACACCTATAGCAAAACCTCCAGCTTTTTGTAATATATCCCAAACCTCATCTAAGGCAGGTTTTATCTTTTCAAACATCTTACCTAACAACTCTTTAACTTCTGTGATATAAGGCTCAGCTTTAATTACCATAGCTTCAACTTTATCCGCTAAACTCAATATATAATCTTGAATTGTAGGTATTTTACTATGAAACCACTCAGCTAGATTACCAAGTTTTGGCATTAATTTCTTACCCAACTCAGCCTGCATATCACCCCAAGCACCTTTCATTGCAACAATTTTACCCTCATCTGTTGCTCTAAGTGCTTTATTTGTTCCACCTATAGATTTCTCTAATTTTTTATTTATAAATTCAATTCTTTGTTCTGTTGACATAACCTTGAATAACTTTTCTTCATTTGCAGTCAATACAACACCATATTTCTTTAAAGCGTTGACTTTTCCATTGATTGCTTTTCCATAAAGTTCTCCAATAGCAATGGCGTCTTCCTGTGTTCCATTTAAACCTTTATCGTAAGCAATCATATCGTCAAGTATAGGCATTGTCTTCTTAATTTGCTCTGCATTCATTTTAAATACAGCTAATCTACTTGCACCAGCAACAGCAACGTCATCTCCAACCACTCCAACGTCTTGTAAAGCACTAGCCTCATCTTTTAGCATTTTAATATGCTCTTTACTTGCATTGGCTTGTTTCATTAAATTTGTTTCAAGCAGTTTATCTGCTTTTAGTTTATCTTTTGCAGCGTCTATTGATTGTTTGAGAAATACTCCAACCGCTGCTGTCAATGCTCCAAAACCTATTGCAGTCCATTTAGCAACGGATTTCATACCTGCTTTTATTGCATTAGTAAACTTCTTAACCGATTTACTAGCCTGTTTCAATTTATCTTTAGTTGTACCCAACTTTTGATTGACTTTATTCAGTGGACTTGTAAATTTATCTCTTAAACTAAGAATTACACCAACTGTTTTAGACATAAAATACCCTCCTTTCGCTTGACATTTCTTTAGAAATAGTGTATAATATTATTAATAATAAAACCCTGAGTGATGAGCCTGAACGTGGTAAGTCACTCCTCTTTTTTTTATACTGATTTACTTAATCTTTCAATCTCCAAATCCATTGTTGCTATCATAAATAACTTTTCTTCGTAAGATAGATTCAACAGATAATCAAACTTAAACCCTCTTAGAATATAAAAAGAGAGAAATGCCATATCGACATCTCCCAATATTAGTTTTTTATATCATCTATATCCTCATTTTCAGCCAGTCCATATAAACCTAGTATAAATGTAGCAAGTTTATTGATTTCTCCTAAGTTTTCATCAAAAACAGGTGTCACAACATCGTAAGGCTCTGCAACCTCATATGCTTCTTGTAATTCCTTTTTTTGTAGTAAAGGACAGTGTTTATAGATTAATTTGCAATTTGCTCTATATGCTCCATCTGTAGATTTATCATCAGCATTATCCATTACTTTCAACACATCTCTAGCTTTAAGTTTTACAACTTCTATTGTTCCACCTAAAACTTCTGAATTAAAGTATGCAATTCTCATTTTATCATTATTTGATTGTTCTTTTCTAGCAAGTAACATTTCTAAAGTTATATTTTTAGCCATTTTTATATCCTCCTTATATTAAATCAATAAATCTATAGCCTGAAAAAGCAAATGGTACTTCTTCTTCTCTTAACGATTTATTTTCAAATTTTATAGCCATCATTTCATTGATTGTTACTCCAGTTAATTCAACTCTTTCAGCACCATCTGCACTAGGGTCTTCTAATTTAGCAACAATAGTGAAATCAGGCATATTACCACTTTTTATAGCGTCCCCTATTAATTTTGCGATAGCACTGTCTATTTTATGCAGTGTCATTGTACCCTCTCCAGCATAACCCATATATCTTTTATGCTTTCCTAAGTCACCCATTATGTCAACGTCTTCATAATCTAAAGCAACTTTAGCTTCAAACGATTTAACTGAGCCAACTTCTTCTCCATTAAACCATATAGCACCAAAACTACCTCTGATTATTTTATTTTTATCCATCTTATTAAACATTATTTACCTCCTATTAAAACATATTGATAGTAAATTTAAAGTCTTCAACAGCATTTAATATTTTGATGTTAGCTTTCATAAACACCTTTTTCTTAAATGTTAGTTTTTTGATTTTCTCATCATCGTAGTCTTCAACTTCTTTTTTACCCACACCTAACCACGCTAATCTTTGTGCTTCAACGTCAACTTGTGAATAGTTGTCATACTCTTTATCTAATATGTCCTCTCTTTCAAGTTCTTTAAAGTAAGCATTTATAGCTGTAAAGAATAATACTTGATTGTCATATTTGTTTTTGTATTTTCCAATCCACTTTTTGAATGTTGAGTATATGTCATCTCTCATTAAGTCCATACTTTCAACTATAATGATGTCTTTCATATCCTCTGTTTCGTCTTGTGTTATTTCTTCTAAAGACGTACAACCTCTAGCGACTCTTATGTCACCCTCATCTTTATATAAGCAAAATCCACCTTTATCTATTGTTTCGTTTATCTTATTAAAGATACTAACTTCTTTTAGATTTCCACAAAGGAATGATGTTGCTGAACGTGTCATTGGTAATCCTGCTAACATTCCTAGTACAGTAGGTACATATTGCCACCCATCAACTTCTCCTCTAGCGTCAACAAATGTTACCTTGTCGTTCATTAGATTTACTATTCCTTTATTGTCAGGTTTTGTAGCCTTAAACACCACAGCTTTATAAGTTTTACCAGCTTTTCTCACTGATTTAATCCAACTTACTAATGTAGCTGTATCTCCACTTGCTCCATCATAAGCAAGTCCAACCCAGTTAATTCTCTCTTGTTCCACTAATTTTAAAGTATCTGCTAGTGTTCCAGCACCTTTATTAAAAACAAATACTTTATTAGGTGTATATTCAAAAGTATCTTTAACAAGTGGTAATACTTCTGCTGTATAATCATCATCTTTAATATCAATAATTGATTTATACTCTTTTACAGTCCAGTTTTTACCAACTTCATTTACTATAAGCCCAACTATACCTAATTGGCTTCTCTTAACAGCTGTTACCGCTAATTGTTTAAAAATTATTTCAATGCTAGGTAATCCCATATCTTACAACCTCCTATTTCTTATCAATACGATATTCCAATTCTTCCATCATATACTCATCAATATCATTTTCTATTTTTTCCATTGATAAGCTATCAAAACTAGCAATTAATACACCGTCATCTGTTTCATCAAAATCAATGTCATCGACAGGTATAATAAAATCATCTGTAACTTTTAATGAGCCTAAAAAAGCGTCCTCTATTGCTTCACTTATTTTTAAACGTTCTAATCTACCTTTACCTACAACACTATTGAAAAAGTAAATTCTAATTGTAAAATGACGCTCTTTATAAGTAGTCATAAAAGCACTTGTCTTTAACCCGTCCAACTCAGTTCTAAAACTAGGTCTATTAAATTTTTCAGATAAATCTTTACTATCAATTTCAATCTCAGGACAAGCATTATTTAGTGTAGAGTTGACAGCTTTCAAAATATCACTCAGTTTAATCACTAAAAACCTCCATTTTTAATAACTTCATCAATAAAGTTATCTGCAGCTTTTAAAAATTCATCTTGAAACTCTCTCTGTGAATCTTCTAAAATATGCTCTCCTTTTTTAAAACCATGTTCTTTACCAGTTTTATCTTTTATGATATGCCCATTCTCTATTAAATGAGCATGAGGCATTGAGTTATAAACTCTAACTGTATCTTCTTCACCTTTATATTTATAAACTTTCCCTCTTTTAAAACCTTTCAAATAGTTACCAGTTTTAACTTTTACTTTAGATTTTGCTTTCTTTTTAGCCTTAGCTTTTAATTTATTCCCTTGTTTTTGTAAGAATTTTTTAGCTTCTTTTGGGTATTTTCTAGCAAGTCTTAATACTTCTTTTTCAAGATCTTCTAAATCATTTGTTGAAAAAACTCCCATTTCTACTCCTCTTTTCTTACACAAAAAACTTCTATGAACTGATTATCTTTAAAATCTCTGTTGAAATAAATAACTTCATACTTCAATCCCTCATAAATAAAAAACCAGTCCTTTTTTATTCCAGGAACTGATTTTATTCTAAATATGAATTTGAATTGATGTTGATTTTCTTCTGTTCCAGCTTCTCCATTTTTTACACTAGAATTTAAAGGAACTATTTCACAGTATGCTTTTTTAAATAACTCTGGCTTTTTCTCATTTTCTCCAAGTTCATTAGTTGTGTCTATCATATGATATATGTCAATAAAGTGTCTTAATTTCTTAGTTATATCATTCAAAGTTATCACCCACTTGCAACTGAGTTAATAAACTTCTAGCTGTATAACTTAAATCTTTACTTTCCTTTTGCTCTCTGTTATCATACCAATCTTGAACAAGTACACAAGCTAGAATTTTAGACCTTTTAATAAACTTTTCTTTTGTTGCTTTTTTATCAAAGTCATTTATTGCATCTCTAAGATAATCTATTGCTGCAATCATTAAAGATTGCAACAATGTATCATCTTCATTGTAATCAATTCTTAGATAGTTTTTAGCTTCTTCCAAAGTTAAAATATCTACCATATCAATCACCTATTAAGCTGTTTCAATTTCAAGGTATTTCATTGCATTTTTATCAACTTTTTTGACATCAAATCTTTCTATTGCTCTGATATAAGTAGCATTCTTAGTAAATCCAGCTTCAGTTGATACTGCAAGTTCTAAACCTTCTCTATCAAAGAATGTTATAAATTCTTCTAAATCTCCTACAAATACTGGAGCTTTTGTTCCATTCATTTCTAATTGAGCATCTGATAACATAATTATTTCTCTTCCTTTAAAAAGTTTTTTAGTTTCATCTTGTAAGCTAGTACCTAAAAGTGGTCTACCTTGTTTGTCTTTTACTTTGTCTAAAATATCAAAATAAGTTTGATTCATAAAAACTTTTGAATTTGATGATATTGCTGGATCTAAACCTTTATTTAAAGCAGTTGTTATAGCATCATAATCAGTTGCTTGTTCTGGACTTAAAGTTTTTAAAATAGTTAATATCTTTTTGTTTTCTGTATTTACAGCTTTTTTAACAAATCTTTTTCCAATGTAAGCAGTTAAATTTGCAT
>ERZ772906.1377-NODE-1377-length-13376-cov-2.379251_pt1 | contig 13376 bp, 9 predicted proteins | sample MGYA00511338_ERZ772906 | MGnify/ENA primary metagenome ERZ772906 (study PRJEB29015, sample SAMEA2738076) | human oral metagenome | biome: human oral; feature: human-associated habitat; material: saliva | place: China | collected 2212 ... | reverse complement strand
ACAAAAGATGGTTCTGGCTTTGGAACAATTTTCACGTCATCAAGTCAATCTTACGACTCTTTTGCAACATATTCATCGTATTCTTGATAGTGATAGTCAGACTTTGTTGCAACAGCGTTTGCTTGAAAATTTGCAGTTTGAAGTGGATTTGCAGAGCGGACGTATTTACTCGGCAGGTATATATGATTATTCACCTGAGGATAGAGAGCGCTATATAAAAGAATATGGCAATATGGGAGAGGATATTTTGGTAATGCCTCTAAGCCTTTGCAAAGAGAGTGAACATGCAAGTGGCTGTCTGGTAGTCAGTCGCAATAAGTAATTTTAGATTTAAATTATCATGAAATAAATTTAAAACTTTTTAATCACTGTTGTATGAGATTTATCTTTATGTTATAATGGCTAATTAGATATGCCTCTTTTAGGCATTTATGAAACAAGGAGAAACTTTAATGAGCGTAGAAGTACAAAAATTAGAAAAAAATATGGCAATAAGGTATGGGATGATAATTTGCTAAATGTTCTAAATAAGGATAACATTGATGAAGTTTTGGGTAAGTATACTGATGAATATTTAGATTATGAAGATATAGATGCCATATACGCGACATATATATTAGGACTGACAGAAAAATTACTTCATTTAATGAGTAGTTTCCAAAGTTTTAGAGAGGAAAATTCTCATTGGCAAGGTAATTATTTAGGTTATGTAAAAAAATACCAATATGGCAATGAGATCTTAAAATATATACAAACAGGAGATAAAGAGCTCCTGAGACCCTTGATTTATGAAAGCTTACAAAGGGGAAATATTGGAGATGCAAGAGAAAGATATTTTATAAAAAGACATCCAGATAGCTATTTAGCTCGAGAAATAAGAAAATTTTATGAATAATTATGTTCAATATGTTTATAGAAAACAATAAAATTGCCTATTTAACTCTCTAGACAGAAACTAAACATATGTTTTAGGTTACCAATATAATAGTAATTACAGGATTTATTAGTATTAAAAATAATAATTATAATGTATTAAGAAATTAGATAAGGTTTTTAATTGGAAATAAATTGACGGCTAATTTAAGAAGTTGTATAATTCTAAGGAATTTAATTTATTCGCAGATAGATATTTAGAAAGCTGGATTTCTTTCAACATTCTGATTACATTGGGGAGAAAAAATTGATAGCCTATGAGGAAAAAATATGAATAACTCTTTTTTATTAGAATATGACATTGAATCTTTATCTAAAGTTATCTACTCTATTGCTTCATGGTTTCCAAATAGGAGATTTTTAGGAATAGTAGATAAATTGAATAGAGATTTTATTAATAATGAAAGTAAGATTTTAGGGACAACTAAAATAGATTCATACAGCAAATTTATAGATTTTTATAAAAAATCTATCTTTTTACCCGATGCTTAACCATAAGGTTAAAGGCTAACGAGTAACCGGAACACGCGGCGAAGAAACATCATAAGTGTTTACTTTATTAGTAGCTTGTCCTTGTTGTGCGGTTTTTGACTGGTCCTCATGTACCGCCTCCATCAGTTTGGTTAAAACCTTAGCTTTAAGGTCACTCTCTTCAGCTGTACCCCACTGTACGACAACCCCATCCTTCAAGGTTAAGTTAATATTTGAGGTTGAGCTTGCCCGTGCCTCCTTCACCTGTGTCAGGATTGACGAGGGCAAAGCAGAGAGCACATTTGCAACCGTGTGGAAGGCCGCAGAGTCCTGGGGAGCTTCCTGTCCAACATCGACAAGCGGAACATTGATTCCATCAGCATTCTCAACTTCACGAAGTTTGATTCCCTCACTATCAACAACCACATATTTCCCGTCCTGATGAATGACGGCAACAGGGGTACGCTCTTTGAGGGTTACAACTAGTTCATGCGGAGGATGCGCCTCAATCTGCACGCCGCGCAGTACATGCTCCTGGTCGATAAGCTCACGCACCTTCTGATCATTAATACGAGTCAGCGGCGTGCCCTTGAGTGGTTCCAGTTTCTGCTCAACCTGCACGCTATCCAATAGCGAAGCGCCTTCAACTCGAATAGTCTGAACAGAGAGCAGCGGAGAATAAAAGACCAAACCGATATATAGAAGCACAGCAAGTATAAACGCACCAACGCCATAAAAGATTTTCCGCAAGCGAGTGAGCGGACGTCGGCGCTTCGTAGTCTGACTCTTACTTTGGTCTTCTGCCAAAAGCCCGTCGAGCCCGGGGTCATTGCGTAATTGGGCGATACGCCCCTGCTCTTCGCGGATCTCCTGTTCCCGCATTATCTCGGTTTGGCGTTCCTTCTCACGTTCACGACGCCATCGGCCAAAGGTACTAGACGTAGATTTCGCCGATTGTGAATCCAACTCATCCGGTTCAGATTCCCCTGCATCCAGACGTATATCACGGTCCTTGAGCTCTGAAGATTCAGAATACGTTGCACGGGAAGAACCCGTCTGGCTCTTACTTTCGGTATGCGTTTCTTGCTCAACAGGATTCGTCTGGTTCTGAGGGCTCATACCTTCAAAAGATTTTGACGTATCTTCAGCAGGTTTAGCTTTCTTTTTGCCGCGAACAACCGGTAACTTCGGAGTACGTATCGGCGAGGTTGCAAACGCTTCCGTGCCCGGTTTTCGCTCTTGACGTCCTTTAGCCACTATTACTCCTTAGGGTAACGGGCATGTAGCTCATGCAGAATACGCTCTCCTAATGCGGTAACATCACCTGCACCAACGGTCATAATAATATCGCCTGGAACAGCGCACATAGCAATATCTTCAATGGCTGCAGCTGCATCCGACGCATAATGCACCTCAGAAAATCCAGCACCGGTGATAAGTTCACTCGTGACTCCCTCAATCGGAAGTTCCCGGGCAGGATAAATATCCAGTACATACGAACGATCAGCCTTCGAAAGAGCCTGCGCGAAATCGGCGGCAAATTCTTGGGTGCGTGAGAACAGATGCGGCTGGAAAACCACATAGAGGTTATGCCCATCGGCAACCGTGCGGCCGGTCTCAAGTGCACGGAATACCTCTGTTGGGTGATGAGCATAATCGTCAAAGACTTTAATACCCGCTACGTCACCACGCAGAGTAAAACGTCGATCTGCTCCTCCGAAGCCGTATAACGCGGCGGCCGCGTCCTCAGGTTGTGCTCCAGCGAGAAGAGCGGTAATAAAAGCTGCCGCTGCGTTCAACTGATTGTGAATACCGGGTACCCGCAGCTGAGCATCCTGTTCGCCTTCGTAATGTTTACTCGCGCACTCGAAAGACCAGCGCAGTGTTGCCGAAGACTCTGAGCCGTGGCTCGTAATGCGTGAAACCCGTAGGTCAGCCTCAGTAGACTGGCCGTAAGTTACCGCTTCAATCCCAGCATCGCGCGCACGTTCTGCAAGCGCACGAGCGCCTTCATCATCCCAGCATGTCACCAAGACGCCCCCGGGGGCCATAGAGGCAACAAAACGGTTAAACGCCTCATACACGCGTTCGGGAGTTTCGTAGAAATCCAAGTGGTCAGGTTCGACGTTGGTAACCACTGCGATCGCAGGCTGGTAGCGCACAAAAGAGCCATCGGATTCGTCAGCCTCTGCTACAAACCAAGAGCCTTCACCAGTGGCCCCCAATCGCGCGTTGCTGCCGTATCCTGCAATAACTGTTCCTACCGCGAAAGACGGGTGAAACCCTAACTTATCCAGCATGACGGCAATCATGGAACTGGTTGTGCTCTTACCATGCGTGCCAGCAACCGCTACAACCTGTGATGCTCCCATAGCGGCAGCCAAAGCCTCAGAGCGGTGCAATACCCGAAGGTTCTGAGCACGAGCCGCAATCAGTTCGGGGTTATCTTCGTGAATGGCCGTTGAGATAACAACGGTATCAATATCGTGAATATTCGCAGCATCTTGGGGAGTATAAACACGAGCGCCCGCTTCACGTAAAGCCTGAATAGTCGCCGTTTCTGCTCGGTCAGAGCCGCTTACGGGAATACCAGCTTTCAGCATCAACGTTGCAATAGCACTCATACCGGCACCGCCGATCCCTACAAAATGCACACGTCCCAACTCCTGCAGAGATGCGCGCGCGGGAAACGGCGGGTTCAGGGGCTCAGGAAGCACCATGTTAAGGTTCATCAGTTCGGACATTTATTTAACCACCTTCAGGGTTGCCTCAGCCATAACATGTGCGGCATCACGAATGCCCAATTTATATGCTCGACGACCCATTTCTTTTAACTTCTGAGCATCAGCCATCAACGATGGAATTTCACGGGCAAACCACGCCCCGGTCATTTTCTTATCTTCGATGAGAAGCGCGGCTTCTGCCATAACCAGAGAACGAGCATTGAGACTTTGTTCACCATTACCAAACGGGAGCGGAACAAAAATTGCGGGTACACCCACCGCAGCAACTTCGCTTACGGTTGCGGCTCCAGCACGGACTATCAAAAGATCGGCGGCGGCATAAACATCCTGCATGCCGTGGCTAAACTCAATCTGACGATAATTTGGGGCTGTAACGGGCTCGCCTGAATCATCCACAATAGCTTTGCCTTTACCAGTAATATGCAAAACCTGAAAACCCCAGTCCTCAAAATTCGTAATGTTCTCAGCGACGGCGTTATTAAGGCTTTGTGCGCCTAAGGAACCGCCCGTCACAATCAGAACAGGCTTATCGGGGTCAAGACCTAGAGTATGCCTCGCCTGTGCTCGTGCCGCTCGACGGTTCAGATGCGCGATCTCATCTTTCATGGGCATACCCACAAGTTTGGCGCGAGGGAAAGGGGTGTTGGAGAAAGCCACACCCACAAACTTCGCTAGAGGACCACCCAGTTTATTTGCTAAACCGGGCTTTGCATTAGCCTCGTGAATAACAACAGGAATGCGGGAGAAAAAAGCGGCAAGATATGCTGGCGGACACACATAACCACCTACGCCTACTACAACATCTGCATTCGCATCTTTGAGAATTTTACGGGTTTGCGAAATCGCTTTTGCGAATCTTGGTAAAAAGGTTAATGCGTTAAGCGATAGACTTCGGGGGAAAGCTACACGCGGAATAAACTCAATATCAAATCCAGCTTCAGGAACTAATTGAGCTTCCATCTTATCCTTGGTGCCAAGAGTCAGAATATTAGCTTCCGGCTCAATCCGGCGGATTTCGCGTGCTATAGCAAGCATCGGGTTAATATGACCAGCGGTGCCGCCGCCAGCGAGAACCACAGAGGGTGCCTTAGACATAGATAATAACTCCCAACAAATACATTCACCTCATTTTACGACATAGCAGGACTAACCCCGTAGTGAAAGAATATGAAGTCGGGTATATACCCACGTCCCGAGCCTGGTATTCCTCCTTTCCCTATTTCAGAGGCTATGAGCGTGAACCACCCTGGCCAGGTTTACGGCCTCGCGGGTTCTGCTGACTCTGTGAAGGCTGCTGCCGACGTATCTGACGTGATGTTCCCGCAGAAGGCTGCCCTGAAGAAGATGTTTGGGAACCCGGTTGAGGGTGCAAAGGTCGCAACCCGGCTGGCAAACGTCCCGATGACGAAGAACGGTGACGCGCTCGATTGGCGTTTGTGCGCTTTTGCAGGTTCTGCAGGGGAATTGTGTCTTCACGGTCTGCAGGGGTTGACCGTTGCTTGCCCTGCAAGGGACGAGATGCAGGATGCGCATCTCCCTTACGGCGCAATTGAGGAACCCGTTCATGGGTATGCAATCCATTTGGATGTTCCTCTTGGAACCGCTGCTCACGAAGTCGCTGCCGTTCACGCTGAATACGCTGCTCTTCATGAGCGAGAGCTTCCTGATGCTCCGCCTCACGGCGACGCTCAGCAGCACGATCGGCACGTGCTTGAGCGCGCTGCTCATACGTCTTGCGAGTATGCTCACGCTGTCGCTGGGTTATGCCCAACCAGGATGGCAGTTCTTTGACTCTACGCACTAAGCCCTCCCCCCAGTAATCTTTACCAAGAGCTCCACCGGCTTCTTGCAGTTGAAGCCGCTCATCTTCAACGATGGCTTGAAGAGACAGTCGTCGCTTCCAGTCTTCATTAGCGCGTCGCACTTCGCGAGGTGTCTGTTTCGTTAAATCGGCGGCCGGTATGGGCCCACCTACAAGTGGAGTTTGCCGCGCAAAAGCATAGAGCATACCTGCGGCAAGCATTGATGAAATCAAGGATGAACCGCCGTATGAAATAAAGGGAAGCGGCACACCAATCACGGGAAGAATACCGGAAACCATCGCCATATTCACAATAGCCTGAGTGGAAAGCCATGCGATAATACCGCCCGTTGCAATACGAATAAACGGGTCTGCGGTTCGGGCGATAATGCGTAACGCACAATAGATCAGGCCCAGGTACAAAAGCACTACGGTAAGCGTGCCCAAAAGCCCCAGTTCCTCGCCGATAATGGCGAAAATGTAATCGTTATGTGCTTCGGGCAAATAGTTATACTTCTGGCGGGATTGTCCTAGACCAACGCCCCAGAACCCACCGGTTGCCAACGCAACCCCGCCAGCCTGAGATTGATCACAGACAGAACCGGTGCACACACCGAGAACACTCATCAGTCGTTCACGACGGTTTGAACTCGAAATTGACCCCACTACGGCACTCACGATCAGAATAATCGAAAGCCATACCATAGTCTTACGGTTTGCGCCCGCAATATATACCATGCCCAAGAAGATAAAGGCGTAGACGATCACGGTACCGAGATCTTTACCTGCCAGAATAAGCAGCATCAAAGGCAAGAGTCCAAAAAGTGCGGGAAAAATTGCACGAGATGTCTTCTCTTTGAGTTTACTGCCCTGCCGAGTCATGACCATCGCCATCCACAGCACAATAGCGAGTTTAGAGAATTCCGAAGGCTGAATCTGAATGCCGCTGAACCTAATCCAGTTACGGTTGCCATTAATATCGGTACCAATAGCAAGAACAGCAATCTGGGCAAGAATCGCCAGGGCTAAGAGGATATTAACGACCCACATTTTGCGGTACCGCTGTACTTTCAATACTGCTATAGCCCCTAATGCAGCGGCGCCTAGAGCGGCAAACATTACCTGACGGGTTACCTGTGAGAAAGGGGACATTCCCTGTGAAATCATGCTCACAGATGATGCAGACAGTACCATGATCACGCCAAAAACTGTGAGACCAGCGCATACTAAAAGAATCAGTCGCGGCACATCCGCTAAATCGCGCGATGCGGAACGCTTATAAAGAGACGAGATAGCGTTATGCAGAAAAGAACCGAGCCTCGTTGAGCCGTTCCTGCCCTGGCGCTGTGCATGACTTACGCCTCCACGGGCCGACGAGTGAGTCTGACCGGGTGCATTACTCATGCGTTCTCCTCTTCTGTGTCTTAACACGACAAACTCAATAGATTTTTCCTACAGCAGAAAAGTCTACACGGCGTTTATCGTTTCAGAGCAATCAATATGCCTTCAGATACCGACAATATGAGATTTGACCGCATCTACAAAAGCGTTACCACGAACGGCATAATTGTTAAATTGGTCCATCGAAGCAGCGGCAGGCGCCATGAGTACTGTATCACCCTCAGCGGCTAGCTCTTCTGCTTTGACTACGGCAGCTTCCATAACAGTAACCCCATCAGAGGGATCATTCGCCGAAGCCGTCATATTATAGGTAGGAACATGGCTTGCATACTTCGCCAAAGATGTTTTAAGTCCCGCCGTATCAGTGCCAATGATTAATACTGCTTTCAAACGTGAAGAATGCTGAGCTATAAGATCATCATACTCCACCCCTTTAGAAAGACCTCCAGCAATCCAAATCAGCGAAGGATAAGCGCTCATTGAAGCGTTAGCGGCGTGTGGGTTAGTAGCCTTAGAATCGTTGACCCACTGGATTCCATCGCGGTAAAGCACCGTCTGATTACGATGCGCACCAGGCTTATAAGAACGCAGTCCATCCCGCACAGCCTCAGGAGCAATATTTGCAGCACGACATAATGCGGCAGCGGCTAGCGCATTCTCCACGGTGTGCTGTGCGGGAGCTTGACCGGGAACGGGCGCTAAATCTTCAAGAACACCAAGCTCAAGTGCCTCGCTGTATCGATTCTTCAAAAACGCACGGTCAACAATAATGTTTTCCGCCAAGCCCAACATGGAGACTGAGGGGATCTCGGTTGAGCTAATACCGATGGCACGGGCACCTTCTATAACATCTGCTTCTTCAACCATACGCAAAGTATCAGCATGATCGGTATTGAAAATACACGCTGCCTGAGTATTTTCGTACACACGTGCTTTATCGGCCTTGTAAGCCTCAAAGGAACCGTGCCAATCGACGTGATCTTCCGCTACGTTAAGCACCACGGAAGCGTATGGCGACAGTGAAGAAGTCCAATGCAGCTGAAAGCTCGAAAGCTCTACCGCAAAAAATTCATAGGGTTCATCGTCGGCAACAGCGTAGACTGCTGGCATGCCCACGTTCCCAACCTGCAGAGATTTTTTACCGGCTGCTTTAAGAATCGAATCGACCATGCCCACGGTCGTAGTTTTCCCATTGGTTCCCGTCAGGCACAGCCACTTTGGAGTAACCCGACCTTGACGTTGATTCAGACGCCATGCCAGTTCGATTTCACTCCAAATTTGGATACCCCGTTCATAAGCATCGAGCATGACCAGGCTATCTGGACGAATTCCTGGCGAAGTCACGATAACATCCGGGTCTTGATCATCGACACGAGGCACACATTCCATGTATTCCTCACCAAATAAACCCGCCACGTTTCCATAGGCCTCTTGGTAAATTCGGATGCGCTCTCGCTTTTCTTGCGTATCCTGCGCATCAATAGCGGTAATGTGGGCACCTTTCTGGGCCAGCACATCCACTGCAGCATCGCCGCTGGTGCCGAGGCCTATCACGACAACCTTCAGCCCCGCCCAAGGCCCGTCCCAGGTAGTGAGCTCAGCAAGCCGAGGATTATTGACGACTGGATTGACAGCGATAGCATCTGCATATTGGGCACGCTGTGCCTGATATGTGGAGGCCCGCTGCGAGTTCTTAGCGTCAGGCATTAGTGAATCACTCCAGATGTCTGTGAGAACCAATCTCCAAAGAAAATTGCAAGAGCAACCAGCACACAAAGCGCATTTGCAATCCACAGACGGAATACCGAGTTCACTTCACCACTGCTTACAGAGCCGGGGACAAGACCCTTCTTATCTATGGAGTATCTTCCGTTTGCACCGGTTTTCTCAAGATGATGGTGGAAAGGAGTCATGCGGAAGAAACGGTAGGCATGAGGAATTTTATCGCCAACAGATACAGAACGTTTACGGCTAACTTTGAAGACAACTTTCTGCACAATCACCGAGAACACTTCCAGAACCGGCACAAGCGCGATAATGGGAAGCAGAAGCTCGGTACGGGTGAAAATAGCGAAGGAAACCAGCGCGCCTCCCAAAGCAAGAGAACCAGAGTCCCCCATAAAGATTTGTGCCTTAGAAACGTTCCACCATAGGAACCCGGCGAGGGAACCAACAAGTGCGGCTGCAATAAGTGCCAGCGACCCTGGATCCCGCACATCATAGCATGCATTTCCCGCCCCACCGCTGCAGGCATGTACGTATTGCCAGATAGTCATGGCAAGGTAGCCAGTAAAGATGGTCATCGTTGCGCCACCCGCAAGTCCATCGAGACCATCAGTGAAATTCACGGCATTAGTGCCCGAAAGGGAAATCAGGGTAATCCACAACACCATGAGGATAGTACCACCTATAGCCCCTGCAGCCATGAAGTCGAACGGAAGATCACGCACAAACGAAATCGCCGTCGAGGCGGGGGTCACTCCCGCCGCATTAGGAAATTGAAACACTAAATACGCAAAAGGAAGAGTCACCGCTAGCAGACCAATAGTCTTCTGGTTCTCGGTAAGTCCTTCGTTCCCCTGGTTGCGAAATTTCATAATATCGTCAGCGGCACCGACTCCGAGCATTCCTAATGTAAACCCGAGGGTCAATAAAGCCGTCGCGCTAGGAACCGGCGAGGTTCCAAAAACTGCAGCGTTAATCAGCAACGCAAGCAAGTAGGCAACAACGGCGGCTGGGATAAAAATAAGACCTGCCATCGTGGGCGTCCCCGCCTTATGCTGATGCGCGGCGGGGCCTTCTTCACGAATCAGCTGCCCCAACTTGAGCTTCTGCATCTGCTTGATGAAGAGCGGTATTGCTGAGAAGGAGATAATAAACCCTAGGATTCCAGCAATAAGCACAGTAATCATGGTTAATGTGTTCCTTCGTGAAGATGGCTACGGTCTAGGGCGGTCGTCGAGGTTTGCGCTGCAGAACTACCAGCTGATACCGTGCTCAGAGCGGCGCCCGTTAAATCCGTCACCTCAACAAAATCGCCAGCACTCAGCCAAGCTGGAGCCTGTTCTTGAGCCTCGCCAAAGGTCTCGGTGCAGAAGGCAACCTCATCGCCCAAAGAACCTAGTTTAGCGCCATTTGAAGATTTAAACAGCACAATATCGCCAGAACGTAACTCTGCACGCAAAATATTTAGTGCTTCTTGCGGTGTCTCTACCCAGGTAGCTTCGTTACCCCATGAACCTTCAAGATGCGCGGCGTTGTAGGCTGGTTTTGCCTCATTCCCAACCGCAATAAGCTTTGATATATTCATGCGTACCACCAGACGACCGAGTCGATCGTGCTCCTCCAAAGAGGCCTCGCCCAGTTCGAGCATAGCCCCCAAAACTGCCCAAGTCCGTCGTGGCTTCGCGCCTCGTCCCAGTTGGGCCAAAGTGCGTAAAGCGGCTGTCATTGACTCGGGATTAGCATTATACGCATCGTTGATGACAGTCACACCGTCTGCGCGGTCTGTACGAGCCATCCTCCATTTAGACAGCGCACCGGTGTTATTGAGGGCATGGGCAATAGCGTCTCCAGGAACACCAGCGTTATAGGCTACCGTAGCAGCCGCCAGAATATTGCATACATGATGCTCACCAATGAGTTTGGAGGAAATCTCATATTCGCTGGCGTCGGGAAGGCGAAGAGTAAATTCCGGACAACCAGCATCATTAGTATGCAGCCCCAAAGCGGCAGTATAGCGTTCGTACTGCGGTTTCTCCCCCACCCCAAAGTAGGTTACCGGCACACTTGCGCGAGCTGACATGCGTGCAACACGCTCATCATCAGCATTGAGGATCAAGGTTCCGCCAGTATGAATACCTTCGGCAAGCTCCCCTTTAGTACGTTCGATGTTGTCGACCCCGCCAAACTCGCCAGCATGTGCGGTGCCAACTTTAAGAATCACACCATGGTCAGGGTGCACAATATTTGCCAGGTATTCGATATTCCCCACATGATCGGCACCCATCTCAATCACAAGGTAGCGAGTACTTTCGTCAGCGCGGAATACAGTCAAAGGTACGCCAACTTCGCCGTTGTACGAACCTACAGGGGCTATAGTTTCGCCCTGAGAACTTAGGATCGCTGCTAATAAATCTTTTGTGGTGGTCTTCCCCGCAGAACCGGTAATACCAATAACCGTAAGATCGCCTAGAGACCGCATCTTTTCAACAGCATACTGTGCGATCTTACCCATGGCGAGAACCACATCATCAACCTGGATGCTGGGGTACAGAATACCCCGCTCATCTTTAACAGGGCGTTCGACAAGCGCTAAGACAGCACCTTTGTCGAAGGCTCCCGACACGAAGTTGTGTCCGTCGGTCACCTCACCTGGCTTAGCAACAAATAGGGTGCCTGGTATAACCTCACGCGAATCGGTGGTCGCGAAGGTAGCACCTAGCTCGCTCTCACGCCTGGCTAAGCCGAGCGGTGAGCCGCCTGTTGCCGTAATAATTTCGGCGGCGGAAAGCTTAATCATCTATGCTCCTTATGCTTCTTCAAGCATGCGTCGATAATCCGGAAGAATTTCGAAGTTGTTAGAGACAAGCGCTTTCGCGGTCTCCACGCGGTCGTCAAGTTGCACATCAGTACCGGCAACATCCTGCGCCGTTTCATGTCCACGACCGGCGATAAGAATAGCATCTCTCGCATCTGCGAGTTCAATTGCCCGAGCAATCGCCACTTCTCGCGGAGCAAGATTAAGGATTTGGGATGCTCGCGCACCTTCGGCATTAGCTCGTTCAGCCCCGGCAACAACAGCCTCGCGAATTGGGGCGGGGTCTTCACCGTGCGGATCGTCATCGGTCACAATCACAATATCGGCGTGCTGTGCAGCAATTTCTCCCATTAGGGGACGTTTGAGATGATCGCGCTCGCCTGTTGCCCCGAAAACAATGATGACTCGCCCACCACCTGGTCGGTCCATGGCTTCAAGCGCCCGAGTGAGCCCGTCAGGGTTGTGGGCAAAATCGACAATAGTATGCGGTGCCAGAGAAATCAGCTGCATACGCCCGGGCACTATAGGGGTTAGTGCCGTGCCATCAGCTAGGGCAGGTCGTAGGATAATGCGTTCTTCCTCAGAAGCACCAATATATACCATCAGCGCGGCGAGCGCGGCGTTTGAAACATTGAAATCTGCCGGAAGATGGGTACAACAGGGAATGGTGTCTCCCGCGCCGTTAGCCAACGTGAAACGATGCCCTAACCCATCACGTTCAACGTTGATTACCGCCCAATCAAGCGGACCGAACTCAGCTGGAACCTCGGCTAGACCCATGCCGTATTCAGTAACAAGCCGAACAGCATTACCTGTCCCCAGCTGAATCTGGGCGTGGCGAAGCATCTTCTCGCCCCACTCGTCATCGGCAGTGATGACAGCGCGCTCAGTCCGCTCGGGTGTAAAAAGCTGTGCTTTAGAATCAAAATAATTCTGCATGGTGCCGTGCAAATCTAAATGATCCTGGGTGAGGTTTGTAAACCCAGAGACCTTATAAACTACACCATCCACACGGTGATAGTCGATAGCATGCGAAGAAACTTCCATTGCTGCATGAGACACGCCGCACTCCCCCATAATCGCAAGGAGAGAATGAACGTGAACAGACTCTGGGGTGGTTAGAGCTGAAGGAACGCTCACACCATCAACAAGAATTTGGATAGTACCGATAAGACCGGTCTTAGCCTTGAGAGCAGTTCGGAATATCGACTCCAGCATGTAGGTAGTCGTCGTTTTTCTATTGGTTCCTGTGACAGCGTAGCGATTCAGACCCTTGTAATCTTGTGACCCATAGATCAAAGCGGCGAGTGATCCTATAACAGGACGTAAAGAGTCACAGACCAGCAGGGAGCACCTATCTAAAGAAAGATTTGCCTCCCGAATCATCCGAACGCCTGCAGTATCCGTGAGGATAGCGTGAGCCTGGGCCTCCAGCGCTTTTTGCGCGAATTGTGCACCGTGAGCTTTCGCGCCTGGAAGAGCAACA
>ERZ772906.1366-NODE-1366-length-13416-cov-3.816032_pt1 | contig 13416 bp, 14 predicted proteins | sample MGYA00511338_ERZ772906 | MGnify/ENA primary metagenome ERZ772906 (study PRJEB29015, sample SAMEA2738076) | human oral metagenome | biome: human oral; feature: human-associated habitat; material: saliva | place: China | collected 2212 ... | reverse complement strand
TAAAAAAATTTTTATAAATAAATAATCTAAATAAAAATCAATAATATTATTATTGCAAATAAAAAGAAAAATAATCTGGAAATTACAAAAATTATAGGTTGGAAAATGACCTTAAAATAGTCTTGATTATTATGATAAAAGCACCATAAATAAGGCAATTTTTGGATTTTTGGATTTTTGTAAATGAGTAAAGATTTTTATAGTGTTTTAGGTATTGATAAATCAGCCGATGAAAAAGAGATAAAAAAAGCCTATCGCAGACTTGCCAATAAATATCATCCTGATAAAAACCCTGATGACCCAACAGCAGAAGAAAAATTTAAAGAAGCTACCATGGCGTATGAGGTGCTTTCCGATGCCCAAAAACGTTCAGCTTATGACCGTATGGGGCATACTACGTTTGAGCAAGCGATGAATAATGGCGGTTTTAGCGGCTCTGGCGGTTTTAGCGGCGGTGATTATTCTGATATATTTAGTGATATATTTAGCGCCTTTGGTGGTGGTCGCAGTAGTGGCTTTTCTGAATTTTTTGGTGGAGGTAGTTCACGCCGTGCCAGTCGCGGGGGCGACTTATTACAGCGAGTATCTTTAACTTTAGAAGAGGCTGTAAGGGGCTGCAAAAAGGAGGTGACTTATCATAGTTTGGTAACCTGTCAAACTTGTCATGGCAAAGGTGCAAAAAGCGATGCTGATATTGTAACTTGTACTACCTGTGGCGGTCATGGTCAAGTTCATATGGGGCAAGGGTTTTTTGTAGTACAGCAAACCTGCCCACATTGTAAGGGTACAGGCAAGCAAATCAAAAATCCTTGCATGGACTGTCATGGACAGGGAAAACAGCAAAAATCCCAAACCTTGGAAGTATCTATTCCTGCTGGTGTGGATAATGGCGACCGTGTGCGTTTGGTTGGCAAGGGTAATGCTGGAGATGCCGGCGCACCAAACGGTGATTTGTATGTAGAGATTCAAGTAAAATCTCATGATATTTTTGTGCGCGACGGTGTGAATTTGCACTTGGATGTGCCAATTGATATTGCAACCGCAGCTTTGGGTGATGAAGTGGAAGTGCCAACACTAGATGGTCGTTTGAAAATTAAAATTGCCCCAGGAACTCAAAGTGGCAAACTATTGCGAGTGCGCGGTAAAGGTGTAACTACGGTGCGCGAAAATATGATGGGGGACTTGATTTGTCGAATTATCGTACAAACACCAACCAATTTAAATGATGAGCAAAAAGCCTTGTTAGAGCAGTTTGCCAAAACATTGCACGGTGAAAATGGTGCAACTGCTAAGAAAAAAGGATTTTTTGACCGTTTAAAAGATGATGTTAAAGATTTATTTGATTAATAATATAAATAAAAACACGGCAATGATTAAGCCGTGTTTTTATTTTAATAATAATTTTTTAAATGATGAATAATAACGTGGTAAAAAGCTAGAATTTCGGTATAATTTTACTATTTATTTATATTTATTAAGGAAAAAATATGGCAGCATTGGCAGTAGGTATTATGGGCGCATCTGGTCGTATGGGGCGTATGTTATTGGAAGCTGTTTTACAACACCCAAACACTAATTTAATTCATGGTTTTGTGCCTGGTTTTTCAAGTTTGGCAGGTGTGGATGCAGGTGAATTTATTGGTGCTAAAAAAGCAGGTGTACCATTATCATTATTAAATAAAGATGAGCTTGATGATGTAGGTGTACTGATTGATTTTAGCTTACCTGATGCTTTTGATGAAACATTACAATTTTGTTTAGAAACTAGAACTCCACTTGTGTTAGGAGTGACTGGATTGTCGCAGGAGCAAGAAAATCGCCTAAAACAAGCCAGCAGTACTCTTGCAATTGTCTATGCGGGTAATTATTCCACAGGTGTGAATTTATCGTTAAATCTTTTGGCAACCACTGCTAAAGTTTTGGGGTTTGATGCCGATGTGGAAGTCATTGAACATCATCATAAGCATAAAATTGATGCTCCATCGGGAACAGCGCTGATGATGGCAAATGCTGTTGCTAGTGCGCGTGGTCAAACACTTAAAACAAGTGGTATTTATGGCAGGCAAGGCGCAAGTAAGCGTACGGATGGTGAAATTGGCATTCATGCAGTGCGTGGCGGTGAAATTGTTGGCGAGCACACGGTGGAATTTATTATGAATGGTGAAATTATTGAAATTACTCATAAAGCTCAATCGCGAATGACCTTTGCTCAAGGTGCGGTGCGTGCAGCAATCTGGCTGCAAAATCAGCCTGCTGGTTTGTATGATATGCAAGATGTTTTGGGGCTTAAAGCCTGATATAAGATGTTTTTAAACTTTTTATAATTTGATAGAAAACTGGCGAATAAAGTTGTAATAAAATATCAAGATTAATTTTATGATATTTTGACTTATTCGTCTTTTTATTTTGCAATAAGTTTATTTTAAATATAAATTTTCTAATTTGTGATGTTAAGTAATTTTTTAAATTAAACTTAGTATTTGTTAAAGCCATGATTGGTAAGCCGGGTAGGTTTGTTGGTATTAAAAGAGGGTGAACAGCAATACCAACAAAAAATCATAGCTTTCAATGGGTAATGATAGGCTATTAAAGACAACAAAAACCATTAAACCCAATAAATAAAGGGCTATTGTACGATGACGGACAGCCCTAGATTGTTATTTGGTAGGTATTTGTCTAATATGATTTCTTTTTGTTTGCCTTGATGACGGTAAACTGATAAAAATACTTTCGTTCCTGTGTGTCTAACAAACAACCATAAGCCATTACCATCACTGATTTTATCAGGTTGGTTTGGTTTGCATTTGTCAGATGGTTGTAAGCGTTTAATGGCGGTATCTGTAAGGCTCATTGCTGGTATATTTTGAAAGTGAACTGATATACCAGCGTTTTTATTGGATTACAACGGATAATAACAGACTATTAAAGACAACAAAAACCATCAAACCCAATAAAATAAAGGGCTATCGTACGATGACGGACAGCCCTAGATTGTTGTTTGGTCGGAGTGGCGGGATTCGAACTCGCGACCCCTTGCACCCCATGCAAGTGCGCTACCAAGCTGCGCTACACCCCGAATAGACCGATATTGTAGCGTATTTTACGGATTTTGCAAGTCTTTTTGTAAATTTTCTTTTTGAATTCAAATTTTAACCTAGCGCCTGCAATAATCTTTGATAAATGTTTTCAAAACCACCATTAGACATGATAATGATAGCGTCGCCAGTCTGAGTATGCTGTTTTAGATGGTCTAAAATATCTTCAATGCTGCCCAAAACCAGCTGATTTTGGGTGTTGCCAATCGCTTCTTTTAACCCCCAAGTGAGCGTTTTTGGTTCATACCAAATCACAAAATCTGCCAAACTTGCTGATGGCGCTAATTGGCTTTTGTGACTGCCTAATTTCATGGTATTAGAACGCGGTTCTATTACCGCCCAAACTCGCCGACCCGTTAAACGTTTTTTTGCGCCATCAAGTGTGGTTTCAATGGCGGTTGGGTGATGAGCAAAATCATCAAATACTAAAATATTGTTGACATCACCAATCAGTTCCATACGTCGTTTAATGCCTGCAAAATTTGATAGGGCTTCACAGGCTTTTTCTACAGATACACCCACATGATAAGCTGCTGCCACCGCAACCAGGGCATTATAAACGTTGTGGCGACCGCTCATGTTCCAGTTTACCGTTACACAAGACTCTTGATGTTGAATTTTAAAGACGCTACCATCATCACTTTGTAGGATTGCTTGCCAATCAGTATCGGTTTGTTCGCCATCATTATAAACACCTGTTCTCCAAACTGGTGTCCACGCTCCCATCTCGAGCGTTTCTTCCAAACTTTTGGTGTGATGTGGCATGATGATTTGACCATTTTGGGGAATCATGCGAATCATGTGATGAAATTGAGTTTGGATTGCTTTTAAATCTGCAAAAATATCAGCGTGGTCATATTCTAAATTATTTAAAATCGCTGTACGTGGACGATAATGAACAAATTTTGAGCGTTTATCAAAAAATGCTGAATCGTATTCATCAGCTTCTATCACAAAATACTTGTCACCTAAATGTGAACTGTGACTAAAAGCCTGTTTTAGATGCTCATTATCAGTATTAACCAGTGGTACGCCACCAATTAAAAAGCCTGCATCAATCCCTGCATATTGTAAAATCCAAGCCAACATTGTCGTGGTTGTAGTTTTGCCATGGGTGCCAGCTACCGCTAAAACATGACGCTCTTTTAAAATAATTTCATATAAAAACTGTGGACCAGACGTGTAATTCATGCCATGATTTAACATGTATTCGACGGCAAGCATCCCTCGTTTACAAGCATTTCCCACCACCACCAAATCTGGTGCTGGCTGCAGATGTTCAGCTAGATAGCCTTCCCAAATTTCCACACCGGCATTTTGTAATTGGGTGCTCATTGGAGGGTAAATATTGGTATCAGAGCCAGTGACTTGATAGCCTAAATCTCGTGCAAGTAGCGCCAAAGAGCCCATAAAAGTACCACAAATACCTAAAATATGTATGTGCATGATTTACCTTATTTATTCATGTGTTTACCAAAAAACCACACATAAAGCGTGGTCATGTGTTGCCTATGTAAAAGATTGCCCTTTAAAAAATTAAATTATACTGCTAAAACATGCAGCTTTAACAAATCAACCTTTTCTTTGATGAATTTATTTTTCGTTTTTAATGATTTTTTTAAACATAAAAATCAATATGGCAACTAAAAATGCAAACATCAAAAGCGTCATTTCTGGAATGCTAACACCAAAAAGCGACCAATCAATTACTGCGCATTCGCCTGAGCCTTTTAGAACTTCTTGAAAAACCTGCAAGATTGGCAGTGTTTCCACCCAATAATTTAAACCCGGTCCGCACGCTGGCACTTCATCAGCTGGAAGATGTTGCAGCCACACATGGCGACCTGCCACAAATAACCCCCAAACTGCTCCAACCATAGCCCCTAACCATAACAGAATTCTAATGGCAAATTTTTTAGGGTTGATGATAAGCGCCAAAAATGCAAATACGCCCATAACCCAAAGCCCAATTCTTTGAAAAATACACAAAGGGCATGGGTCAAGCTGTAAGTAGTTTTGAAAAAACAAAATTGCCACCAAGCTGGCGATGATGGTTAGTAGTACCAATAGAGCATTGAGGGTGCGATAAGTTAAAATTTTTAGCATGTTTGATTACCTAAACAAATTTTTAACGATACGCTTGAATAAAATCATAAAAATCTCGATTGTCTTCACGCTCTAGTGCCTGCTGGTCAGCAAAGGATTGTATCGCAAGATTGGCAAAATAAAAAGCGTCTTCGTTGCTTAGTGCGTGATTAGCAAGTTCCTCTTGATGTTTTTTGGCAAGTCGGCTGCCAAGTTTCCAAGTGCCGCCAAGTCTGCGCGAATCGGATTCAATCTGTGCAGATAATGTAAAATCAGGATTGGTTGCAATGCCTTGCATTAACGTTAAAGCGCTGCGGTATTCGTTGCCGCCATGGTATTCATCAAAGGCATCGGCAATCACTTGCATTTCGGTCAAAATTTTACCAATCCATGTGGTTAATTTTTCTTCGCCATTTTGAGTGATGATGCTAATTTCTTTATCTCGACCTTGATTAACGACCTTTTCAATGTTTTCAGCAAGTTGTCTTTCTTCTTCGGGGAATAATTTTTCTGATGGCGATAACAAACAATAAATTGCCAAAACTTCTAAAAAGCAAGCAGTGGACATGTTAATGCCAATATCACTGTAAGGATTTAAATCAATTGCTCGAAATTCCACATAAGCAATGCCTCGTTGTTTTAATGCTTCAGTGGGTGTCTCGTCAGATTTGGTAACTTGTTTTGGACGGATGGGGCTATAAAATTCGTTTTCAATTTGTAAAATATGGTCATTGATTTGGATGGGCGTACCATAATCATCGTCAATGCCAATATCACTAAAGGCTTTAAACGACGTTTGAATGGCGCGGCGAAGCCCTGTGATGTATTCATCCAAATCATTGTAACGAATATCCAAATCTTCTTGAACACTGTTGGTATAACCAAGTTTTCCCATGCGAAGGCTTGTAGCAAAAGGCTTATAATAAGTACAGCCCTTGCCAGATAGAGGAATTAAATCATGATCGCGACCTGTTAAAAAACAGCCGCACACGCTCGGGCTTGCTCCGAGCAAGTACAAAACCAATGGTGTTAAACGTTTGAAATTACGAATCAGTGCCAAATATTTATCGTTTTTAAAGGCGGTAAAATCTTGTTTCGCTTCATTTTCTGCCCATTTTGAAAATAAATCATCACCAATGGATAAATTATAATGAAGTCCTGCTATGGTTTGCATTTTGCGACCATATCGCACCCCAAGACCTGAGCGATAAAGCGTTTTTAATTTACCAATATTGGAGGTACCATAATCAGCTAAGGGTATATCTTCATCATTGTCTGACAACATGCAAGGCATTGACATCGGCCACATTACTTCATCATTTTGTAAAGAGCGATGCACCAATACATGAAGTTTGCGTAGCATGTCCAGTGCGTCTTTAATAGTGTCTTTTGGAGGTGTGATGAGTTCCAATAAATTCTCAGAATAATCTGTCGTGATAAAAGGATGAGTCAGTTTTGACCCCAAACCTGCCGGGTGAAAAGATGTGGCAGAATAGCCATCTGGCTGCATACGCAATCCTTCTTTTTCAATCCCTCGTTTCATACCAGATAATAAGTTTGATTCAAACCAGTGCGGTAAAGTAAAAGTTTTTGTCATCATTATGATTATCCTATTTTTATAAAATTAGCCTAGTATAGCATATCAAAACAATACCACTGATAAATATAACGCAAATACACCAATCATCACACAACTATAAAAAAACGCAAGGAATTTGATTTCCTTGCGTTTGAATGACAGCTAAAAACCATCAAATGGTTTTACCAGATTATTCGGCTTTGCTTAAAAGATATTGGTATAACTCATCTTTTAATGCAAGTTTTTTGCGTTTTAAACCTTCGATTTCTTCGGCGCGGCTTACTGATGCTACAGGGTCTTTTTCCAAGTTGCTGATTTGAGTGTCTAGTGTATTATGTTCATCAAATAATTTTTCAAAACGTAAGTCACCCTCTGTTTTTAGTTTGGTAATTAGGTCACGATACTCTGGAAACATATGCTTCTCCAATTGGTGAAATAATAGGCACTTGCCCACTGACAGAAATATATTAACAAGATTATAGCATTTTAGCAAATTATTTTCATGTATAAGTTTGCACTTTTTAATCGTTTGTAACTTAGGTTTCAGCTTTTCAATCTTAGCGATTGAAAATCCTAAATTTTCAAACCAATAACAACTTTGTATAATGACAAAAATTCATCAATGATATATTTTTTTAAAATACTATTGATAATCAATTAAATTTTTAAATAATCAAACCATAAGGGGAAGCCTGTGTTAGACCAAAGTTTATTAGATGCGGTTAAATCTTATAGCGCCAACATGACTCGTCCTGTTGATTTTGTTTTGGGTCAAGGTGAGCACAGTAAACGTGCTGAACTGATTGATTTTCTGGAAAAAATTGCCAGCACCAGCGATAAAATTCGTTTTGACAAAAACCAAACAGACGCCAATTTATCAGCCATTAGTTTTAAAATTGTTTATGATGATAAAGATTCTGGCATTGTGTTTAGTGGCATTCCTGGCGGTCATGAATTTAGCTCCTTGATTTTGGCAATTTTACATGCAGGCGGGCATACACTAAAACTGGATGAAGAAATTCAAAACCTAATTAAACGCATTCAAAAACCCTTAAAATTTCAAACCTTTGTTTCGCTGTCTTGCCACAACTGCCCTGAAGTGGTTCAAGCACTCAATCAATTTGCCATTTTAAATGATGATATTGAAAATGAAATGATTGATGGCGGTGTTTTTCCTGAATTGGTTGCTCAAAAAAACATTCAAGGTGTGCCAGCTGTATTTTTAAATGGTGAGCCGTTTTTAAATGGTAAAGTGGATACTGCACGCATTATTGATAAATTACAAAGCCAATTTCCAGATTTATTAAGCAGTCAAGCTCAAGAACAATTGCCCAATCAAGATGTTACAGTGATTGGCGGTGGTCCAGCTGGGTCAGCAGCGGCGATTTATACTGCGCGTAAAGGCTTAAAGGTGGCTTTGGTTGCTGACCGAATTGGTGGGCAGGTCAAAGATACCCAAGATATTGAAAACTTGATTTCTGTACCTTTGACCAATGGTAATCAGTTGGCGAGCAATTTATCAACACACATTCACAGTTATGATATTGTTGTAAAAGAGCACGTTAGTGTTCAAAATATTGATGAAGTTGATGGCGGCTATCAGGTTACATTAAATACAGGAGTAAGCTGGTTTTCTCGTACGCTCATCATTGCAACAGGGGCAAAGTGGCGTAAACTTGGTGTAAAAGGCGAAGAAGAAAACATTGGTCAGGGTGTGGCGTATTGTCCTCATTGTGATGGTCCATTTTTTAAAGGTAAGCCTGTGGCGGTGATTGGTGGGGGTAATTCTGGCGTAGAAGCGGCGCTGGATTTATCAGGAATTGTTCAACACGTAACTGTAATTGAATTTGGCGATAGTTTGCGTGCTGATAAAGTTTTGGTGGATAAAGCAATTGCCAAAGATAATATTGACATTATCAAATCTGCCGCCACCCAAGAAGTGGTTGCTAAAGATGGTAAAGTGGTTGGACTTATTTATCAAGATCGCACAACTGGAGAAAATAAATCATTGGATTTATCAGCTGTTTTTGTGCAAATTGGACTTGTGCCAAATTCTGATGTGGTAAAAAATTTGGTGCAAACTAATAAACAAGGAGAAATCATCATCAATGCTAAATGCCAAACTAATAAACAAGGTATTTTTGCGTGTGGCGATGTTACTGATGTGCCTTTTAAACAAATCAATATTGCGATGGGTGAAGGTTCAAAGGCTGGATTATCAGCATTTGAGTATTTGATGCTTAATAGCTAAGTTTTATCAAGATAAAAAGCACGTTTATCGTGCTTTTTTTGTGAGTTTATGTTTTAGTTATTTCATTCTGGCAATAATGTTGTCTTTTAAAATAAACTGATGATACAGCGCTGAGCCTACATGTGCAATCACCAAACACACCAAAAAGGCAAACCAAAAATCCGTATGTAATTCATTAAAGATACCAGCAAGCTGACGGTTAGGCGATGCCATTGGGGCAATTTCAAAAAGACCAAAAACACTGGTGGCGCGTCCGCCATACATAGACATAAGCAGTCCAGATATTGGCATGGCAAGCATTGCAATGTATAAGCCAAGATGGGTCAAATGAGCAATGGCGATTTGCCATTTTGGGGCAGGCAGTGCAGGTGGCGCTTTACTGATAAAACGGTTAATAATTCGCAAAACAGTCCATATTAAAAAACTAACACCAACCGCTTTATGAAGAGCGATGTATTGATTTCCCATATTGATTAATATAACAGCAATTACGATAAGCAGTGCGCCTATCCAGTGAAATGCACGTGTTGCGATTGAATATTTGGCAGGCAAAGTTGCTGGCTGATTCATGTTTATCCAAAAAAAATGATTAAATTAAAATTAGTTAACGAACCATCATAATAAAATGTTTTATCTATTTCAATACATAAGATAATTTTAAACACAGATTTAAGAGCTAAATGGTAACCATTGGGAATTTTGGTGGAAGAATTGACAAAAGAATCTGATTTGACTATATTTAGTCATCAAAACCCATTATGGAACAAGGAGTGTTTATGCCTGTTGAATTTGTAACTTGTGATTTGTTGGATGATAATCCAAATCAAGATATTTTTGTCATCCCTCCAAGCATTGATGGTAAACATTTTAAAAACTTTGGCGGTCATTGCAGTTTTTATGGTCAAATTGTGACAGTTAAATGTTTTGAAGACAATTCAAGAGTTAAAGAACTTTTAGCGACTTCTGGCAATGGTCGAGTCTTGGTTGTTGATGGTGGGGCATCTTTGCGCTGCGCGTTATTGGGTGATATGATTGCCAAATCAGCAGCGGATAATGGTTGGGCAGGCGTGGTCATTTATGGCTGCGTGCGCGATGTGGATGAGCTAAAAAAATTACCATTGGGTGTGATGGCATTATCTGCTATCCCCAAAAAAAGTGTTCGTAAGGGCGCTGGCTATGTTGGAGTGCATCTAGATATTGGGGGTGTAACGATTGCTGATGGAGCGTATTTATACACTGATAATAACGGCATTCTTGTCTGTGCCAATGCATTGATTTAGTCGAATAAACCATCTATATATTTTGATGGTTTTATTTTTTAACAATCCGTTATAATGGCTTGTTAAAATAAAAAACTTAAACCAATGAAAACACAGTTTACCTATCTTGATTTTGATGACAAAACCGCTATTTTAGCATTGTGGTATATTGTCAATACATCTTTATCCGCTTTTACCAAATTAACCACTCACTTTGGTGATGCAAAACAAGCATTGATTGCAGAGTTATCACAGTGGCAAGCGCTTGGTTTGCATCAAAAGCATCTTGCGCGTTGGCAAGATGGCGCTGATGTTTTGGCATTTGTTGAAAAAATCTATCATGGTCAAACTATTGGTAATTTTGGGCTGGTATTTTTAGGTGAAAAGACATATCCAAAACAGCTATTGGATATTTATGACCCACCACCCATGCTTTTTTATCAAGGCAATATCAAACGTCTTTTTGATAAACAAATCGCTATTGTTGGTAGTCGTAAACCAACACCACATGCTGAAAAAACAACATTTGATATAGCTCAATACTTAGCATATTTTGGTTTAACAATCACCAGTGGTTTGGCAGGTGGGATTGATAAAATGGCACATTTGGGAGCATTATCACAGCCTGACACACAACAAGGTAGAACGATTGGTGTTTTAGGAACTGGCATTGATGTTTGTTATCCTAAAAATCATCATGCCTTGTATGCTCAGATTATCCATGAAGGTGGTTGTTTGGTCAGTGAATTGCTGCCAACTACACCAGCCAGTAAACATACGTTTCCCAGGCGCAATCGCTTGGTGGCGGGCTTGTCTATGGCGACATTGGTTGTAGAAGCAGCAATGCAAAGTGGCTCATTAATCACGGCTCGGCTCACTGCTGAACAGGGTAAACAAGTTTTTTGCGTACCAAGCTTGATTGATAACATCAACGCTCAAGGTTGCCATCATTTGATACGTGAGGGAGCAACACTGATTTATCATCCTGAACAAATTTTAGAAGATTTATCAGTTTTGGATAAAACACTCACACCACTAAAATCAGATATAGCTAAAAACCCAGAAAATACAACCATCAAAAACCAAATTTATCAGCAAACCACTCGCCAAAATACAGCAGTAAAAGAGGTTGAGATTGCTCAGCATTTACAGGTTGTTTGGGAAAATTTATCAAGCATCCCTTGCGATTTGGACAATTTAGTTTTAGCAACCAATCTGGATACAGCATCACTATTGGCAAATTTATTGGAACTTGAAATATTGGGTTTGATTCATACCGTTGGAGGGCGTTATGCTAGATTATCATGATGATTTTACTGCCAACCAAATTGAGCATATTGCCAAGTTTTTAAAATCATCAGGTATTTTAGCATACCCTAGTGAAAGTGTTTGGGGGCTTGGTTGTGATGCCTTTGATAAAAAGGCAGTCGAGCAGATTTTATCATTAAAAAAGCGCTCTGTTCAAAAAGGCTTGATTGTACTTACCGATGATATTAAGAAAATTATGCCGTTATTAAGCGACTTAAGCCATCAGCAGCAGCAAACATTAATTAATCAAATATCCGCACAGCAAACCCATCTTCAGGCAACCACATGGCTTTTACCAGTAGCAAAATCAGCAAGCATTCCTAAGTTTTTAACGGGTGATTTTACTACTTTAGCAGTGCGCATTACATTGCATCCTATTTTAAAAAAAATCTGTCATGCCATTACTGATGACCAAAATCCCTACGGTTTTTTGGTATCTACCAGCTGTAATTTGCAAGGACAAGCCCCAGCTTGCAATCTGTATCAAGCAAAACAGTATTTTTCAGGCGATAAATTTTTAGATAATAAAGTTAATTACCCAATCGCTTTTTTAGACGCACAAAGTTTGGGGTTTGATAAACCCAGTCAAATCATTGACGGTATGACAGGCAAGCAAATTCGCTGATTTTATTTAACAATTTTGTGGACGATTGAGTTATAAGTTTTTAGGCGAATATAAAAACGCTTGCACTGTTTTTAGTGTAAATCCTGATTTATGCATATTATCAACAAAATCTTGCCTTTTTATGCTCTCCAACAAGGTTTCACACGATATCATTGGGCACATTGCGTTTAAGTCATTTGCCAGTATCAACTCCTCATCGTAGATAAAAAGTGCGAACGGACGACTCATTAACTTCGCCAACTGTTCGCTTGAAAGGTCGGTATTCAGCAATCTTACATGGACGCCCAATCGTGAAAGAGCAGGCAGGAGCAAAGCCGAAACAAGGTGGTTGCGGCAAAACAATGCCACATGCTGACCACTTTTCAAATGGTATTTATGGTAGAGTAGATGGGACAATCGCTGCGCCAACGCATAGAAATCTTGATAATCTATGTGCTGATTATCGCTCACCACAGCACAATCGTGTGTATGATAGCGAGCAGCAAAGCGCACGGCAGCCATCATCGTAATGCCTTCGTGCAGGAAACAATTAAGCAAACGCACAATGCCACGTGGTGTAATGAGGTGCAGACGCCAGAGCGAGCGGAGGAGAGATGTTTTCATTGAACGGTTTTTTGATAGAAGAAACGAACCAAGGGAGCAAACAATGACGCCACAGGAGCTGTAAGGCGTGCCCACCAAGGCTGATAGGAGAAGCAACTTTTCATAGCCAACCGCAACAGAATACACGCAGCATCATCAGCCGAGTATGCAGGCAAAGAACGATAATTCGGGTTAGCCATAGACATTTCTGTGCGTACCAAAGGCAGGTAGGCTACATGAACACCAACACCAAGTCGCTTCCATTCGCTTTCTGCCGTACGACACCACACGTTGGTTGCACACTTCGAAGCGTGATAAGCCGACCACCCTGGAGCAGGCGGATAAAGACAACTGACCGACGAGGTATAGACCAATTTGCCGCCCGCTCGCTGCAAGGCAGGCAGCAAAGCCAAAGCCAAAGCCACTACGGAGCGATAGTTTAGGTCCATTGTACGGTCGAAATCGTGCAGACGGTCGGTGGCATCTGCAAGCTTCCGGCAAATGGATTTCCCCGCATTGCAGAAGAGATAGTCTACCGTGGACAACTGCTTCAGGTCGTGGCACAACGATTTCAAGGCAGAACGGTCGCGCAAATCGAGTGCACGACAGACTGCTTTACAGCCCATTGCTTG
>ERZ772906.1360-NODE-1360-length-13460-cov-10.834092_pt1 | contig 13460 bp, 6 predicted proteins | sample MGYA00511338_ERZ772906 | MGnify/ENA primary metagenome ERZ772906 (study PRJEB29015, sample SAMEA2738076) | human oral metagenome | biome: human oral; feature: human-associated habitat; material: saliva | place: China | collected 2212 ... | reverse complement strand
AAGTCTTGTGGACCCCACACGCCTGGAACGACTATGTCTGGTGGCAGTTCGAGGACCGCAAGACCCTCAAGCGCATCAACGCCCTCATTGCGGATATCCAGCGCAACGGGAACGAGGGGATCGGCAAGCCTGAGCCTCTCCGCTACGAATACACCGGCTTTTGGTCGCGCCGGATCGACGGACGTAACAGATTGGTTTATCGCATCACCGAAGATACGGTCGAAATCGTTGCCTGCCGCTTCCACTACGGCCAGTAGCATTCACGAGGACCGGGCCACGCCCACAGGACGGGCAACGACACCCTGACGCACAGCGCCGCAACGACGCTCAGTTCGTCAGGAATCCCCAGCGGATCAGGTCACGCAGGGGTATCTCAATCTCGGCGCGGACGCGCCGCGCCGAGTGTTTCCGCCGCCTCGCGCGCGAGACCCGTCGGAGCGTCCGGCAGAGCGTCGAGCGCCCGCAGCACCTTGGCCAGGGCACTCGATCCCTTCATCTTGGGGCGCAGCTCATCGGGCACGCACACCCTCATGCCGTAGTCGCCCGCGAGCGCCACCAGGGCCTCGACCATACGATTCGCACCCCTGACGCCGGCCAAGGACGGCAGCAACGCCGCAATGGTCTGGGCGACGCGGTAGCCGGCCAGCGCCGAGATGGACGCGCAGTCGGTGAGCGTCTGGGTGACCCTCCCGGGACCGAACCACCCGTTGCGCAGCAGGTAGCCGAACTCACCAGCCATGGCCGCCTGGTCGTATCGCCCGGTGTCGGCGAGGCGGGCGATGGCCTCGGCGGCGATGGCCCGATAGTGTGTCTGCGCGGCGGTGGATGCCCACGCCAGGGCCGAGTAGGTGGGCGCGCCCGGCGCCCGCCACCCCTCCCCCAGCGCGCGCACGATCACCTCGAAGGGCGCAATGACCTGCGGGAATTTGACAAACGCGCCCTGGAGGACGAGCATCGCGTGGGCGGCCAGAATATCCGGGTTGTGTTGGAGGGCCCAGGCAGCCCACGCGTAGGTGACGCCGCTCGACCGGTAGTCCCCGGATTCCAGGAGCCGCCCGGTGAACTCGGGAGCCACCCCAGCGACGTTTGCGAGGGCGCCCGCCAGCGAGTCCTCGCCCGTGGCTGGGGTTTGCCCGGGGATCACCCACGTCTCGTGCATGTCATCGGTCTTGGTGTACTCGCCGCGCACGACGCTCACCGGCTTTTGATAGGGGGCACGGATAATCTGGCGCTCCCACTGCACCTCCATGGGTTCCAGCGGCTCGGTCAGGATCGGGTCGAAGCGGTACATGTCCTGACCGTTCGGCTTGTCGTAGGGCTTGTCGCGCAATGCGACGCGCAGCTGCTCGTGCAGGAGGCGGACCGGGCCGCGGTGCTGCTCCCACTCGCTGCCCTTGCGCCGGTAGCCGCGGAAGTGGCCGGCCTCGGGCGCGCCCTCCACCTCCACGTCGCGCAGGAGCCGCGAGGCCAGGTAGGACAGCTGGTTGGCTCCCTTCCAGTTGGGCGCGCTCCGCCAGTACTTGGTGAGCAGTGCCTTGTCGGCCTCCGCCAGCTCGATACCCTCGCCGCTGATGCGCGTCAGGAGCGCGGGTAGGGCGGCGCCCGCGACCACGTCCTCGAAGAGGGCGTGCAGCGCCGCGACGGCCGCGTCGTTGTTGGCGGGAAGCTCGGCGGTGTGCGTCGTGCGCGGCAGGTCCGCTGCGGGGGCGTCCGGGAACGTCCACGAGGCCTGGGCGCCCTCCCCGGGTTCGCGTCCCTGGGCGGTCGCACCGAGGGCGGCCGCCCCCGCAGACCCGGCCCCGGCCTCGTCCGCAGGATCACCGGAAGCGTCAGAGTCCCCGGAAGTCGCGGGGGCCACGACGAGCGTGACGGCACGATCTCGCAAGTCGAGGGGAAACTCAACGGCACCCACGACGTCGCTGACGGCGGCCGCGCACCCGGGATGGGCCTTGACGAGGGCGGCAAGCAGGCGCAGGTGCGCGCGCAGCAGCTTCTTCTCGGAGCGCGCGAGGACCCGGGCGCTGACCTGCACGAGCGCGTCCACCTGCTCCACCGACAGCTCCCCGACGAGGCCCACGAGGGCCTTGTGTGCCAGGGACACCGTCGGCGAGGGCCCGGCCCCGAGCAGGGCGATGAGGTCCGAGGCCGCCGCGACCTTCTCCTCGCGCGTCGGTTCGAGCGCCTCCCAGGCCAGCGAGAAGACGCGGGCGTTGTAGGCGGAGAAGTCGCGCCTCTGGGCGGCCAGACACTCGGAGAGGATACGGGGCCGCAGCTGTGGAAGGCGCGTCGCCATGTAGCGGACGAGATCGTGGCTGTGCAGGCGCTCGAAGTCTCCGCCGGGCGCGGAGGGGTCCTCGCGGTACATCCACACGAAGAGGGCGGAGCCCGGCAGGGCGCCCTCGACGCGGAAGAACTGCCAAAACTCGTGGTCCAGGAAGGTCGGGTTTTCCTCGAAGAAGCGCTGCGTTTCATCCGAGGTGGGGTGAGGCGCGGGAATGATCCTGCGCGCGAAGTACTCCAGGGAGGGCGCGGAGGTCAGGTGCGCTCCACGCTCGGCCAAAATGGTGCGGTAGGTGTGCCAGAAGGCAACGCCGCCGGGGCTGCCGACGGCCTCCTCGAGCCACTCGCCGCTGCGCTGAGCCGCGCCGCACCTGTGAGCGGCGAGCAGACGCTCCAGGTCCGCTCCCTCGCGCGGGTCACCGCCGCGGCGGCCCGACCACCGAGCACCGTAGTCGTCGCCGGCGTCATCGCTCCCGGCCAGGGCGGCGCGCAGGAAGACGCACAGACGCACCGCGTCCTCTGGGGCCGCGTCCCACTCCCACTCGACGGCTGGTGGAATGAGTCGCGTGAAGGGCACGGACTTGAACAGGGAGCGCCGGTCCTTCTCCGAGGCCCCCTCCATCACCCGCTCGTAGGCATCGATGGCGCTCTCCCCGGAGGCAAGGAGGCGCTTGAGAGCCGCGCGGCGCTCAGCCAGGGTCGCAGGCGCGGTCATTGTCCCTTCTCTTTCAGCGTGCGAGCATACCTGGCCGTCTGGGAGGTCCCTCGGAAAAGGGCGAGCCAGCCAACAAGCTCCTCGCCCAGCGGCGGCGCCCACCCCTCGGCCTGCGCCCGCGCGTACTGCGCGGTGACGACGCCCAGCAGCTGCCCGATGCCCGTGCGCCGGCGCTCAAGCCCGGGGAGCAGCGCGAGCGCCAGTTCCAGCGCGAGGCGGGGGTCCACGTTCCCCAGATCCTTGAACGCTCTCGCCCACCGGTTCAGCTTCACGGTGTGCGCCACGGCCTCGAAACCGGCCACGGCCTGGTCGAAGGAGAGGTCCCCGCGCGCCACCAGCGAGGCAAGGGTCTCGACGCCGAGAGCACGCGACTCGACCTCGTGCTCTCCCATCGCCTGGCCCAGGAGCCCCGCGGCCAGCGCATCCCAGCGCCCGCCGTGCTCGCACAGGGCCCGATAGCAGTCAACGGTCAGCTGCGTACTATCAAGCACATACCACTGCGAGGCGATCAGACAGACGGCGAAGTGACGCACCGACGCGGGGTAGAGATATCGGTGGGCAGTAAAATCACCCGAGGCGCTCGCAATATCCGCGAGCGCGCCCAGCTCAGGGCCTGTCGCGCCCGTATCTGCGCCGACGACGCGCGGGACATAGAAGGCATAGACCGGCGATCCGTCGCGCGCGACCTTGGGCTTCCCGCTGCGCGACTCATAGTCGGGGCGCCCTTCCCACGTCACGGAGAGGGAGGACAGGTAGCCCTCGGCGCGTCTGCGCACCGCGCCCGTGAGCGCGAGCCGGATGCGGGCAGCGGCGGGCAGCTCCGCCTCCCGCTCCTCCACGAGCGCGAGCGCGGCAGCACAGTCCGGGTGCTCGGTGTCTACGCGCAGCAGCGCCTGGGTGAGGTCTGCAGGAAGGGGCGCGGCGTCCCCGTTGTCCAGGGCACGGCGCACGAGTGTCAGGGGATTCACGGCTCCCCGGTCATCGGTGGGCGTGGCCAACAGGCGGTACCGCTGCCCTCCCGCGAGCAGCTCTGTCACCTCTCTGATGCGCTGGCCCACGTGGGTCGGCACGTTCTCTATTCGGAACCATTCCCGCGCCGACTCCAGGGGGTCCTCCGTCCCTGCTGTTCCCCCGTTGAGGGCGAGCTGCAGGAACACCCCGAGCATCTGCTGCGGCCCCGGCACACCCCCAGTCAGGCGCCGCACGAGCGGGCGCAACGATTCCAGCGCGGCCGGGTCGAACTCGAGGGATGTCAGGAACGCAAGCAGCAGCTCGTATTCGAGCCCCATCTGCGCCTTCTCGGCCAGGACGCCCACCCGCCCGCTCACGTCCTCCGCGCTCATCGGTACCAAGTCGGCCACCTCCCCGGGCGGCGGCAGGAAGGCTTCAGGCTCGACCTGAGTTCGCGCCTCGTGGACGAGGCCGTGGCCGGGGCCGGGCCGGTCGCCCACCGTTCCGGCGAACACGAACTCGCGTGCCTCGGGGGTAACCAGCGGGTCCAGGTCAGCCTGGCTCACGATGGCTGCGACGCTCTCGCGCGTCAAGAGGCTGGCGGTCACGTAGTCGCGCGCGAGGCCCAGCGCCGCCCGCTGCACTTGCGCGTCCGGGAAGGAGAACGCAACGCCGAGCAGGGGTTCGACCTCGGTGCCCTCCACGGTCCCGAGGCCGTCGCGCAAGACCCCAAGCACTCGCAGGGCATTCGCCTTCGACCCCATGAGCGCGCCCTCGCAGCTGCGCACAAACAGCTCCAGGTCGAGGCGACCGGCCTTGGCGAGGGCGGTCAGTTGTCCGACCGCCAGGGTCACGGTCGGCCCAACGGGAGAGGACATGAGGGTACAGAGGACCACCTGGCGGGATTCGGCCTCGTCAAGGGTCATGGCAAGCAGGCGCAGGGTGCGCGAGTACCACCCGGCGCGCGCGGAGGGCAGGTCGGCGACGAGCATATCGAGGAGAGCATCGATGAGGCGATCCCGGTCGACGAGGCCCTCATTGACGCTGGCCTCGAGCGTGCGCGACCATCCGGGCGATAGCCTCGAGCCCATGGTGGCAGAACGGTCGGAGGAGGACAGCGACACGCCGCTGTTGCCTTCCTGACGGAGTATCCCCCACACCAGCTCCTCGCGCAGCTCCTGATCGGCGCGCATGAGGGGCAGTTGCAGCCCGGGTTCGAGACCGATGAGCGCCGTCAGGTACCGCTCGTCATGCTCGAGGGCCAGGTCGCCGTTCAACTCGGCCAGGCGCAGGAAGCCGATACCGTCCAGCCACGGGCCGGACAGCCGGGAACTCATGCTCAGGTCACCATCCGTGGGCGGGCCCCCGTTGATCTCCAGCATGCGCGCGTAGACCTCGTCGAGCGTCCACTGGTCCGGGTGCTGCCGTACCCACAGATGCAGCCTCCAAAAATCCATGCATTCATCCAGGGTGTCGGGCAGCCAACGGATGTTGCTCACGATTCCTCCTTCAAGACCAGACAGACGGCGAGGACGTGCTTGCAGGGACCGCGCCCGCCCCTGTGTTTCATCCACCACGGACAGGTGCAGCGATACTCGCCGATGGCGTAGGGGTCGGCGGGTACCTCCACCCGGTAGCGGTTCGCGCCCGAGGCGACGCGGAAGCGTGCCCTCTCCTCGCGGGTGATCGCGCCGCGTTCAATCAGCGTGCGTGCGCCCGACAGGCGCGGGTGCATCGCGGTGAGCGCGTCGGGGCGGACGGGCAGGGGGCGGTGAAAGTAGGCACCCTCGGTAACGTCGAAGCCGACCTGCCCGCTCGAAGCGAGGAGCGCCAGGCCGCCAGCCACCCGGTCGAGGGCCAGACCGGAGCGGGATGCCATGAGCTGCGTGTCGATGCGCGGCTCGAAGGAGAGTAGGGCGGAGAGCGTGTCCGCGTCTTCCTCGACACGCGGGTTACCGAGGGGTGCCAGGACCGCGCCCTCCCCCGAGAAGCCGCGCGACTTGGCGGGACTGAGTCCCACGCTCAGGCGCGCGCCGGGCAAGCGGGCGACCCACAGGGAGGCGACTGGCTCGCTGCCCGCGTCCACGTCAGGCCCGTAGGCCTCGAGCGAGGTGATCAAGTGCAGGAGTGGCTCGAACACCCGCAGCCGCTCGGGACCGGCGACGCATGCGGCCCCCGGCGCAGGCCTGGTTCCCAGGCGCAGGCCGCGCACGGCCCTGCCCGCCCACATGACAGTTCCCGTCGCGCTGGACCTCGGCAGGCCTCGGATAAACGCGCGGGCCTGCGCGGCGTTCAACGTGTGCAGGGGCATCATTGCGGAGGAGAGCATCTGCGTCTCCGCGAAGCCCTTGAGCCAGCGCAGGGACAACGGCACCTTCTCCTCCGTGACCTCTTCGTCCAGGGTCGTGGCCGTCAGCCCCTCCTCACCCACGCCCAAGTGCAGGGGTTCCCCAGCTCGCAGCGACGCCAGGGCGGCGCGCAGCGGCTGGTTCACGTCCACGTTGGTCACGCCAACCGCACAGTGAGCGGCGTCCAGGGCCGAGGCCTCCACGTCGAGCCTGGCGTACACGCCGCAGCACACGCTAAAAGACTCGAAGCGCAGGCCCTCGGCCGTGTTGGTCACGACCGGGTCGAGCATCCCGATGCGGGTGAGTCCACCGCCTGGAGCAACGACCATGCCGGGCGGCACGTAGAAGCGGGTGCGCGCCACGCGTGCGACCGCGAGCAGGCCAGCGGCCACCACGTCGGGGCGCTCCATAAATCCCGAGAAGAAATAGGGGCACGCGGCTTCCCCCTCGGGGGTGGACCCTCCCGAGGTCGCCAGCGCAAGTCCCGCATATTCGTCCAAGCGCGAGGGGACACCGTAGCGGTAGGCCAGCTCGTAGTCCATGTCGCTCCTTCGCGTCATTGTGGCGCCAGGCTAACACAGGGTCCCCACGTCTGGAGTCGACTTCGCGCCCACCCGCGTTCACAACACGCCCGAAATGACGCTACATATTTCACCTGATACGGCACGTGCGGGCGCGACCGCCTCGCGCAGCCGCGCCCGCACGCACTCGTAACAACGCTCAGTACGTCAAGAACCCCCAGCGGATCAGGTCGCGCAGGGGTGCCTCGACCTCGGCGCGGACGTCGTCGGCCTCGACGGAAGTCAGCATCGCGACGGCCGCCACGATCTGGCCGACCGTCAGCTCACCATCCGAGGCACCCACGACCGCAGACACCGCCGACGAGACGGGCACAGACCGACCCAAGCCCCCGCCCTGATGCAGAATCAGCAGCTCCGGATCCGGGCTGCCCGGCACGTAGTGGCGTTCCTCGCGCACGTCCGAGGCGCGCGTCAGCACCGTGTCCCACAGCTCCGGGCCACGCAGGGAGGCCAGCACCCACGACACGTCGTGTCCACGCGGGGCGTGCCCATCGAGGGACAGGTCGAAGGCGCGCCTGCCGCCCGAGGCTGCCTCGGCCTCGTCGAGCCTGCGCAGCGCCACGAAGCCCATGCCGATCGCGCCCGTGCCCGCGCGACGGAAATCCACCAGCCACGACGTGTAGGCGCGCTCGTAGTCGGCGCGCGCCATGAGCGGGCCGCCCGAATCGCGGATCCACATGTCCACGTAGCGCGCCGGGTCGAGCACGTCACGCTGGACCACCCACGCGTCCACGGGCAGGCCGTCCAGCCACTCGTCGACGCGCTGGGACCACTGCGTGTCCGGGTTGCGGCTCGCGGGAATCTCCCAGTTCGCGAGCATCTGGAGCGTGCCGCCGGGGGTCATGCAATCAGGAGCGCCGCGCAGGACTGCGGCAATCAGGTTGTCGCGATCCATGCCACCGTCACGATACTCGTGCATGCCCGACGCGCAGCGCACGGTATCTGGCGTGATCACGAAGGGGGGATTCGTGACGATCAGGTCGAAGGTCTCACCTTCGACCGGCTCAAACAGGGAGCCTTCGCGCACGTCAATCGTCGTCTCGTTGAGGGCGGCGTTGAACTGGGTGAGCGCGCACGCACGCGCCGACACGTCGGTCGCGACGACGCGGCGCGCGTGCGTGGCCAGGTAGAGAGCCTGGATGCCGCAGCCGCAGCCCACATCCAGGGCCGAGTCGACCTGATCGCGCACGGTCATCTCCAGCAGCGTCCGGGTCGCCCCGCCGATGCCCATCACGTGGTGATCGGCCAACGGCTTGCCGGTCTGTCCCTCCCCCAGGTCCGAGGTCACCCACCACTCGCGCTCGCCGCCAGGCAGGGCCGCCGCGTGAGGACGCAGATCGTACAGGGCGCGCATCCACGGGTCCACCACGACCTCGGGCTCGGATTCCTCATCGGGATCGCGCATCGTCGGCAGGGCGGGTGCCGTCGGGAACGAGGCCTCCTCCCCCTCGCTCGCCTGCGCGCGCTCACGCTTGGGCGCGGACTTGGAGCACGGGCGGGGCATGACGAGAGCGGAGGCGGCTTCGTCCTCGTCGATGGTGGCCGCGAGGCCGAGGGTCTCCAGGCCGGCCGCGCCCAGCGTCGGCAGGGCCGCGTCCAGGGCCGAGGCACGCTCGGGCTGTCCGCCGATAAAAAAACGTGTCAAGGTCGCTGCGGGGGCGTCGACGCCCGCGAGTTCGACCAGTGCGGGTAGGCGCGAATCGCGCATGAGGGCGGACAGAGCGCCATCGCTGAGCAGCTCATCCAGGGTGTCGGTCGTCCAGCTCGACGCGATGACGTCGGCGCGCAGGCGCGTAATCATGTCACGGTCGAGGGCGGGAACGGGTGCGGAAGTTGTCATGACTCTAGACTATCCCCGCGCGTACAATGCGCGGGTACCCACACGAGGGTCAAAGGAGGAAACCCATGTCCGGAGGACTTGTCGCCCTGCTCGACGATATCGCGACCCTCGCGAAGGTCACGGCCTCATCCATCGACGATGTGGCGGCCAACGCTGTCAAGGCCTCGTCCAAGGCGGTCGGCGTCGTCATCGACGACACGGCCGTCACTCCCCAGTACGTGTCGGGCCTGAGTCCGGAACGCGAGCTGCCCATCATCGCCAAGATCGCGCGCGGCTCCCTTATTAATAAGCTCTTTATCATCCTACCGATTGCGCTGCTGCTCACGTGGCTGGCACCGCAGGTCTTGCCATTCCTGCTCGTCGTGGGCGGCGCGTACCTGTGCTTCGAGGGCGGCGAGAAGGTCCTGGAGAAGCTCGGATGGCTGCCCGGCCATCACGAGGACCACGAGGAGAGGGGTGCTGCCTCCGCCGAGGAACTCGAAAAGAGCATCGTGTCCTCCGCGACCCGCACCGACCTGATCCTCAGCGCCGAAATCATGCTCGTCTCCATGGCCAACCTGTCGAATGAGCACGGGGTGATGCGCGTCGCCGTCCTCATCGCGGTCGCATTCTTCATGACCTTCTTCGTGTACGGCCTCGTCGCCCTGCTGGTCAAGGCCGACGACTTCGGCGTCCACCTGGCTCGCGGCGCACTCGACCCCGAGGACAACCGTCCCGGCCCCGTCGACAACATGGGCCGCACCATCGTGCGCATCATGCCCCACATCTTCAACGTCATCGGCGTCGTCGGCACGGTCGCGATGCTGTGGGTCGGCGGCCACCTCGTCATCGCGAACCTCGCCGAGGTCGGCGTGGGCGTCTTCCACCACATCCTCGAGACCGCCGAGCACGCGGTGTCCGCAGCGGGCGGCTTCGTGACCTGGCTCGTCGAGACCGTCCTGTCCGGCGTCTTCGGTGTCATTCTCGGTGCCGTCGTCGCGTGGATCGTCGTCGGGGCTTCCGCGCTCGTGCGTCGCGTGCGCGGGAAGGCCTGAGTTTTCCCCCCTTTTTCACGAGGCCGGGGCGGAGGATGCGTGATCGCGTTCCCCTGCCCCGGCCTCGTCGTTGATCGCGATCCGCGAAAGGTGACACACAACCCCTTCGCAATCCGGGACTAAAGTACTACCCTTGGAGTCAACAGCCAAATGATGATGACGCCCAGGAGGAGCATCATGACCATCTACACCCTGCCCGACCTGCCCTACGACTACTCCGCTCTCGAGCCCCACATCTCCGGGCGCATCATGGAGCTGCACCACGACAAGCACCACGCGAACTACGTGGCCGGCGCGAACACCGCGCTGGAGAAGCTTGCCGCCGCCCGTGAGGTCGGCGACTTCGCCGCAATCAACCTGTGGGAGAAGAACCTGGCCTTCAACCTTGGCGGCCACACCAACCACTCCATCTTCTGGACCAACATGACCGGCGAGGGCGCATCGCGCCCCGAGGGCGAGCTCGGCGCCGCCATCGACGAGTTCTTCGGCTCGTTTGAGTCCTTCCAGGCTCAGTTCGCCGCCGCCGCCCTGGGCCTGCAGGGCTCCGGCTGGGCCGTCCTCGCGTGGGACACCGTCGGCAAGCGCCTCGTGACCTACCAGATGACCGACCAGCAGGGCAACATCCCGGTCGCGACCGTGCCGCTGCTCATGATCGACATGTGGGAGCACGCCTTCTACCTGGATTACCTCAACGTCAAGGCCGACTACGTCAAGGCCTGGTGGAACCTGGTGAACTGGGAGAACGTCGCGTCCCGCTTCCAGGCCGCTCGCCTGTCTTCCGGCCTGGTGAACGCCCACTCCGCGCTGTCCGACCTCGGTGCCCACGCGGTCGACACCGTCAAGGGCTGGTGGAAGAACTGAGCATCCACGTCCTGTGACCGTGGTCACCCTGCGCGCCACTCGCTGCGACGAGATGGGGGTTTTGCACCATTAGACGCCTCGTGACGGCGTGTCGTCGGCATGTCGTGGCTCTCATGACGCAATTCCCCCATGCCCCCGCACGCGGCCCGGGCGCTGGTGACGCTGACGACGCGACCACCACGACTACACACACGCAGCAGAGGCGGGATCCTTCGGGATCCCGCCTCTTTTGTCGCATTCCGGGTGAAGATTACGGAGCGGGCGGCGCACACAAACCCCGTCACAGTGACGATTCCAGCTCTTCCGCGCCGACTCAGCCACACGCGGGCCCACTAATTCGCGCGCGGGTCCGCCTGCCATCACTGCCCGCGCAATCTCTTCCAGAGCAGCAAGGGGAGCCGTTGCGAATCAGTTCAGTCACATGTGCCCCCAACATTTCGCACGTGGGACCGCTCACGCACGCGCCAACCCTCCAATCCGCACGTCGGCCCTCCAATCCGCACGTGGACCCGCTAATACGAGCGTGGGCAGCCCCGCCCACGCTCCAGATAGCGGGTTTACGTGCGACATAGCGGGTTAACACTCGCAATAGCAGGCTCACGTGCGAGCAACGCGCTGTGACAGGTACCGATGCGCTCAAAACGCAGACCACTTCGCCCATAACAGCCCGTTTTCAGCGTTTTTCGCCGAGGTGGTCTGCACTTTGGGCACGACACCACCGCGAACCGTGATCTCACCGCCACCCGAAGGGGGCTTGCACTACTCGAGACTCCGACACGTCGGCGACACTCCGTCAGCCAGCTCCTCATACCACAAAGACCCATCGCCGCCCACTTGGAGACCGTTGCACAGTGGGCTAATCCCAACCCCGCAGGCATGAAGAGCACCGCAAGACCAGCGGACATGGCTGCGGCGCCCATGGGCGGGGCCGGGCCGGGCTAGTCACAGCGACACAAGCGCCGCCGGTGTGGAGGGTGCCGGAGGGTCCGGAGGGCCAGGGCGGGCTTCGAGATCGACCACTCCGAGCTGCAGGCTCGCGTGTGGCGATCTCGCGGGCGGTCGGACCCGACGGCACCTGGAACACCAGCAGCACCACAAGCAAGACCATCAGCCAGGTAGCCCACCGCCCACGGGCACAACAAGCGGCCCGGCCCCAGCACACACTCAGACGCATGCGTACACGCCACCTAGCGCAACAAAACCGCCCGGCCCCATCGGGGCCGGGCGGCAGTGGCGGTAGCGCTGGGATTTGAACCCAGGGTGGCTGTGACACCACACAGCATTTCGAGTGCTGCACCTTCGGCCGCTCGGACACGCTACCTTACTCGGATACTCTACTACATGGACCCCCACAGAGCGCAAATCGACCGGGAAGTCTGGGATCAGGGCCACACAACGTCACAAGATCACACTGCAGCACGCAACACGGGCACCACCTCAGCATTTAGAATGGTTGAAAACACAATTAAGTAACCGCATACCATTCACGACAACGCATACATGCTCTACTCTTGCAGGGTATCTATTCAACGCAGCGAAAGGATTTTTCGTGTCTGCGCCAACTGCGGCGAAGCAAACGTCGCTCAAAGAACTGACCCTGCGCGGCATCATCATCGGCGGCATTATCACGCTGGTGTTCACGGCCGCGAACGTGTACCTGGGTCTGAAGGTTGGTCTGACCTTCGCGACCTCGATCCCGGCAGCCGTCATTTCGATGGCAGTTCTGCGCTTCTGGGGAGACCACACGGTCCAGGAGAACAACATCGTTCAGACGATTGCGTCGGCGGCGGGCACGCTGTCGGCTGTCATCTTCGTCCTCCCCGGCCTCGTGATCGTGGGCTGGTGGAGTGGCTTCCCCTACTGGCAGACCATGTTCGTGTGCGCGGTCGGCGGTTCATTGGGCGTCATGTACTCGATCCCCCTGCGTCGCGCGCTCGTGACGGGTTCGGACCTGCCATACCCCGAGGGTGTGGCCGGCGCTGAGATCCTCAAGGTCGGCGACTCCCAGGAGGCCGGCGAGGACAACAAGCGCGGCCTGCTGGCGATCACCTGGGGTGCCCTGGCCTCGGCGGCGATGGCCCTGTTCGGCTACCTGAAGGTGACGGCCTCCGAGGTCGGCGCCGCCTTCAGGATCGGCTCGACGGGCACGATGCTCTCCACTTCCCTGTCGCTCGCGCTCATCGGCGTGGGCCACCTGGTCGGCATGACGGTGGGCGTTGCGATGCTCATCGGCATGGTGATCTCCTACGGTGTCCTGCTGCCCCTGTACGCGAACGGCCAGCTGGAGGGCGCTGAGGACCTGACTGATGCTCTGTCGACGGTCTTCAAGACGGATGTGCGTTTCATCGGTGCGGGCGTCATGGCGATCGCCGCTATCTGGACGCTCATCAAGATCATGGGTCCGATTGTCCGCGGCATGTCCGAGTCGCTGCGCGCGTCGCGCGGCGCACAGGAGGCGGGCGCCCAGATCGACCGCACCGAGCAGGACATCCCCGGCAAGTGGGTCATCGTTTCCATCTTCGTGGCCATGGTTCCGATCGCCGGACTGCTGTGGTGGTTCATGCGCGGCACGCAGATCGAGCACAACACGGCCATCCTGATCGCCGTCTCGGTCCTCTTCATCCTGCTCGCCGGCCTGCTGGTCGCGGCGGTGTGCGGTTACATGGCGGGCCTCATCGGCTCGTCGAACTCGCCCGTGTCGGGCGTGGGCCTGCTGGTCGTCGTCATCACGGCGGTCGTCATCCTGGCGGTGCACGGTCGCGGTTCGACCACAGAAGAGAACACAGCGCTCATCGCCTACACGCTGTTCACCTCCGCAATCGTGTTCTGCATTGCGACGATCGCGAACGA
>ERZ772906.1353-NODE-1353-length-13484-cov-3.593194_pt1 | contig 13484 bp, 9 predicted proteins | sample MGYA00511338_ERZ772906 | MGnify/ENA primary metagenome ERZ772906 (study PRJEB29015, sample SAMEA2738076) | human oral metagenome | biome: human oral; feature: human-associated habitat; material: saliva | place: China | collected 2212 ... | reverse complement strand
ACGGCGAGGCGGCCGCGTTCTCATACAGCCACCGGGTACTGATGCTCACCGCGCCGTCAGGCGATTCCACGTGCGGCGCTCCGAGGGCCTCCGCCTTGTCGGCCTCGAGGATGACCTGACCCTCCTGCCTGGAGTCTTCACTCATCCGCCCTACCGCGACCGTCGTCACCCCGGGGACGGCGGCGAGCCGGTCGACGGCGCTCTCCAGGGTGCCCTCGTCGCTGACCGCAGGGATGGCCTCAAGCGTCGAGGGGGACAAGTGGCCGTTGCCCTGAGTGATATCGCGGGTGCCCGCGGCGACTGTGATGGCGACGGCGAAGACCGTCATGGCGTAGACGGCGATAACGACGCCCGCCACCGCTCGGAAGACCGCCCGAGGGTGTTGGGTGATGCGGTTGAAGCCGATGACCTGCGCCGCCGATCGGGCCAGCGCCCGACCTCCTCGCGCAACCCACCAGGTCAGGAGCGGCCCGGCCCACAGCAGCCCCAGCATCGCGCACAGGAAGGAGGCGGGCAGCAGGTAGATGGTCAGGTCGGAGTCCTGGCGGGCCACCGTCGGGGTGCTGATCAGCCCCGCCGTCCCCAGGATCACGGGCGCCAGCGAGATAAGGCGGGGGCGGCGCTCGGTGCGCTCACGGGACCCGCCCAGCGGACCGAGGTCGGCTCGTCGCGTGCGCCACCAGGCCACGGCCGCCGCCCCCGCCGTGGTCACGACGACGGCGAGGACCGCGTTGACCGGGGAGCGCAGCAGGTCGGAGTAGTAGAAGCGGCTGGTTCTCAGCGTGATCTGCGCGGCCAGCGGGATCAGGGCCAGGTAGAGGGCCACGCCCGCCAGGGCGCCGACGAAGGTGGTGGCCCCGATCTCGAGGGCCGCGGTGCGGGCCACCTGCTGGGGCGTGGCCCCGATGAGGCGCAGCGTGGCGAAGCGCTCGGCCCGCTGCGCCGCCCCCAGGTCGGTGACGATCCCGACGAGCAGCAGCGCGGGCACGAGCACCGCGATGGCGCCGACGAGTGTGGCGATCCGATACGACTCGCTCTCGAAAGGAATGCCCTGGAAGGAGGTGACCACCTGGGGCGGGATGTAGAACTCGGAGGCGGCCACGGTCCCCAGGTCCGTCCCGACGACGGCCACCAGCGAGTCCGGGCCCTCAACGGCGTCGGGTGACAGGACGCCTACCTGCTTGCCGTAGCGGTCGCCGAGCTGGTCGGCGGGCAGGGACTCGATGCGCTTGGCCAGGGCCGGCGAGGCCAGGTACTCGCCCCGCTTGGGGACGATGTCGGAGCCCGGGATCTTCACCGAGGTGGTGCCCGACTCCGGCAGGGCCACCTGCAGGACCGTGATCGGCTTGCTGCCTGTGACGTCGGAGCTGCTGGCGACGGCCAGCTCGCCGTCGGTCAGGGCATGGTCGGGCTGGAGGTCGGCGTGGTTCGACTGCTCGGAGAGGCCGGGCATGAGGGCGGTGGACGCCCAGCTGGAGCGCATGCTGCGCTCGGGGAAGGCCTGGGCGGCGGCCAGCAGCATGAGGAACAGCGCCACCCCCACCATGACGCCGGCGACGATCCCGGCCAGGCGGCGCCGGGCGGAGCGGTCGTTGGCGACGAGCAGACGGGTCAGGGCGATGCGGCTCATGACCGGCTCCTCTGACTTCCCGGGTCTCCCGGCTCGGCGTGCCCCGGCCGGCTCGGGCCGGCTGCGGTGTGCGTGGCCCCGGGACTGATGCGACCGTCGCGCACGGTGACCTCCCGGTCGGCGTAGGCGGCGACGCGCGCGTCATGGGTGATGATGACCAGTCCGGCGCCTCGGGAGCGCACGGAGTTCAGGAGCACCTCCATGGTGCGCTCGGCGGCCAGGGAGTCCAGGGAGCCGGTGGGCTCGTCGGCGAAGAGGATGCGCGGACTGGTCACCAGCGCCCGTGCGACTGCGGCCCGCTGCGCCTGCCCGCCCGAGAGCTGGGTGGGGCGCTTGTCCAGGTGCTCGTTGAGCCCCAGCTCGCCCAGGGTCTCGCGGGCCTGGGCCAGTGCCCGCCGGCGCGGGGTGCCCGCCAGGAGCAGGGGGATGGTGACGTTGTCCAGGGCGGAGAGGTCCGGCAGGAGTTGGCCGAACTGGAAGATGAAGCCGAACTCCTTCAGGCGCAGGCGGCTGCGGGCCGCCTCGTCGAGGGCTGCGATGTCCTGCGTCGTGTCGCTTCCGTGGTAGTCGACGCGCCCGGCGTCGGGCACGAGGACCCCGGCCATGACGTGCAGGAGCGTGGACTTGCCCGAGCCCGACGGGCCGGTGACGGCCAGCACCTCACCGGCCGCGACATCCAGGTCGACGCCGCGCAGCGCGTGGGTCTGCCCGAAGCTCATCTCCAGGCCGCGGGCGCGCATGATGACCTCGCCCGGCGGGTCAGTCTCGCCCCGACTGGGTGCGGGGGTGACGCCGGCGGCCGTGACGCCGGTGGTGACGGCGGTGGTGTTCATGAGCGCACCTCCTCGCGCAGCTCGCTCAGGCGGGCCGCGGTGGTCTCCATCCAGCGCAGGTCGGCCTCGATGTGGAACAGGGCGTGGTCGGCCAGCAGCACCGTGCGCAGGTCTCCGTCCTGCTTGAGGCGGGTCAGCTCGCGCATGCGCGCCATGTGCTCGGCGCGCTGGAGGTCGAGGAGGCGCCCGGCGTCGTCGTCGAGCATGAGGGCGATGACGGTCTTGGCGAAGATGTCGGCCTGGACGTCACCGGCCGGGGTGACCGGGGTCAGCAGCCACTGCTCGACGCTCTGGCGTCCGGCGTCGGTGACCTCGTAGCGCTTGCGCTCCGGGCCGGCTCCGGGCTCGGCCTCGACCTGCGTGATGAGCCCGTCGCGCACCAGGCGGGCGAGCGTGGCGTAGACCTGGCCGTAGGCCAGCGGCTTGGAGGCGGCGAACCAGTGGTCCCAGGAGCGCTTGAGGTCGTATCCGTGCCCAGGTCCGGCGCTGAGCAGGCCAAGAAGAGTGAGTCTGGATTCCATGCTCACGACTATACGCTGAGTGTATACACGTGCGACATACTCCGTGAGGAGGATGTGCTCGACCCCGTCCTTCTGTTGGGTTGAGCTGGTGCGATGATTAAAACGACAGGTCAGTCCAGGTTTGACAGACGTCACCCCACCTTTTAGGTTAGGTTTACCTTTGTATATGTGACGTGGGGAGAGTAGATGCCGATCGGGGTCCTCGGGGACCGTCTTCGCCCCCGTTCTCAGACAGCGGCGGAGGTGAGTGCTCGCGTGGTCGCACGCCGTCCGGCCGTCCTCCTGGCCGCCGCCGCGCTGCTGGCCCTGTGCGTCCTGGCCTCCCTGTTCGTCGGCTCCTCCCGGATCCCCGCCGGCCAGGTCGCCCACTACCTGCTCCACCCCGACGCCTCCAACGTCAGCTACAACATCCACGTCCTGCGCGTGCAGCGCACCATCATCGGCGTGCTCGTGGGTGCCGCCCTGGCGGTGGCCGGCGCGATCATGCAGGCCGTCACCCGCAACCCCCTGGCCGAGCCCGGGCTGCTCGGCGTCAACGCCGGCGCCTCGTTGGGCATCGTCCTGGGTACCGCAGCGCTCGGCGTGCTCCCGGTCCCCGGCCAGCTGCTCCTGGCGGCCGGTGGCGCCCTGACTGCCACCGCGCTCGTCCAGGTCATCGGGATGATCGGCGGCTCGACATCCTCACCGGTGCGCCTGGTGCTCATCGGTGTCGCCTTCTCGGCCTTCGCCGGGGCGGTCATCCGGGGTGTCGTCCTGACGATGCCGAACCTGTTCCGCACCTTCATCGACTGGGAGGTCGGCTCCCTGACCCGCACCGACATCCCCCTGCTGCCCGTGGCCGCCCTCGTGGTGGCGGGGACCGGTGCGGCCATTCTGTTGGCCGGCGCCCTGGACAATATTGCCCTGGGCGACGACGTCGCCGCCGCCCTGGGCACCCGGGTGGGCCTCGTGCGGGGTCTGAGCCTCATGGTCGTCACGCTCCTGTGCGCCACCGCCACGACGGTGGCCGGCCCCATCGGGTTCGTCGGGCTCATGGCGCCGCTGACGGCCTCCTGGCTCATGGGACCCCACCGGGGCTGGATCGTGGCCCTGTGTGCGCTGGGCGGCCCCGTCGTCGTCCTGGCCGCCGACGTCCTGGGGCGCGTCCTGGCCCGTCCCGGTGAGATGCAGGTCGGTCTGCTGACGGCCTTCGTCGGCTCGCCCGTCCTGCTGCTCATGGTCCTGCGGATGAAGGACCGGGCCTCATGAGGGGAATCAGGCCGGGCCAGGCCGCCTCTCCGCTGCATCCTCCCGCCGGCACCGACCCGCGACGCAGCCTCCACGTGGGGGCCGACGCCGGACGCCTGTGGATCGTCGTCGGCCGCCGGTCGGTGCTCATCACCCTGCGCCACGTCATCGTCGGCTTCATACTGCTGGCGCTCAGCCTGGCGGTGGCCGTGGTCTCCCTGCGGTTAGGGAAGTTCCCCGTCACCGCCCAGGAGGTCATCGACGCGCTCCAGGGGCAGGGGCGCAAGATCGTCCAGGTCGTCGTCGTGAAGTGGAAGCTGCCCCGGATCGTGCTGGGGCTCGTGGCAGGCCTGGCCCTGGGCGTGGCCGGCGCCCTCTTCCAGACCATCACCCGCAACCCCCTGGGCTCGCCCGACCTCATCGGCTTCAGCACGGGCGCGCAGACCGGGATCCTGGTCAGTGTCCTCCTCCTGCCCGGCTCCATGCTCTCGGCCTCCCTGGCCTCCTTCATCGGCGGGGCCGCCGTCGGCACGGTGACCTACCTCGTCTCCCTGCGCGGCGGATTCACCGGCCTGCGCTTCATCCTCGTGGGGATCGCCATCAGCTCCATGCTCGTCTCCGTCAACCGCTGGCTCCTGGTGCGGGTCGACGACGACGAGGGCCTGGGCGCCCTCAAGGCCATCACCGGCACCCTCGGGGCCGCCCGGTGGCCGGTGGTAGCCCCGACCTGCCTGGCCATCGGGGTCACTATCACCCTCATCCTGCTGGCCTCCCGCCACCTGCAGGTCCTGTCCCTGGGGGAGCAGGTGGCCACCATCCTGGGCAGCCCCACCCGCCGAGCCAGCGCCGTCCTCATCCTGCTGGGCACCGTGCTGGTGGCGGTGGTGACGATGGCGGCCGGCCCCATCGGCTTCGTCGCCCTCGTGGCGCCCCACCTGGCCCGCCTCCTCACCGGCTCCCCGCAGTCCCCACTGCTCGTGAGCGGCCTGACCGGGAGCCTTCTGATGGTGGGCGCCGACCTGCTCAGCCAGCTCGTGCTCGAGTCGATGCCCGTGAGCGTGGTGACCAACGCCGTCGGCGGCCTCTACCTCATGGTGGCGCTGACCGTGGCGGCGCGCGGAAGGAGATCCCTGTGATCGATCTGCCCTCCACCGAGTCGAACACCGGCGCCGGACCGGCCGCCCCCGGGGCTCGGCTGGCCGCACGGGGGACGACCATCGCCTACGAGCGCCACGTGGTCTCCCGCGACCTCGACGTCGACATCCCGGCCGGTGTCTTCACCGCCATCGTGGGGCCCAACGCCTGCGGGAAGTCCACGCTGCTGCGCGCCCTGGCCCGGTTGCACCGGCCCGTCCGAGGAGCGGTTCTCCTCGACGGCGCCGACATCGTTCGCCTGGGCACCAAGGAGGTCGCCCGCCGGGTCGGCCTGCTGCCTCAGAGCGCCACCGTGCCCGGCGGCATGCTGGTGCGCGACCTCGTGGCCCGCGGTCGCTTCCCCCACCAGGGCCTGTTCCGCCAGTGGTCGCAAGGGGACCGGGCGGCCGTTGAGGAGGCCATGGAGATGGTGGGGGTCACCGACCTGGCCGCCCGCCCCGTCGATGAGCTCAGCGGTGGCCAGCGTCAGCGCGTGTGGATCGCCCTGGCCCTGGCCCAGGGCACCGAGACGATCCTGCTCGATGAGCCCACCACCTTCCTCGACCTGGCCCACCAGGTCGACATCCTCCAGCTGTGCCGCCGTCTCAACGCCGACGGCCGCACGGTGGTGGCCGTCCTGCACGACCTCAACCAGGCGGCGCGCTGCGCCGAGCACATGATCGTCATGCACGACGGCCGGGTTCGCGTCACCGGCTCCCCGCGCAGGATCCTCACTGAGGACCTCATCGAGGAGGTCTTCGGACTGGCGGCCGTCATCGCCCCCGACCCGGTGGCCGGCACCCCCATGGTGGTGCCCCGTCACCTGGGCGCGGTCGTGCCGGCCGGCCCTGCCCCTGCCGCGACCCGCTCCGCTCCCACTGACTCCACTGGAGGTCCGACCCCACAGTCTTCTGCCGATCCCGCCTCGGCAGGAACCAGCCCGACTGCTCGTTCCCAGCAGGACGGACAAGAAAGGAACACAGATAGATGAACGCATCCTCGCGGCGTGCCAGCCGCCTGAGGCAGGGCCTCCTCGCCGTGGCAGCCATGGTGCTGAGCACCGGCCTGGTGGCCTGCGGCTCCTCCAACAGCTCGACCTCCACCGCCTCCGCCGCCGGCTCCGCAGGGGCCTCCGGGGCGGCCTCAGCCGGAGCCTCCGGTGCCGCCTCGGCCGAGGCCTCCACCAAGGTCACCTGGCCGGTCACCATCAAGGGGGACGACGGCGTCGACGTCGAGATCAAGGCCGAGCCCAAGAGCATCGTGTCCACCTCCGTGACCCTGACCGGATCGCTGCTGGCCCTCGACGCCCCGGTGGTCGCCTCGACGCCGGCCAAGAAGAAGGATGAGAAGACCGACGACAACGGCTTCTTCACCCAGTGGTCCAAGCAGGCCACCGACAAGGGCGTCAAGGCCATCGACGGCACCGAGGACAACCTCGCCCAGACGGTTGCCGGTGACAACCCCGACCTCATCATCGTGGCCAAGACGGGACAGGACTCGGCTGTCAAGGTCGTCGAGAGCCTGCGCCAGCTCGAGGTCCCCGTCCTCGTCATCGACTACGGCTCGCACTCCTGGCAGGACGTCACCAAGACCCTGGGGCAGGCCACCGGCCGCCAGGCCAAGGCTGACGCCGTCGTCAAGGACTACACCACCAAGGCCGAGAAGGCCAAGAGCGCCATCTCCGTCCCGAAGGGGGCGACCTCGGTCTTCACCGTCCCCGGGGACGGCACCAAGGGCGCCAACGCCTTCACCGAGGAGGCCCCGCAGGCCCAGCTCCTCAAGGACCTGGGCTTCACCATTGCCGCCGTCCCCGACAGCGTCAAGGGCGACCAGTCCATGGGCGATCGCAAGGACATCGTCCAGCTCTCGCCGGAGAACGTCCAGGCGGGACTGACCGGTGAGAACTGGGTGGTCATCGCCGCCGACGAGACCGCGAAGAACGCCGTCACCACCAACGAGACCTTCAGCTCGGCGGCTCCGGTGACCGGCGGCAAGGTGCAGTACATGCCGCCCTCGTCCTTCCGGCTGGACTACTACTCGGCCCTCGAGATGCTCGAGGCCGTCCAGAAGGCCTACCCCAAGGCCTCGTGAAACACTGATGGCAACACTGACGATCTCAGTGTCAACGCGATGGTGCCCCGGGCTCTCGGCCCGGGGCACCACGTATATCGACGACATCGACCCTCGCGGTCGCGCACTGCTCGGGGACGGGCCCCTCAGCCCCAGGCAACCGAGTAGTACTGAGTCTCCTGGAACTCACGGATCCCTTCACGCGCGCCCTCACGCCCGATACCGGACTGCTTGACACCCCCGAAGGGGGCGGCGGGATCGGATACGAGCCCACGGTTGACACCGACCATCCCAACCTCCATGCGCTCGGCCAGGCGCAGCGCCCACCCGAGGTCGCGGGAGAAGACGTAGCCCGACAGCCCGTAGTCCGTATCGTTGATCCACGTCAGCAGCTCGTCCTCGTCGTCCCAGGTGACGATCGGGGCGACGGGGCCGAAGATCTCGGTGCGCACGATCTCCGCGTCGGGGGCGACATTCGTCAGGACCCGCACCGGGACGAACGACCCCGGAGACTCCTGGGGCCAGGAGGACTCGGCGTGGACGACGGCGCCCCCGGCCACCGCCCCGTCCACCAGGGCGTTGATCTTGTCGCGGGCAGCCGGTGTCACCAGGGGGCCGATCTGGTTCGCCTCGTCCGCCAGGGCCGGCCCCACCCTCAGGTCGCGGACGACGGCGGAGAACTTCTCGGTGAACTCCTGGGCGACGTCGCGGTGGACGTAGAAGCGGTTGGCGGCCGTGCAGGCTTCGCCCCCGCCTCGGAGCTTGGCCTGAACGGCACCCGTCACCGCGGCGTCGATATCGGCGTCGGCCGCCACCACGAAGGGCGCGTTCCCCCCGAGCTCCATGGACGACACCAGTACCTTCTCCGCCGCCTGCTTCATGAGCACACGACCGACCTGGGTGGAACCGGTGAAGGAGACGGCTCGGACCCGGGAGTCCTCGAGCCACGTCGTCGAGACCTCCACGGAACGGCTCGAGGGCACGATGTTCACCACGCCCGCGGGCACGCCGGCCTGCAGGATCAGATGGCCCAGTGCCACCGCCGTCAGGGGCGTGAGGGACGCGGGACGGAGCACCACCGTGCACCCGGCGGCCAGGGCCGGGGCGATCTTGCGGGTCCCCATCGCCGCCGGGAAGTTCCAGGGGGTGATCATGGCGACCACCCCGATCGGCCGGTGCGTGACGATCGTCCGGGTCCCGCCTGCCGGGGAGGAGCCGAAACCGCCCTCGGTGCGCACCGCCTCCTCGGAGAACCATCGGAAGAACTCCGCTGCGTAGAGGACCTCCGCCCTGGCGTCGTCCAGGGACTTGCCGTTCTCGGCGCTGATGAGCACCGCGAGCTCCTCGGCCTGTCCCACCATGAGGTCGAACAGGGTCCGCAGCAGCTCGGCGCGCTGCCGGGGCGGGGTGGCGCTCCATGCCGGCAGCGCCTCGGAGGCGGCGTCGACGGCGCGTGCGGCATCCGCCGGAGTCGCATCCGTGCAGCGTGCGAATACGGCGTTGCTGGCGGGGTCGACGACGTCGAAGGTTCCGCCGTCGGAGGCTGCCGTCATCCGCCCGCCCAGGAGCATCCCCTCCTCGGGGCGGATCCTGTGCAGGTAGTCGGCCAGAGCCGGGTGGGCTCCGAGGGTGGTGTACGCCGCTGTGTCAGTTGCCGCGCCGGGTCGTGTGTCAGCCATGGTTGTGCTCCCTGAGTATCGACTGTCGCCTGCCACGCATCACGGGTAGAGACCGCGGGAGACGTGGGCCTCGGCGACGCGCTTGACGGCCATCGTCGTCGCGGCGGTGCGCAGCGAGAGTCCGTGCTCCCTGGAGAAGTCTGTGACCTCGTTCCAGGCCTTGTCCATCCTGGTGCGCAGGCGCTCATTGACCTCCTTCTCGGTCCACCAGTAGGACTGGTTGGCCTGTACCCACTCGAAGTAGGACACGATGACGCCACCGGCGTTGGCGAGGATATCCGGTACGACCAGGATCCCCTTGTCGGCCAGGATCGCGTCGGCCGTGGGCGTCGTCGGGCCGTTGGCGCCCTCAACGACCAGCTTGGCGTCGATCAATGGCGCGGTCTGCTCGGTGATGACCCCTTCGACCGCTGCAGGAACAACGACGTCGCAGGCGATGGCGAACAGCTCGCTCGCAGGGATCGGGTCCGCGCCGGGGAACCCGTCGACGGTGCCGGTCTCATCCACGAAGGCCTCGAGTGCGGGGATGTCGATGCCCTTGTCGTTGCGAATCGTGCTGTAGACGTCCGCCACGGCCAGAACCTTCACGCCCGCCTCGTGGAGGAAGCGAGCAGCGCCGCGACCGACTTTGCCGAAGCCCTGAACGATCGCGGTGGCCTGCGAGGGATTCACTCCGATGCTCTCCATCGCGTTGAGGACGGAGTAGACGACGCCGCGGGAGGTGGCGGCGGCCCGCCCCTGTGACCCGCCGAGGTTGACCGGCTTGCCCGTGACGGTTCCCAGAACCGTGTGCCCGGTGGCCACCGAGTAGGTGTCCATCATCCAGGCCATGGTCTGCTCGTCGGTCCCCATATCGGGAGCCGGGATGTCCTTGTCGGGGCCGATCAGGGGGATCAGCTCCGAGGTGTAGCGGCGGGTCAGTCGCTCGAGCTCTCGTTCCGAGTGGGTCCGCGGGTCCACCTGGACCCCTCCCTTCGCTCCGCCGTAGGGCAGATCGAGAAGAGAGCACTTCCATGTCATCCACATGGCCAGCGCTCGGACCTCGTCGAGGTCCACGTTGGGGGAGTAACGGATCCCTCCCTTCGCGGGGCCGCGAGAGATGTTGTGCTGGACGCGGTGGCCGATATGCAGCTCCATCGTGCCGTCGTCGCGTCGCAGTGGGATGGCGACCGTCACCTCTTTACGGGCGGTCTCAAGCATGCGGCGCATTCCGTCGTCGAAGCCGAGGAACTGGATCGCCTCGGCGAGCTGCGCCCGTGCATCGGTGAGGGGGTTAGGGGTCGAGGGCATGGAGCTACCTCCTGGGTCGGTCGGGTGGATCAGCGTGATCCGGGGCCGGTGCGGCCTTGAGACGTGGGTGGAAGAGGGGATCAGGGCTGGTCTCGGAGCGCCTGCTCGAGGATCTCCATGCCTTCGGCGAACAGCTCGTCCGGCATGGTCACCGGTGGCAGGAGGCGGATGACATTGCCGTAGGTGCCGCAGGTGAGCAGGATCAGACCGCGTGAGCGCGCGGCCTGCGCGACGGCGGCGGTCAGTGCGGCGTCGGGCTTCTGTGAGACGGGGTCGACGAGCTCGAGAGCCATCATGGCGCCCTTGCCCCGGACCTCGCCGATGCGGGGGTCCTTCGCCTTCCACTGCTCCATCAGGCGGATGCCGGTCTCACCGATCGCGCGGGCCCGTTCAAGGAGATCGTGCTCCTCGATCATGTCCAGGGTCGCCAGGGCGGCGGCGCAGGCCAGGGGGTTGCCGCAGTAGGTGCCGCCGAGGGCACCCGGTTCGGCGGAGTCCATGATCTCGGCCGAACCGGTGACTGCCGACAGCGGCATGCCCCCGGCCAGGCCCTTGGCGGTCGTCACCAGGTCGGGAACGACTCCCTCGTGGTCGCAGGCGAACCACGCCCCGGTGCGGGCGATTCCCGACTGGATCTCATCGGCGATGAAGACCGCGCCGTTGTCATGGCACCAGCGCTGGAGCGCGGTGAGGAAGCCGGGCGCCGGCACGATGAACCCGCCTTCGCCCTGAATGGGCTCGATGATGACGGCGGCGACGGAGGACGCCCCCACCTGCTTCTCGATCTGACTGATCGTGCGCTCGGCGGCGGCCTCGCCGTCCAGTCCGTCGCGGTACGGGTAGGAGCCGGGGACCCGGTAGAGCTCAGGGGAGAAGGGGCCGAAGCCGCCCTTGTAGGGGGCGACCTTGGCCGTCAGTCCCATGGTCAGGGAGGTGCGTCCGTGGAAGGCGTGGTCGAAGCAGACCACTGCCTGGCGGCCGGTGTGCTTGCGTGCGAGCTTGATGGCGTTCTCGACGGCCTCCGCCCCGGAGTTGAACAGTGCGGTCTTCTTCGGGAAGCTGCCCGGGGTCAGGGCGTTCAGGCGTTCGGCGACCTCGACGTATCCGGCGTACCTCGTGACGGCGAAGGAGGTGTGCGTCAGGTTCTCGGCCTGCTCCTGGATTGCAGCGACGACGGGCGCCGCCGCACCGCCCACGGTTGTCACCGCGATGCCGGATCCGAAGTCGATGAGACGGTTGCCGTCCACGTCCTCCAGGACGCCTCGGTCCGTACGCCGTGCGAATGTCGGCATGGCGGCGGTCAGGGCGCGTGGGAGTGCGGTACCTGCGCGTTCGTCGAGGGCGCGGGCCTCGGGACCGGGCAGAGGAGTGGCGAGATGAATGGTCTGGGGCAGCGTTGCCATGTGGACCTCACAGTGTGTCGTGACGGGCGGAGATCTGCAGTGGAACAGAGCGCTCCGGGATGTCGTAGAAACGTGCTCGGCTATGAGTTCCGTCTCAGGTTATGCCCGCCTCTAGGTCTGAGCACCTAAGCCCAATGCACAAAATCTCGCGAATCCTGTGCGTGATGCATAGAACAGTGTTTGAATCCAGGCATGGTGTTGGTGTCGGATCTCATCGAAGGAGCGGACCTGGGGGTTCGCGCGGTGCTTCTGCCCGCACCGCACGCCGCGGTCACCTGGGTCGTCGCGACCGAGCTCCTCCAACCGGCGTCCTACCTCGAGGGCGGTGAGCTCGTTCTCACCACGGGACTCGTCATGGCCGATGCCGAGGCGGGCACGTGGCGGGAGTACGTGGCATCACTGGTCGAGGCAGGAGTCGCCGCACTCGGACTGGGAACCGGCATCGCCTTCGACACCGTGCCCGAGGACCTGCGCGAGGCCTGCAGGGCCGGGCATCTCAATCTCATCGAGGTCCCCCTCGAGGTCTCCTTCGCCTCCATCAGCCGCGAGGTCGGGGCCATGCTTCAGGCCACCGAGCCTGAGATCGGTGCCGAGGGGGCGGGAGACGAGGAGACCCTGGTCCTGCAACAGCTGACGCGTGCAGCCGCCAAGGACAACCAGAGCGCGATCATGCGCGCCCTGGCCTCGATCCTCCGGGGCGAGGTGTCCCTGCGGGATGCCACGGGACGCACCGTGGTCGGTCCCTTCGGGCCGGAGGCGACGGGAATCGACGACGAGGTCGCCGAGTGCATCGACAGGATCCGTCCGGGAGGGATGCGAGGAGCCGGGGCGGTCGGCCTCGGCGACATGCGGCTGGTCGTCCGCCCGGTCGGCATCACCGGCGAGCCCGAGCGCTACCTGGCGACCGTTCAGCGCGAGACGCTCACGCGCGCTCAGACCCTGGGGGTCGATCTCGCCTGGTCGTTTCTGAATCTCATCGCCGAGTCCTCCAAGGCCTTCACCGGATGGCTCCTCCAGCTCGTGGGGGCGTCTGCCGAGCATCTCCTGTCGGGCGAGGTCACGCAGGGGATGGCCCTGGCCGATCAGGCCCAGGATCTCGTCCTCACACGCCTTCCGTCTCCGCCGCGGCGATCGATGGCCGGCGCCGGTGGCCGTCATCAGTGGCGTGTCATCTGCCTCGAGGGCGGCAGCGCCGCCGTTGCCGGGCTCTCCACGGCGCTGGCCCGGCTGCTCGTCGAGAGTCGGGGGACCCCGGCGGGGGAGCGGCTTCTGTGGTGCACGGACCGGGGCGGCGCCCGCCTGACCATCCTCGGTGAGGCCGAGCGCGTTCCTGCGCTTCTCGGGGACGGTCGTGTCATGCCATGGACGGGGCGGATGCGGATCGGTGTCAGCGGTCCTGTCGGCATCACCGACCTGCCGCGGGCCGCACAGCAGGCGCTGTCCGTCTGCACCGGTGCTCGGCGGCTCGGACAGCCGGTGCGCTGGGAGGCCTCGGGGCTGCCGTCGGTCACGGACCTCCTGGACGAGGATCGGGCCCGAGCCTTCGCCCGCACTCGCCTCGGGAGCGTCGTCGATCAGCCCGAGCTGCTCGAGCTGCTGGAGATCTACCTCAGCGAGGGGGGGACGGTGCAGCGCATCGCCGAGCGTCTGGGGGTGCATCGCAACTCCGTCCCCGCACGCCTCCTACGGCTGCGCCG
>ERZ772906.1348-NODE-1348-length-13505-cov-3.091450_pt1 | contig 13505 bp, 15 predicted proteins | sample MGYA00511338_ERZ772906 | MGnify/ENA primary metagenome ERZ772906 (study PRJEB29015, sample SAMEA2738076) | human oral metagenome | biome: human oral; feature: human-associated habitat; material: saliva | place: China | collected 2212 ... | reverse complement strand
TCGGTGATTCGATTTCCGAGAAGCAGATGAATCTGGATGCCCCGGCACTCCTGGTGAGCTGCGGCCTGGCCATGAGGAGGTTTGACCAATGATCCGCATCAACCTGTTGCCGCACCGCGAGCAGAAACGTGAGCGTCGCAAGCGCGACTTCAACGGCCAGCTGGTGATCTCCGCCATCGTCGGGGGCGGCATCGTCTTCCTGGGCGGCATGTTCATCAATCACCAGAACGCCCGCAACGAGCTGATCCGTTCCGAGAACCAGAAGCTCGATACTCAGCTTGCCGAGATCAAGGACCTGGAAGGTGCCATCGCTTCGCTGAAGGCGCGCCAGAACGCGGTCGAGGACCTGCAGAGCGATCGCACCATTCCGGTGCACCTGTTCGACGAGCTGGTGAAGATGACGCCGGAAGGTGTCTACCTGAACAAGCTGGAACAGCGCGACATGCAGGTCACGCTCTCGGGCATGGCGCAGTCCAACGAACGGGTGGCCGAGTTCCTGCGCAACCTCAGCGAGCGCAGCGCCTGGCTGGAGAAACCCCAGCTCGAGGAAATCCGCGAGAACGAGATTCGCACCCGTGGCAAGGACGGCGAGATCAAGCGCGCACATGAATTCCGCCTGAATGTGGTGGTCAAGCGCCAGGCACCGTCTGACGCCGCCAGTAACGCCCAGGTTGCCCTGAACAACACGGGAGCCAACTGATGAAGAACATCGAACTTGATTTCGCTGGCCTGACCAAGCAGTTCGAGGGTCTCAATGGTCGCCATCCTGGCCTGTGGCCGATCGCGCCCAAGGCACTGCTGCTGACCGGTGTCGTGGCTGCTATCGTGGTGGGCGGCTGGTTTGCACGGTTGGATACAGAGCCGGCGGAAGAAGGCTGTCCTGTTTGAGCATATTTGGGACATCCGCCCGGCCGAAATTTGATTCTGATACTTGAAGCCGTCTGAAAAGGCGGGTATTGTAATCGAAAGAGATTCACATTCAGGTAAATGATGCCGTCTGAAAACCGTTTTTCCGGCTTCAGGCGGCCTTTTCAGGAGAAAAATATGCAACAGCCCGACAATCCCGACCGCCGCAAACTGCTCAAAACCGCTGCCGCCGTTTCGGCCGCCGCCGCACTGACGGCCTGCGGACAAGGCGGCCAATCCGCCCAAACGGCTTCATCGCCCGAGGGCAAAGCCGCCGCCGACTGCTCCGGCAACGGCAGCCACAGCCAAACTTCCTACGACTGCTACGGCGTACATCAGGCCGGCATTACCACGCCGCACCAAACCTTCGGCATCCTCTGCGCCTTCGATGTTACCGTTTCCGATATTTCCCAGCTCATCAACTATTTCCGCACCCTGACCGCCCGCATCGAATTTCTGACCAAAGGCGGAGAACTGGTGGACGGCGACGACAAGCTGCCGCCTGCCGGCAGCGGCCTGCTGGGCAAAACCGTCCCGCCCGACGGTCTGACCGTTACCGTATCCGTCGGTGCGAGCCTGTTTGACGCACGTTTCGGGCTGGGTGGCAAAAAGCCCAAGCATTTGCAGGAAATGAAGGATTTCCCCAACGACAAACTGCAAAAAGAATGGTGCGACGGCGACATCGGCATCCAAATCTGCGCTTTTTCGCCCGAAACCTGTCAAAACGCCCTACGTGACATCATCAAAAACACCGCCAAATACGCGATTACCCGTTGGTCGCTGGACGGCTGGCTGCCCAAGGCCGAGCCGGGTGCGATTGCGTCGCGCAACCTGTTCGGCTTCCGCGACGGTACGGCCAACCCCGACGTCAGCAAGCCTGAAATTGCCGACCAAGTATTGTGGACGGGTGTGGCTTCCAACAGTTTGGACGAACCGGCATGGGCGAAAAACGGCAGCTATCAGGCCGTGCGCATCATCCGCCATTTTGTCGAATTTTGGGACAGGACGCCCTTGCAGGAGCAACAGGCCATTTTCGGCCGCGAAAAATACAGCGGCGCGCCCTTGGGCATGAAAAAAGAGGGCGACATTCCCGACTATGCCAAAGACCCGGAAGGCAAGGCCGTCCCTACTGACAGCCATATGCGGCTGGGCAATCCGCGCGACCCCGAGTTCATGAAAAAGCATTTGCTGTTCCGCCGCCCGTTCAACTATTCCATGGGTTTGGCCAAGTCCGGCCAGTTGGACGTCGGCCTGATTCTGGTTATGTATCAGGCCAATCTTGCCGACGGTTTCATCTTTGTGCAAAACCTACTCAATCTGGAACCCTTGGAGGAATACATCAGCCCGTTCGGCGGCGGTTATTTCTTCACCCTCCCAGGCGTGGAAAAGGGCGGCTTCCTCGGACAAAGCCTGCTGCTGGACAAATAAACGTGCCTGCCGCAGTTTGAGGCCGTCTGAAAACCCGTTTCCGTATCGCAAGCGGGGTTTTCAGACGGCCTCTGTATCGGCAGGCAGATTTGCAGTGCGGCGCAAATCGGTTTATAACCGCCGTTTTCCCAATTCGGAGTTGTCCCATGCCCTTGCAAGACAAGCTGCCGCACCCCATCCTGCCCGACGGCACGCGCAATGAAATTCAGGCGCGCGAAAGCTATCATTTGCTGAAAATCATGTCTGAGTTCGTCGAGGCAGGCGAAGAACTGCGCGCCATTTATCCCGCCGTCAGCATATACGGCAGCGCGCGCACGCCGGTAAACCATCCCGACTACCTGCTGGCCGAACTGATTGCCCGCCGCCTCTCGGATGCGGGCTTCGCGGTGATTTCCGGCGGCGGGCCGGGGATTATGGAGGCGGCCAACAAGGGCGCGTTTGCCGGACGCAGTCCCGCCGTCGGCCTCAATATCGTGCTGCCGCATGAACAGCAGTCCAATCCGTATCAGGATTTGTCGGTTAAATTCCAACATTTTTTCCCGCGCAAAGTGATGTTTGTGAAACATGCGGTGGCGTATGTGGTGATGCCCGGCGGCTTCGGCACGCTGGACGAATTGTTTGAAAGCCTGACGCTGGTGCAGACCGGCAAGATTCCGCCCCGTCCGATTATTTTGGTCGGCCGCGATTTCTGGCAGGGGATGACCGACTGGATAAGCGACCACCTTTTGACGCGCGGCTTTATCAAGCCCGACGATTTGGATTTGTTTGAAACGGCCGATACCGCCGACGAAGTAACCGATATTATTTTCCGCCATTACGAAAACTGTACCGACGGGTTCTGCATCAATCCGAACACCGATTGGGAATTGGGTTTGTAAGGGCACAGGAGGGGGCGATGCAGCCTAAACTGCTTATCTTCGATTGGGACGGCACACTGGCCGACACCACCAACCCGATTATCGAAACCGTGCAGCAGGCCTTTTACGAATGCGGGCTGGCCAAACCGCCCGCCGACCGAATCCGCAACTTAATCGGCCGCAGCCTGATGCAGATGATGCAGCAGCTTGCCCCGTCTGCGGGCATGGGCAAGCATGAAGAACTGGTGGAAACTTATGCCGCCCATTATCTGAATCCCAACAACCGCCATATGCGGCTGTTTCCCGACGTGCTGCCCACCCTCGAACGCCTGCGGGAGGCGGGGTATTGGCTGTCGGTGGCCACGGGCAAGGGGCGCAGCGGTTTGAATCAGGCCATAGCCCAAACCGGGACTGGGGATTTTTGGCTGGCAACGGCCTGTGCGTCCGAATGCCCGTCCAAGCCCGCGCCCGATATGGTATGGCGGTTGTGCGACGAACTGGGCGTGATGCCATCTGAAAGCATCGTCATCGGCGATACCGCCTTCGATCTCGAAATGGCCGCCCATGCCGGTGCGCGCGGGATAGGCGTGGCAACGGGCGCGCACAGCCGCGAAACCTTGCAGAGCGCGCCGAACATCGGTATCTTGTCGTGCTTTGGCGAGCTGGAAGGCTTTTTGCAACGGCAAGGAAGCATAGAGGCCGTCTGAAAACAAAGCAGACACCGTTTGCACATCAGGAAAATTATTTATGAGCTTTAAAATCCAACGCGAAGAAGAACAGCAACAGGCACAATCGGGCTTCCATCCTTCGTCCGGGCCGTCTGAAAACGAAAGCTGGGAGCGCGACACGCTCTACAAGCTGTTGATGAGCGTACACAAGGAGCAACGCAGCAGCCGCTTGTGGCGCAATATTTGGCGCGGTGTTGGCGCGATGCTGTTTGCCGGCACGCTGTTCACCATGTACAGCTGCAGCAGCGGCGGCGGCACCAGTACCGGCGGAAACAGTTTGGGCAGTGCGTTGCACAAACAGTCGAAAGAGCACACCGCCGTCATCCGGTTGAACGGCGTCATTGGCGGCGGTTATCAAGACCAAGTGGCGATGCTGCGCGACGGATTGGAAGCCGCCTACGCCAACGGCAAAGTCAAAGGCATCATCATCCGTGCCAACAGCCCCGGCGGTTCGCCCGTCATCTCGAATACCGCATTTGAAGAAGTACGCCGTCTGAAAGCGGAACACAAAGACATCCCGCTGTATGTCGTTACCGAAGACATGTGTGCTTCCGGCTGCTACTACATTGCCGCGGCGGCGGACAAAATCTATGCCGACCCGTCCAGCCTGGTGGGCAGCATAGGCGTCATCGGCGGCAGCTTCGACTTTACGGAGCTGATGGATAAAATCGGTGTCAAACGCCGTCTGAAAACCGCCGGCAGCAACAAAGGCATGGGCGACCCCTTCTCGCCGGAAACGCCCGAACAGCAGGCCATCTGGCAGCAAATGCTCAACGACATACACGGCGAATTCATCAAAGCCGTCAAATCGGGGCGCGGCAGCCGCCTGAAGGACAACGATCCCGAAATATTCAGCGGCCGCGTTTACACCGGCTTGGAAGCGAAGAAAAACGGCCTGATAGACGACTTCGGCAACATTTACAGCGTCGCCCGTGATGTCGTCCAAGCACCCGAACTGGTGGATTACACGCCTGACGAAGACGATTTGGCGCGCGCCATCAGCCGCCGCCTCAACGGCGAAGTGCAAAACCAAGTAAGGGAAGGCCTGCAAAACCTGGCCAAGCCCGGCTGGTAAATCGGCAAACGCCGGAGGCCGTCTGAAAACCTGCAAACGGTTTTTCAGACGGCCTCTTTTCTATGTTAGAATGCGCCCCGTTTTTGACAGCCCGCCTGCGCCGCAGGCAGAAATCATGGAACTTCCCGGTTCGTTTCCCGAAAATTCCCGCTTCTCCACCTGATTCTGAACCCGCCTGAATGCGCCGCCGCCTTCCTGCGGGCGGAGCATTTATGACCACACCGAACATCCCCACCCCTGCCCAGGCCGCAGACGGCCAACGCCTTGATCTGGATATCGACCACGTTCACGAACTGGCCGACGCACTGCTGCCCGTTTACGCCGATATTTCCGCCGGGCGCGCGCCTGCCGACGAAAATCTGAACGCGAAACTGGTCGAGCTGACCGCCATCCTGCACGAACTGCACCCTGCCGACATGGCCGTCCTGCTCGAATCGCTGCCGCCGAAAGAGCGCGTCGTCGTGTGGAAACTGGCCGAGCCGGAAGACGACGGCGACGTATTGCTGGAAGTGTCGGAAGCCGTGCGCGAAACCCTGATCGAAAGCATGGGCAAAGACGAACTGCTGGCGGCGGTGGAAGATTTAGATGCCGACGATTTGGCCGAATTGGCCGACGATTTGCCGCATCAGGTGGTCTATGAAGCCCTGCAAACCCGCGACGAGGAAGAACGCGAGCAGGTGAAGGCGGCGATGTCGTACGAAGACGGCCTGGTCGGCGCACTGATGGATTTCGAATTGGTCAGCGTTCGTGCCGACGTGAGCTGCGAGGTCGTGTTGCGCTACCTGCGCCGTTTCGAAAGCCTGCCCGACCACACCGACAAAATCTTCGTCGTGGATGAAGACGACATCCTCATCGGCGTGCTGCCCATCCGTAAACTTCTGGTATCCGACCCCGAAGATTTGGTCGCCGACGTGATGGCCACCGACGTGGTGCGTTTCCGTCCGTCCGACGATGCGGAAGAGGCGGCGCAGGCGTTCGAACGCTACGACTTGGTTACCGCGCCCGTCATCGATGAAAACAACAAGCTCATCGGCCGTATCACGGTGGACGAAATGGTGGACGTTATCCGTGAAGAATCGGAAGCCGACATCTTGAACATGGCCGGTTTGCAGGAAGAGGAAGACCTGTTCGCGCCGGTGTGGGATTCGGTGAAAAACCGCTGGACGTGGCTGGCGGTAAACCTCTGCACCGCATTCGTCGCCAGCCGCGTCATCGGCGCGTTTGAAGGCAGCATTTCCAAAATCGTCGCCCTCGCCGCACTGATGCCGATTGTAGCGGGCATCGGCGGCAATTCGGGCAATCAAACCATCACCATGATTGTCCGCGCCATTGCCGTCGGCCAGTTGGCCGACATCCAGACCGGACGGCTGCTGAGGAAGGAAATCGGCGTCGCCTTGGCCAACGGCCTGATTTGGGGCAGTGTGATGGGGCTGGTGTCCTTCCTGCTCTACGACAGCATCGGCATCGGTTTGGTCATGGTGGCGGCGATGACGCTCAATCTGCTGCTGGCGGCGGCGGTGGGCGTATTGATTCCGATTGTGATGGAAAAACTCGGCCGCGACCCCGCGCTCGGCAGTTCGGTGCTGATTACCGCCGTAACCGACTCCGGCGGTTTCCTAATTTTCCTCGGCTTGGCAACGGCGTTCTTGCTGTAGGCCGTACGGATAAACCGAGAGGCCGTCTGAAACCCGATTTCCAGGTTTCAGACGGCCTCTTGCCTTTTATCTGCCGCTTAATGGTGATGATGGTGATGTGGTTCCGCATTCGCCCGCGCGGTGCCGACAGGCATAATCAGTGTGGCATACGCGGTAGAGTCGCCGCATACTTTGGGGTCGGCAAACGGGGTTTTGTGTACCAGCCTGATTTTCCACAGCCCTTCAACCAAAGGCAGGATGTTCACTTTGCCCTGTTTGTCGGTTTTGCCGGAAAAGGCCTGCGGTTCGCGGTGATCGTGCGTGGCCGTAGGGTCTTTTGCCGCAACGGTATCGGCGGTGGCGGTTACCGTCGCGCCTGCCAGCGGTTTGCCTTCGTATAGGATTTGTACCGGAAACAGGCTGCCCGGCCGCACCGTGTTCGGATTGGCCAATGGTACGATTTCCAATGTTTGGCCGATCGGGCGGCTGATGGCGGACAAATCTTCGCCGTCATCGACGATCAGTACGCTTTTTCCGAACATCCGGCTCTGTTCGCACGATACCGCTTCCGGACGTTCGGCCAAATTTTTCTGTTCCCATTTGCCAGCCGCGTCTTTCGACCAGAATGTCGGTTTGTAGGTTGCGCTGATGATGTAACTGCCTTTTTTCAGCTCGCCGCCGGTGTATTGGTAATTCTCGCCCTGTTGTTTCATGTTGCTGTGTTTGCCGTCGGGGGAAGTCAGCTGCAGCGGGGCGAAGATATGCAAACGGTCGTCGGCAATTTTTTCGGCATGAGGAAAGTCGTGGCTGTAGGCCAAATCGGCGCGGAGGGTGTCGGACGAGGCGAGTTTTGCCGGGGCGTTTACCCACACTTCGTGCGCCTGTGCGGACGAGCAAATGCCGATTAAGGAAATCAAAAGCAGTTTTTTCATCATTTCACCTTGGCAAAGGTTGTTTAACGGAAATGATACATTATCACATTGTTCTTTCCGTGCACAGTCGGAAACCGACGGTGTGAACCATGGTGTCGCCGTTTGCTTGTTATCCAATTGATAGTGAATTGAATTTAAACCAGTACAGCGTTGGCTCGCCTTGCCGTACTATTTGTACTGTCTGCGGCTCGCCGCCTTGTCCTGATTTAAATTTAATCCACTATATATGAGGCCGTCTGAAAGGTGTTTTCAGACGGCCTCAAGTGATGGTGAAAACGGTAAAACGGATTATTCGCCGATAGTGCCGATGTGATTGGATTCTTCCGCCGAAGCTGTTTCGGGGGCGGCAATAGCGGCGGCGTTTGTGTCAACGGCAGGTTCGGAAGCGGCTGAGGCAGTTGGTGCGGCCGGTATGGCGGCGGCAGGCTCTTCCGGTGCCACCAATTCGTCGATGTCTATGTCTTCCCCGCCGCCTTCAGACGGCTTCAAACCGAGCTGGCGGCGGCGTATTTCCATGTAGCCGTCGCGCATCATGATATAGGGGTCGAGGGCGGCTTCCTCCATGCCGTCGGTCAGGTCAAGCAGGCTTTCGCCCGTGCTGACCGCATTGACGGCAGAGGCTGCAGCCCGGCCGGCGGTGGTGTGGAATACGGCGTTTAGCACCGGATAGGCCATCAGTGCGGTCGTGCCCAGGCTGTCGCGGACGGTGGAGGGGCCAAAAATCGGATAAACGAAGTAGTTGCTGTTTTTCCAGCCCCATGAGGCGAAAGTGTCGCCCAGTGTGTTTTTGTTGTTCGGGATGCCGCCCGCCCCGGCCACGTCGATCAGGCCGCCCAGCCCGAAGGTGGTGTTGACGGAAACGCGCATGAAGTCTTCGCTGGCGCGTTTGATGTCCAGGCGCAGCAGGTTGCTGCCGAAGCTGACCACGTCGCGCAGGTTGTTGAAGAAGTTGCCCACGCCGGTGCGTACCGGGCCGGGGGTAACTTTGCGGTAGCCGCGCGCAACCGGCGCGAGGACATAGCGGTCTGCTTTGTCGTTCACTTTGAACATGAAACGGTTGTAGCGTTCGTAGGGGTCTTTGCTTTTTGCTTTGGCCGGCTGCCGGGCGGGTTCGGAGGCCGTCTGAAAAGGTGTGCCGGATTGTGTTGCGTTTTGCGGCGGCGCGGTTTCTTTATCGGCGGCGGCAGCGGGGAGGGCGGCAAGCAGCAATGCCAGTGCGGCGGTGTATGCGATGGGGTGTCGTTTCATGGCGTGATCCATTCTCGGACTTCGTACAGTTCGGCCAAGTCCGCCACGGCGGGCGGCATATGCCTTAGTTCGGGACGACTGCCGTTGCGGCGCAGTACGGAAAACAGCAGCGACAGGCAGGCCGAATCGGCACGGCTGACCGCAGACAAGTCCACAGCCTTGATGTCGCCGCCGCTCAGCTGCACAAATCGGCGGTAGGCACTGCCGTGCACGGTTCTGACGGTGATTTCGCCGTCAAGGTGCAAGATGCCGTCGCGGATTTCGCAGTTCATTATTTGCCGCCGTTTTTGTTTTTCAGTTCTTGAATCAGGCCGTCGAAACCTTTGTTTTTAATGGTTTCGCCGAATTGGTTGCGGTAAACGGTAACCAGGCTCGCGCCTTCGATGGCCACGTTGTAGACGCGGTATTTGCCGCCGCTCTGATAGGTGGTGAAGTCCATATTGACCGGTTTGCTGCCTGCCTGGCTGACTTCTACGCGGACGATGACTTCTTTGCCGCCACGGTTGATGATGGGATTGCCTTTGACATCGACGGTGGCATTTTTAAATTTCAGCATGGTGCCGGAGTAGGTGCGGATTAACAGGGTTTGGAATTCTTTCGACAATTCCTGTTTCTGTGCCGGTGTGGCCTGCGTCCAGGGTTGGCCGACGGCTTGTGCGGTCATGCGCTGGAAGTCGAAATAGGGCAGGGCGTAGTTCTCCGCCTCTTTGCGTACGGCCGCATCGTTGCTGCCGTTGGCTTTTTTCAGGATGGCCAATACTTGGGCGGCATTTTCGCGTACTTGGGAAACCGCCTGCTGCGGCGTGGCCTGTGCGGTACCTGCTGCGGCAAGGGTAATCAGGGCTGCTGTGTAGAATGTGGTTTTCATGTTGTAACTTTCTCGGTTCGGGAGTTGTGGGGTTAGGGTTGGCTGTCGGCTGTTTTTTCAGACGGCTTGGCATTGCCTTCCGCCATATTGGTCATGAATTTGCCGATCAGGTTTTCCAGCACCAGTGCGGAGCTGGTCAGGCTGATGGTGTCGCCGTCGGCCAGGCTGTCGCTGTCGCCGCCCTGCATCAGGCCGATGTATTGTTCGCCAAGCAGGCCGGAAGTCAGGATTTGGGCGGATACGTCGCTGCTGAAAGTGTATTGTTTGTCCAATTGCAGCGTTACTTTGGCCTGATAGGTTGCAGGGTCGAGCGCGATGTTTTGCACGCGGCCGACCAGTACGCCCGATGCCTTGATCGGTGCTTTCACTTTCAGCCCGCCGATGTCGGTGAAGTTGGCATAGACGGTGTAGGTTTGCCCGCTGCCGCCGCCGAAATTGCCGCCGCCGGCAACGCGGAAGGATAAGAAGGCCAGTGCGGCGATGCCGATCAGGACGAACAGGCCGACCCAAAATTCCAAAATGCTTCGTTTCATGAAAAATTCCTTGGTTGTAATTGCGCTGCGTTCAGCCGGTAAACATGAAGGCGGTCAGGATGAAGTCTATCGCCAGTACGACCAGCGCGGACGATACGACCGTGCGCGTGCTGGCGCGCAGGATGCCTTCGGACGTCGGCAAGGCGTGAAAACCCTGATGGACGGCAATCAGTGTAACCGCCACGCCGAAAAAGGCCGATTTGATCAGGCCGTTGAGTACGTCGTAGCCGAAGGAGATGTTGTTTTGCATCTGCGACCAAAAAATGCCGCCGTCCAAACCCAGCCATTGCACGCCGACCAAATACGCGCCGTAAATGCCCGCCACGTTGAAGATTGAGGCCAAGAGCGGCATGGAAAACACGCCCGCCCAAAAGCGCGGCGCAACGACGCGGGCAACGGGGTTTACCGCCATGACATTCATGGCTTCGAGTTGTTCGGTGGCCTTCATCAGGCCGATTTCGCTGGTCATCGCGCCGCCCGCGCTGCTGGCAAACAGAATGGCCGCCAATACGGGGCCCAGTTCGCGCAGCAGTGAGGCCGCCACCATGTAGCCCAAGATGTCGGCCGATTTGAATTTGGCCAGCTGGGTATAGCCCTGCAAACCCAGCACCATGCCGACGAACAGGCCGGAGACGGCGATAATCAGCACGGAAAGCACGCCGGCAAAATACACTTGCCGCACGCTCAGGCGGAAGCGTAAAAGCGATGTGCCGGAGTGCGCCAGTATCTGCAGTAGAAACAGGCAGACGCTGCCGAGTGCCTGTATAAAGCCGAGGGTTTTCGCCCCGACGGTTCGGATAAGGTTCATATTTCGGTTCAATTGTTTTTTTCAGACGGCCTTTTGTATTCGGCAGGCCGTCTGAAAACTGGTTTAACGTCCCAGCAAATCCTGCTGTAAAGTCGTTTGCGCCGGATAGCGGTAGGCGACGGGGCCGTCGGCCAAGCCGCCGACAAACTGGCGCACCCAAGGCGAATCGAGTTCGCGCATTTCCTGGGGCGAGCCGGAAAATACCACTTCGCCGTGTGCCAAAAAAATCACTTGATCGACGATTTCCAGCGATTTTTCAATATCGTGCGTAACCATCACGCTGGTGGAACGCAGTGCTTTGTTGGCACGGCTGATTAAGTGAGCGATGACGCCGAGCGAAATCGGGTCGAGTCCGGTGAACGGTTCGTCGTACAGCATCAATTCGGGGTCGAGCGCGATGGTGCGCGCCAAAGCCACGCGCCGCGCCATGCCGCCCGACAATTCGGCGGGCATCAGTTTTTCTACGCCGCGCAGGCCGACGGCGTTCAGTTTCAGCAGCACCAAATCGCGGATGACGGCTTCGGGCAGTTTGGTCAGCTCGCGCATCGGGAAGGCGATGTTGTCGTATACCGACAAATCGGTAAACAGTGCGCCGTGCTGGAACAGCACGCCCATGCGGCGGCGGTGTTCGTGGAGTTCCTGCGCCGAAAATGCCGACAAATCGCGCCCCTGAACCAGCACTTGTCCCGACTGCGGGCGGATTTGGCCGGTAATCAGCCGCATCAGCGTGGTTTTGCCGCTGCCCGAACCGCCCATTACCGCCGCAAACGCACCCTGCGCGATGCGGAAGCTGACATCTCGCAGTATCGGACGGTCGCCATAGGCGAAGACGACGTTTTTCATTTCGATAAACGGCTGGGTCATGGTGCGGCTCAAAGTTGAAAGCTTTGCATTCTAAATATTTGTTGCGGCAGGGGCAAATTTTCAGACGGCCTGTACGATGCTTTAAACGCGGAAGTGTATGCAAACGGCTGATATTTTGCCGTTTCAACGGTTGCGGCCGCGTTTGCGCCTGTGTTGTGCTTTTCAGACGGCCTGCGCCTTCGCGACAGCCTGTTCAATCTGCTAAAATACCCCTGCACAATGATCAAGGAGATTCCAATGTTCAGACGAGTAACGCCCATATGGCTTTTTATCCTATTGTCTGCTACGGCTTGGGCGGGTGGGTTGCAAGAGGAGAGGTTGGCCGGCACTTGGACATGTGTCCCGCCCAGCAAATCCGACAGCCCTTCCTACAAATCCACTTTCACATTTTCCACCGATAAAAAAATCAAGTCTTATACGGATGAGTATATCCCTCGGGAAACAGATACGCCAAAACAAGGCGTTAAAACTGCAATTTACCGCACAACCGAAAGCGGGACTTGGCGGTTGGAGGGCAACAGGCTGGAAACCATAGTCCGTCAGGAAAAGGTTGAGAGGATGCACGACCTAGCGAAAATAGGCACGTCAGAACGGAGAGTAGACGATGCGATGTTTGCCAGCATGAAACAGGCTGTAGAGGAGCAAAAGGAAATTAAAGGAATGCGCGAATATATCGTCAAAAAACTGGATGTGGCGGCATTGCATATGAACGAAGACGGCAAATTTCCCATCATCTGCAGTAAGTTGAAATAATCATGTTTAAACGAAAAAAAACACCTGACTACACACAAATTTTGGAAAATATCCAACTGCCCGGCACGCAACGCACCTTGGGCGGTGAAAAAGCCGTTAAAAAACTGCATGAAGAGGCAGACGGCCTGCATATCGAGTTATCTTTCGGTTTCCCGACCGCACATTTGTGGGACGGGCTGGCCGAGCGTATTCAGACGGTCTTGGCTGCCGCAGGTAATACTCTGCCGCTGCATATCGAAATCGCCACCGAAATCGCCACGCACAAAGTGCAGCCCGGCGTGGCAACGATTAAGGGTGTGAAAAACATTATCGCCGTGGCCTCGGGCAAGGGCGGCGTGGGCAAATCCACCACCACTGCCAACCTGGCGATGGCCATGGCGCGTATGGGCGCGCGTGTGGGTGTGCTGGATGCCGATTTGTACGGTCCCAGCCAGCCGACCATGCTGGGCGTGCAAGACCGCAAGCCCGATCAGGAAAACAAAAAACTGATTCCCGTGGAGGCGGACGGCGGCATCCAGGTGATGTCCATCGGTTTTTTGGTCGATACCGACCAGGCCGTGGTTTGGCGCGGGCCGATGGTCAGCCAAGCTTTGCAGCAATTATTGTTTCAAAGCGAATGGGACGATGTGGATTACCTGTTTGTCGATTTGCCGCCGGGTACGGGCGATATTCAGCTTACCCTGTCGCAGAAAATCCCCGTTACCGGCTCGGTAGTTGTTACCACGCCGCAGGACATCGCACTGATAGACGCACGCAAGGCGGTGGATATGTTCGACAAAGTCAATATTCCGATTTTCGGCGTGCTGGAAAATATGTCGGTACACATCTGCTCCAACTGCGGCCATAGCGAAGCAATTTTCGGTAGCGACGG